>Ga0105239_10000608_pt1 | contig 50980 bp, 46 predicted proteins | sample KBSC44metaG_FD_92761 | JGI IMG/M metagenome (GOLD analysis project Ga0105239, IMG submission 92761) | Corn rhizosphere microbial communities from Kellogg Biological Station, Michigan, USA - KBS C4-4 metaG | ecosystem: Host-associated > Plants > Roots > Rhizosphere > Soil | place: Michigan, USA...
GCAGCAAGACAACACATTCGAACTGTCGCCTCTGACGGGTTCAACCAGTTTCGCATCTCTAAGAAAGGACAACGATCCATTGCTCAACCATGGGAACCAATCCAAGACGACGGGGACTTCAGATGCTCCAAAGGCCTTTCCTCGCACGCTGAGGATCAATTTCTCCAGTATTTCACGACAATTCGAAGGTTGGAGAGCCGGCGCATTGATCTCTGCATGCATAGCTGCGATCTCGCTGATCATCAATCTCGCCGTTGTCATCTGGCTAGGGTCTCGAAATTCCGGGTTCGGAGTGGTTGAAATTTTCAATGGCGACTGCGGAAAAGTACAGACCATAGATATCTGGGTCCATTTGGCCATCAACTTGATCAGCACCTTGCTACTGGGTGGTTCTAATTACTGCATGCAATGCTTGAGCGCGCCGACTCGGCTTGACATTGATCGTGCGCATGCTCGCGGGAAATGGCTCGATATCGGTGTACCCAGTACTCGCAACCTGTCCGCCATTCCCAAGTATAAAGCCTTAATGTGGTTGACTCTCGGCTTGAGTTCTGTCCCTTTGCACCTCATGTTAGTTTTATTTGAACCAATCAAAGCCAGATCCGCGAAGCTTATTCTAAGACAGGTACAACTCGGCGTTCTATAAATCATTGTCGACACACGACTATAATGTTTTCGTTGTGGAGCCGGCTTTTCTCGATGGCGCCAGCTTCAATATAACATCCAGTCCTACAAGAATTGGGTACCCCTACCTCGATCCGGCCATCATCCAGGCCGATATAGGTATTCCTGGTCGCTATGAAAGATTGAATAATTCAGATTGTATCAATGCTTACGCAGTCGACCTCAGCAGCCATAGAAGGAATGTTGTCCTCGTCTCTAGCAACTCGACGCAGAGTGAATACAGTCCGAATTCGAGTGTACTCCACATCGAGTATTATTCTTATAAATATTCTATTGCGGAAAGCTATCAACCCTATGGATGGTAAGCTCGAACCAAGCCCTTGGGAATTCTCATCTAACGAAGAAAGGATATGTGACGACCCCAACATTGCCCAAAAGCTAGGAGACCCACTTCATGGTGCTCGGGGTACCGCTGTCTGCGAGACGTATGCCCCAAAGATAGCCGCTGGTGTCTCCGGGCAATGGATCTTCAAAACATTCCCTGTGGACTTTTGCCTCAGTGAATTGGTCCCGGAAAGGTGTGGCTATTCTGGCAATGTGCCTATTATTAGTATAGTCATAATATGCAACGCAGTGAAGATTGGGGCCATGTTGTTTGTGGCTTTTCGTCTTCACGACGATCCATTGATCACGATTGGTGACGCAGTCGAGTCTTTTCTCGACCAGGCAGACGAGCGGACGGTAGGGGCTTGTCTTCATTCCAAGAAAGACATGCTTCAGAATGACATTTTCGATGAACCTGGGACCTTCGAGCCTCGACGAGCGGACCTCAAGCCTCGAAAGTGGCAGTCAGTCGTATCTTGGCGGCGTTGGACAATTGTCATAAGCTTATTAGTCTTCGCGATCATCCTCGTTTCGATCCTACTCAAAATGGCCATCGGTTCGATCGAAAGCAGCACCCAGTCAATCTGGAGCATCGGACTCGGCAAAATTAACGCGGCAGCTATCATCCGAGGCTGGTCACTCAGCCAAAGGGGCTCAGAATCAAAACGAATCCTCTCCTCTATCCTTGTCGCCAATGTGCCACAGACGATCTTCTCCTTTATATACCTCCAAATTAACGGCCTTCTTACCTCAATGTGGTTGTCCCAGGAATGGAAGGGGTTCGAGACCTCGCGGAAGGCACTGCGAGTGTCCAAACCCAAGGGCAATCAACGAAGCAGGCACTTCCTGCAGCTCCCATACCGGGTCGCAATACCCATGCTGGTAGTTGGGGCTGTTCTGCACTGGCTGCTCTCACAGTCGATCTTCCTGGCCGTCGTAGCGGAATACAGCAACGTCGGCGAGCTCGTCGACCCCACCGCCGTCGGCACCTGTGGCTTTTCGCCTTTGGCTACGATATTTGTGATCGCATCGGCTGGCAGCTTGATCATCGGGGTTACCGCACTGGGTCAAAGGAGGTTCAAAGGGGGGATGCCATTGGCAGGAAGCTGCAGCGCCGCTATTTCGGCGGCTTGTCATCGTCCAGAGTGGGATAAAGACGCCTCGCAACAGCCGGTGCAGTGGGGTGTTGTTCAGGATCCGAAAACCCAAGAATCAGGTATTGGGCACTGCTCAATTACGACCGCGACTGTTGAGCCTGTACAACAGGGAGAAATGTACGCAGGGATATTAGGTTAGCAAGATACTGCCGAATTCAACAACCTTCATTCGCTAGCCCATGCTTTCTTTCTATGATCGCCAGCCCAAAGTCACAGCCACAGGATCGTCAGTCATCAACCAGCGAATCTTGTAGAGCGCTGCAAGATGCCACGGACTTGTGGCTACATCATGATCCTCGCCACAAACGCCACACTTTCAAGCCACAGGAGCATGTCGAATTGTCAATCGGCTTCCTTAGCTCCAAACTCTCCATCGCACCAGCCACATTCCCATAATCCGGTTAGGAGACCCAAAAAGACAGATCTTCTCCACGATGTGGATCGATCCAGAACTCCCCTTTACGTTGCAATGACGTCCGCTTTGAACCAAGTTTGTATCCTCCATTGACATCCCATCCAAGGAAAGGAGAATGAGCCCAACTCACCCTTCCTCATTGGAGCCTCCTGCGCAACCAAAGCCAAGCGAGACGGAAAGCGGCTCGCATGATCGACGTCCGTGATCGCAAACGATCCACTTTTAGACTTTCGCATGACGAAAAGCGCGGGGAAGGTTTACGCATTCAATTTCTCGATGTCTGGTCTCTTCGTTCGCCAGGGTCTTTCTTATGCAGGTCGAGACCACGTTTGATGTAGTGGGGGAAAAGTTGGATATGATGTGCAGTTGACCGCCAACTATGACGACTTTCGAGCCCCTTGAGGATTGCCCGTTGCTATGATAGCATATTTATACATACTCCCTAGCTAGAGTCGAAGCGTGAGAAAACCAGGTTTGAGATCTTCTTGAATCGCATACATCCCATCCCGCTATACTCTGCTCCCTTGAAAATCATCAGCTTTAATCAATCCCCCAACCTACACCTACAACCATGCCATCAGTGGTGAGCCGAATCAAAGACCGCATGCACGGCGGGCGCGACTACGACTACGACGACGAGTCCGACGACACAAGAAGATTTGAGGGCTCCCACGAAGGACGAGACAGCTATAGCGGCGAACATGACCCTTCACAGCCGCCCGGCTCGTTCCCCAATACCAACACCAACACAGGCTACGACGAGCCCACAAGCCATCACGCCGACGGACACAAGTATGTTGCGCCACACGGTACGCATGTGTCCCGCGGTCAGGGTCACGGTCACAGCCTCACCGGTCGAGGTGAAGTCACCGACAGCAACAAGCTCATGGACCCCGCGGACCGGGGCACGGGCTCGAACGTCCTAGAAGGAACTGGCGCTGGATCTGAAATCCACAGACGGGACGTCCCCTCAGCGCGCGGGTACGAGGGCAGCGACTACTCTGCGCTGCCGTCAGGCCATCATCAAGGCCGCTTCGGCGACACGACGACGACTACGACGTCGGCGCACTTTCCTCAGGGCCAGCATGACACGACGAGGGCAACAGGGCTAGACCACAGCCTGTCCACCTCCCAGCACGATCGCGACCGGCATTCTAACACCGCAGCGACTGCTGCTGGCGGTGCAGCACCAGGTGGCATTGCGGCCTCACAGCTCCCAGATCGCTCGCGCCACCACGACACCGATCAGCGGGACTACGCGAGCACTGGCAGCGACGGACGCAGTGGAAGTGGCGTATACAACACGGTCGCCGGGCGCGGGAGCAACGACGGCACCAATGCCGTCCCCCGGGAAGCAGGCGACCCGCGCATCACGAGCGGGCCCCTCAAGGGCATGGGCGTCGAATCGCACAACCAGCATGGCGGCGCGATGGTGCGCGACTCGGTTGCCGCGCCTGCCATTGCCGGCGGACCTGTTGGAGCAGCAGGCTCAGGCTCAGGCTCAGGCTCAGGCCCAGCAGTTGGTCTTGTCCCTGCTCGCCTTGATGCGCACTCCAATGCCAAGGTCATGCATCGCTGCTCTTCCTGCGGCCATGATGATGATATCACCCATTATTTCAAGAAGGATTTAATTTATCGTATTGACCATTCGTAGGTGGGGGGAGATGTTGGGTTGGCTTTGGATGGGCGTGTGACATACGTAGTTTTCTGATATGGTTAAATGGTGTTACAGGACCCAGACTTGATGTATTTCTAGGAATGAATAGTTGCTATTAACATGAATGGAAAGGCTTTGACTCCCAGATTCTCTTGCAGACATTTGTTGTCTTCAACCACTCGGTCTTCTGAATAGCTAGCCACGAGTGACACCCGGAGCCTGTCAAGCGGCAAGGACATACATGTATAAATAAATGTTTAGCCGTGAACTCAACCGTGATAAATTTGATGGCGATTCCAAGAAAAAACACTATGCTTAATACCTAAGCATCGCCATTCGTCCAGTACCCTAGTCCTCACTCCTTTCTTGTCACGCATCATTTATGGCTGGTGGCGTTCTCAGGCGTTTGGTCTGAGTGGAAGCCCACGCTTCTGCCTGGTTATTCTGTCGTAGCCTAGTCATGCCCTAAAACCGGGCCATCCGTTATCCCACAGTGAGAAGTAGGCAACGGATGCAGGGTATGAGCATGGAAAGCCAAGAATAGAAAATGAATCCCGATAGAGGATCTGAAGGATTAGAACGGGCACGGTTTATGCCGCCTGTCCGATAACCCCGAAGCTGATTAGATCGTGCGTTCAATACAAATCCCATTGCTAGGGAGACCAGAATTGTAACTATGGTGATCCCCAGAATTCCAATCAATTTGCCTGCCCCTTGCGTTTGGCGCATATGCCTTGCTGCCAGCACGCCGGCTCGGTGTGCCAGGAGCAGCTGTATGCAAAATAGTAGGACAGGCCACCTGAACTTTTCGGCAGTCTGGCGAGAAGTGTCTGTTGCTGGCATAGTACTCGTGTGTTGTGTCTCGACGATCACGGGCGGGATTTGAGTGTCCATTTCGTTGTCCGAGCTGGCTTCCAACTTTGGTTTCGTCAAGGTGTCGAGAGAGCTTTGGGGAACTGTGACATAGTCCAAGGGCGAGGTATCTTTGGTGGCTGAGGACTCTCCTTTCGCGCCAATAGGATCTTTCAGGACCAGTGGGAGATCTTCAATAAGTCGAGATAGTGTCAGACAGTAGAAGAGATAGAGAATGATGATCAGATTGGGGTAGATGATAAGCATCCACAGGATGGGATGGCGAGAGTCATCGAGCCAGTCAAGCATGATCGTTGATTCAGCCTGTCTGGACGCCGTTTCGAGCGGAGTTCCGACCCCTTTCGAGAATATAAGGTATACAAGAATTGAAGAGGTTGAAGAAGCCGTACACTGTGGTTGAATGGTGATGTGCATGTTGAAGCGAACTATTAGTAGTAAAGCAAAGAGTTGGCGAGGACGTGGATTAATCACCCAGGATGATGGCAGCGGCACATGGCACAGTCCGGCGAACAACAATGATAGAGGTCCTTGGTGTTTACATATGCCATAGCCGCTCCATGTAGTAGGCTGACCAGCATCACCCCACCTCGGTACGATAGATAAATCTTGTCTCGACCTGTCGATGGCCTATTCCATCTACCAGTAAGTGATCCTTGATCTCTTTGTTGCCCAATTCAATGTGGCTTGGTCTAGCCGCCTGGCTCCTCAGACCCGTCTGGACAGTGTTGCATGAGCCGCCACTTTCACTGACCACCGTGACAACAACGTATGCGCCGAGGCGTTTTTGGTCTATCGTGTGCCCAATTCCGCCCTCTTTGCCCAGCGATAGCTTGATTGTCGCATATCATCTTGGATATTTCATCGCTGTTGGAAGGCGCTAGCCATGATTTCATGACAACTGCTGGTCACGACTTCGGCTTGCCACCAACCAACGATCTCTGATTGCTCGACGACGCCACGGCGCAGCGCTCACTCTGCACGGCCGACCAAATAAAATGGTCCCGACTAGACTTGTAGGGTTTATGGTGTTGTCTAACCTTTTCTGTGTCCATTTGTGTCAACAATGAGCTCCATGAATCTTCCTTAGGGCGCCGGCTCGGTTCATGGAACCTAGGTAAGACTATGCCTGCTTTAACAGTGCTCGAGATTTCGTGCATATCGGGACGCCTCACCAATCCTTCAGGGTGGACGCGTTGTGCCATGTCAGGAGCGAGTACATGGGCAAATTTCCACTCCACTCCTTTCATGTCTAGAATCTCAACATCAACTGTATCATACTGTGCAACATTTGAGCCCAGACTGGTGAAGAGGAGACAACCTGCAAAGGGACGACTCGCACGTAGGACCTTTAGAAGCTTAGCAGCAACCTGGATCGTTGCGACCATGTCGCCAACCGAGCCAAACATAATCGACATCTTGGGCAATAAATGGAGAGCAATGAGTTAGCAGGTAGGGACTGTTTGAAAGGGGCGACACAGCCATGTATATACCTTAGGCAGTCACGAGTAAGATCTTTCTCGAATTGCCCTGAATCAGCTTCGGATAGCCTTGTGCAACAAGCGAGAGTGGCTGAATACTTGACCTATATTGAAAATAGTGACCAGCAGGATTTTTCACGGCTTGTCATGTTGGACAACACAAGGCGCGTTTCCTAACCCTACAAAGTCGGCTACTGAATTTCAAGTTCTGTATAGGAATCGGTGCATTTCACCCCAAAAAGAAAATTCTGCTAAAATTATCAGTCCGACCATGAGTGAAGTTGAAAGATTGTCACTGGAATTGTCTCTATTGTATAATGCCGTTATTACGTGTTAATGTTGATACATGCTTCTTGTCGTGACAACATAAAAGAAGCTCGCCGTCGATTTCAGGGCCTTCGATATCCATAATTTGTGAATGTTTGAGTCCTGTCGCCCGAATACAGTGGTGGTGGTTGCCCGGTCTCCTGCAAGGGCACAGTCGAATTTGGTGCGTGCGCCAATCTCTTGGTCACACAGAATTTCACCGCCCCTCCTCCTTTCGAAGTCGGCACGAGATGTTTCTTCTCTAGATATCTCCTCCGAGTTGCCAGACAAGCGTCCACGGATATTGAGATGAGGCGGCCAAAGCAGGGGTTTGTGCAAGCGGATCTTGGGAAGGTGGTGGCACTAGAAACCAGGGGGATTGACTCGTTGACTAACCCTCGTCCACTTGGGTAGTTCTGCGTGTTTCCATGTCAGTAAATAGCAAGGTTAGATCTGGGTGCCTGAAGCTCAATTGCCGTACTGTGAATGCCTTTCCTGTACTTCTTCTCTTTTCGATCGTAGATTGTGTATTTATCCTTGGGCAGCATTTCTTCCTCCCGAGGCATTTCGCGGTACCATCGTTCCACAGCCTTCGCAGTCATTCCGCCATTCTTCATCAGTGCTGAACTGACTGTGTCGACAACTTTATCCACCAGCCGTAACCGTTTTCTCTGTCGAGCTTTCTGCATTGAGGAGAGTCGCCATGGGATCTTCCTAGAGTGGAGATTAGGACGGTGAAGACAAGAATGAGCTGGAGAAGGATGTATGTTACCAGAGGAGACCCCCAGAGAGAGGAGCCGTCGGCCTAAACATATTGTCTGCAGTTGTCCAGATGGAAAGACTGATTGTCTGCGATGCAAGTCGTGATGTTCCAAGGACCAAAGGTGAAATCGGAAAAACTACGGATCGGGCCCGGAAAAAGCTGCATGGAGAAATGTTTCTCCTGGCTCCGTTCCAACCATTGAACTTCCCATGTGCAACAAATCAATGGGTGAATGGTTCACATTTCCTCGTCCCTCATCTCAATCTCTTTCGTCCAGCAACCAGTGCAGCTCACCTCTCCTTGCTGCGGGTGGACCTGCCTTTCCTCTCCTCTCTCCGATGGAAGAAACTGCCTCCGTCCCTCCCTAAAACCCTCTTCTCAACCTCCCCCCTCTGCCCGCGTTCCTAATGCCCGGCCGCAACGATGGCGGGCATTCACCAGCGCAAGCTAAGCTACGCGAAACACACTACCACAAATACTCACCACACCAGCTGTTCGTGAATGTCGAGCAGCCGAGTTTTCTGTGGCGGGGCGCGTCGTATCAGACGATGCTGGCAGTGTCGACGCTCTGCCGCATATTTCTGTTCGGCCTCAACAGAACCCAAGTCAATGGTCTCCCCCACTTCCTTGACCTGATCAAATCCCGTAGCGATCCCAAGACCCGGCGCCGCGGACTGCTGACTGTCTCGAACCATATATCCGTCATGGACGACCCTCTGATCTGGGGTGTGCTGCCCCTGTCCTTCACAGCATTCCACGGCTACCAGAACAGTCGCTGGGGCTTCGGCAGCCATGACATCTGCTTCCAGAACACACCGCTGTCCTTGTTCTTCACCCTAGGACAAGTCCTCCCAACCCACCGCAAGGCGCATTCACCCTTCGGAGGGCCCTTCCAAGCGACCATGACCGAGGGCGTGCGCCTCTTCTCCAACATCTCTTCACAAAAGCTCGCCCTCTGCCCAGCCAACTACCCATACAAAGGCTACATCCGCCCTCGCATCCAATCCTTCCCGCGCGACTGCGTCGACCCATTCTCCGACCTATCTCTAGCACCATCCTATCCATCCCAACCAGAAGACGTACGATGGTACCATGCACCCTCCCGCTACGCGAGCAACGCATATTCCTGGATCCACATCTTCCCCGAAGGCATGATCCACCAGTCCCCGCCAATACCTCAAAACAACAATAAGTCTGACTACACAATGCGCTACTTCAAATGGGGCGTCGCACGCCTCATCCTTGAACCAGAAGAATGCCCCGACGTAGTCCCGATATTCATCGAGGGCAGCGACCAAGTGATGCACGAATCACGAACCTTCCCGCGCTTCCTCCCGCGCTTCGGCAAGGACATCACCGTGACTTTCGGGCACGAGCTAGATCTAAACGCCACGTTCGGCGACCTGCGCGAGCGCTGGCGCGAATTATGCCACGAGGACGCCCGCGCCAACGGCTGGGGCGAGTGGGACGAGCTCCGCTTGGGCATCATCCCCCCGAGCTTGGAATCCCACCCCGAAGCTGTCAAGTTGAGGATGGAATGCACCAAGCGCGTGCGCAATGCTGTCCTCGCCGTGCGCCGCAGCCGTGGCTACCTAGACGAAGACCCAAAGAACGGCGTCGCCGAGACTTGGGCCAAGGAAGGGCCCAAGAGAGAAGGACTGATGGACGACGGGAGCTGGGTCAAGGACGCCTAAGTAACATCGGTCCTGACCTTTCCCCCCTTTCCCCGTGCTTGTTCGAACGGACTCGAAACCCCCATCCACCCCCAGCGAGCCAGAATATCGGCTCCAGCCCGACGCCAGCCAAAAAAACGAAAGGCATCTCTATATCATATCACTATTGTAATTGGACGGATAGATAAAGTATAAACATAAACATGAAAAGGAAGAGCGCATACAATGTGAGAAGCCAGAAGCAAACGAGATGAAGAATTAATACATGTATTGTATCTGTATTTATATGCACGCTTCGCTTCGCATGGATGTTCCCATTCAGCCAGCGTTTATGTATAAAACAAGAACAAAAGGAAGACAATACAAGATAACCTAGAGGAGAAATAATCAAAGCAAATCGTGGAGTGGTTCTAAAGCATGTAATGTATCCCCTCCACAGTCAACGAGTGACCTTTTTCTTGGCACAACCCTCCAAACTACTTAACAAGTCGATCGTTTAGCAAGCTCAGAAGATTAAGGAAGCGTTGGTGCAGAGGAGGAAGTTCAAGCTGAGGTGACTTCTAAGGAGCAGGAGGAGGGGGGACTCAGGAGCCACCTGACCTGGACGCTGACTCGAAAGAACAACTTCTGCGGATTGGGTTCCCGGCTCTGCTCCTACAACCTCTACAACCATGTATGGGTGACCGTGAGAGGGAATATAAGCCATTGATGCAAAGAGAAAATGGATTCATTGTCGTGTCGAATTAAACATTGAAGTATTATATTGCTAGCCTGGCGCGACGGCTAGTGAAGCGTGAGGATCGTACTCGTAGGAAATATCTCAACAGCGGTCCTGTTCACCACGGAAGGATCGATAGGAGGACGTGCCATGAACTGGGAGACCCCGGGTAGGCAAACCCTTTAACTAGATTCAACTGGGTCCCTCTGGAGTCTGGGCGTAGCCCGCCTGGGGTATTGATATCAAGCAAAGTCAAGGCTCCACTCCGTACTCCATTCGCGCTCGGAGAATACTCAATTGTGTCTCATGGGCATGCTCACTGCGTCCGGCTGTGGACCGTCACCCACATATCGGTCTGCAAGTGAATCCCGAAACATCTCGTCTTCCAGGGACTCAAGGGGTTCATCAGACTGAACTCGAAACGACGAAGTAATTCCAAGATCACCTTGTTCAGCTCGATCATGGCCACGGTCTTACCCAGACATTGATACTTCCCATATCCAAAGATGAGCTCGTTGTTTTGCTCCATGACCTTGATTTTCTCGACTGATGGTTCGTCTCCACCATCGCTCTGGAGGATCCATCGCTCGGGCCGGAATGCGTTCTCGTCGGGCCCAAAAAGAGCCGGCGAGTGGTGGACCTGCTTTGCCGAGTAGCTAGATTTGGGTGAATTCAGTAAAAAGTTGGAAATCGAAGCACAAGGTGAACCTACGCGATCGAGATGCCACCAGGAACGAAGTGGCCGCTGATGGTGTCACCCGCGGGCGGAGTCTTTTGTCCTCAGCAACCATAAACCTTCGATCTGCGAGTGCTTACTTACCTTCTTCGCCAACATTCCTGCAATAGGCGGATACCACCGCAGCCCCTGCACACTGTCAACAGAGCAATCAATTCCTGGCACCAAAAGGTACTTACCTCCTTGATGCACGCCTGCAGGTATGGGAGATCCCTCGCTTGGGCATTGGAGATTACCAGGTCGTCTGAAGGGATCTTTCCAGCTGCTACTGCCTCGTCTATCTCGGCCATCAATCTCTTATACACCAGTGGACTGGAAATGATGCCGCGCAGCGTTGCTCGAAGTCCGGTAGCAGTTGTGTCCGACCCGGCAGCCCTGTCTCCCCTGTCAGCATGTCGTTGGCAGCAGCTAAAAGGCAAAGGCAAAATCAAACAATTGCATAACACTCTCCGACTCAGCTTCCTGTTGCGTAAGTCCATGTCGAATGAAGCTACCTAGCATGTCACTGTATTCGCCCTTGGCCTTGCCATCTGGTCCAAAGCGCTTGGCCACCTGTTCTCGTGTAATGGCCAATACCTTACCTAGACCAAGCTTGCTGTTGGCAGAAGGCGCGAAGAGACCTAGGAAGCCGACGTCGGTGAGGAACTCGATGACCCGAGGGATGCAGCAGGTGCAAAAGATGCTGGGAAAGATCGTCTCGAGTTCATGGATGTACCCCAAGTTGTCATTATCGTCCCGTAGATCATGGAATTTGCCATCGAATGACAGTTTGCTCATAACATCGCTGGTGAAGAACTGAATCTTGCGTGCCAGGTCCATCGGAATCATCTCACTCGGGCTGCTGACGTACTTGGTGTTGATGAGATGGACCAATTCTCGTACGCAATCGTCGATGTCCTGCTCGAGAGTGAGGTTTTCTTTGCCGGCATATCCAAATCCCATTCTCCGCCTCAGATCCTCGTGTTTGGCCTCACTTCGATTCGAGAGGACGTTATCTTGTCCCGGGTTCAAACGCATGGCGATGTACCAGTCGGACCGCGTATAAGGCGACCGCGCCGCCGACATGCGACGCAAGACATCTGGGTCTGCTGTCAACAGGGTGTTTGGGGCTATTCGGACCAATGGCCCATATTGCTGATGGAGATGTCCGAATCTATCGTAGATATCGCCGTCGAGGTGGGTTTTGAAGAGCGGGAAGACAGACAATCCCCAGAGGCGCGGGCCCGGAATATGGCTGAGACGGGCGTACAGCCGAACATAGAAGCTGACGACCAGCACCAGGCTGATCAAGCCCCAAGCGACTAGGACAGGGCCGGTGATTGCCATGCTGGTGGATGTGGCAGTGAGAGGACGAGCGGTGGATCTGTGGGGGAAAGGCTTCCTCTCGGAGATCTCGGTAAACGCTTCAGAGAGCGAACAATCCCTGAGGCAAACACCGTGTTTAGTGTAACGCTCAGTGTAACGTCCTTTGAGGCAAAGCTGGCGAATGGGGCCTGAGTGGTTTGAGTGATATCCAACAACTTGAACATGGAAGTGCTACTTATCAGCACACCGATGCTAACTGCCGGAAGTTTCGCGGAGGGCGCCTTCCAAGTTTAGTGCCCGTCGGCCCGAGGCGCCTGTGAAGAAAGCTGGGCGGGGTCAACGAAGCCATCAGATCAGGACTTGGTCGAACCGCGCCTTTCCAGGTTCATCTACAGCCAAGAGGTATCAGCAGATAAAGGTTACCGTCGAAAAAACCCCCGTTGTTGCAGTGTCTACCTCGACCCATGATCCTCCCAATCGTGGCTGACATTGACACGTACTATCTCTCCAAATCTCTCGCCATCGCAGTCGCCCTTTGAGCCAGAGGGCGGGTAAGTGACGCCATGAGCGAACCATGGCATCCAGATCAACAGAATGTCGGAATCGAGGCAGACGAAGCCGCTGAAGAAGATTCGGCACTGGGGGACGACATCTCCCAATTAACCCAATCTCTCCGGTCCAGCTTGCTCGAGGGGGTCGAGGAGAACGGGCGGAAATACCACCGATACAAGGATGGCGCGTACATCTTACCGGAGGACGACAAAGAACAAGAGAGGCTCGACTTACAGCACGAGATGTTCCTCAAATCCTTTGGCCAGAACCTGTATCTGGCCCCCATCGACGGCGAGCCCAATGAGGTCCTAGACCTCGGGACGGGCACCGGGCTCTGGGCCATTCAATTTGCTGACCAGCATCCCGAGTCGAACGTACTCGGCATCGACCTGAGTCCCATCCAGCCGACGTGGGTCCCGCCCAACTGCAAGTTTCAAGTGGACGACTTTGAGACCCCCTGGACATTTGACCAGCAGTTCGACTTCATCCATGGCCGGATGCTCCTCACGGCCAGCGCCGATTTCCCCGCGTTCTTCCGGCGGGCGTACCAGTCAACGAGGCCGGGAGGGTGGATTGAGATGCAAGATCTCTACATGCCGCTCCTGTGCGACGACGGGACCATGGACGGCACGGCATTTGGAGAGTGGAATGAGAAATACATGCAAGCGTGTGCAGTCCTCAAGAGAGATCCCTCGTGGACCGCCAAGTACAAGGACTGGATCACGGAGGCAGGTTTCGAGAATGTCAAAGAACACATCTTCAGGTGGCCCATCAACCCGTGGCCCAAAGACAAGAATCTGAAAGCGATGGGCCTTTGGAACATGACCAACATGCTCGACGGGCTGGACGGATTCACTGTCAGGCTGTGGACGATGGCCCTCGGAATGACACCTGAGGAAGTCCAGGCCTTCCTCGTCCCGGTCCGGAAGGACCTCAGAGACACCAAGATTCACTCGTACTGGCGCATGTAAGTCATCTTTAGATCTTACCCCGCAAAGCCTGCTAACCTTGCATCTCCAGACACGTCGTCTACGGCCAGAAGCCCAAGTAAAGGTTTCCGATGTCGCTTGCACGGTCGGTCGGTCGATCGATCGCCGGGTTCGCGCCCTCCGCAAGGAGTCGTTTCGTGTTGCGGCGTATCTGCTAATCTGGATATATTCCTAAATGCAATCAATTGTACACTCCCACTACCACAACTTAGTACAGTGGAAGGCCTGCTGGAGGACTCCAGAGAGCCACATTGTCGACCAGGATTTGGATGACAGCCACGCTTGGAAGGGCATATGAATCCGGATTACCGAGGGATCACACGATTGAGGCGTTCGTTCCGAATCGTTCGAAGACAGGAAGAAGAAATGAGAAGATGCTGGTGGCGGGAATCTTGAATGTTCAATGACAGATGTGAAAATATCGCAAGGTCCGGAACCCTCTCGATCAAGCTCTTCGTCCGTAGCCATTCAATGCTGTGTCCTTATGTGACGCTCTCGACAGGTTTTCCTACGTTACATAGCGGCCGAACGTGGACATATACTTGTATACAGCTACTGCTTTAGAACCTCAATCAATTTTCGGAAATTACTGCGGAGCAATTTAGCGTATATAGTATAACGAGTTAAATGTAAGTACTCATAAGTTGGCAATTCGGCATTCCAAATGGGTCCCAAATTAACCCGTGATGGTCAGTTCAGGGCATATACAATTTGTATATATACAGCTTACAGAAATCGCCGACGAATTGGGTTTCAGAAGCGTGATACGGAAAAATAACAACTTGAAAGAACGGAGTAATCCATACTACGTTGTAAGGGCCCACGAAGACAGGCGGCCCACACGTCCGCCGCATACACGGCGTCAATACAGAAGAACTTGCCAGGAACGAGGCTAAAGATTTGAGGGTAGAGACTTGGGTAATGGATCAAATTACGACACGCCATGAGCTGAGTCAGACACTACGCTCCAGTCACACAATTTGAAGGAATAAGATGTAATAATATAGGACGGAGAGCCTATGCTGGCCTGTACAGCAAGCAAGCACACAGGCCGTCAAAATCGAAAGAGGATCGCAATAATGATACCTCAGACAGCCAGCCGAACCGAACCCAATCCCCAAACCAGAACTCCGGTGTGATGCAGAATGCCGCACTCGTAGCTATGCTAAGTAGCGGCTGAATGTCAACGCAAAAGGCAGACGCACTGGCTCACCTCAGAGCCTTCTTCAAATAATCACGGTTCCCTTTCGTAATGCTGTACCGACAATCTTATAATCTTAGGATTGGATAACTTAGCGCCTTATCTACCGATGGCCCCCTTCGTTCTCAAGAGTCTTGATATATCGGACAAAGGCTTTCTTGTGAACCATACCTCTATACTCGCCCTCCTGGAGGACACAGATATACCTAAGGCCAAGCTTGACGAAACACTGATACACTAGGTCCATAGGACTATGCATATCCAATGCCATGGGCGCTGGATCGATGTACGGTGTGAGGTCCACAGGATTCTCTTCGGGCTCTCTCTGGTCTTCACTCTCAGATTCCTCACGACCTGAGTCATAGCCTCGATCTTCAAATGCTGCCCAGTAATTGTGAGATGTGGCGTGCGCATGCTCGGGTCCAGTGAGCATACACATTGCTGTATTCTCGTTCTCTATCCGGTCCAATGCGAATTCAAGGTCTGGTGCAGGGATGAGCCCAACCAGGATCTTGTCACGAATGATTGGAAGGCCACCATCGAGTTCCCCAAGGTTCTGTAGGCGACGGAGTTTAGTGCGTAGGTCTGTTGCTTTGACCGTCGGGGCGAATGAAATGTCAATGACTTTGTCACGACGGACGCGTGGAGTGATATCACCCAATTCCGAGTCAAATACCGGACTAGATTTATTGTCGAGGAAAGGATATGAATTCATGTCGGTCAGAAGATCGTAGATGCTCAATGGCTCGACAGCATCCGCAGTCCATTTGGCGCAGAGGACGCCAAGAGAGAAAGGTAGGACATGATCCAGACTTCCAGTCAACTCGAATAAAATGACGGCCAAGGTGACAGACAATCGTGTGACTCCACACATGGTCGCACCGGCAGCTACGAGAGCGTAGACTCCAGGAGTAACACATGCTTCCATATTGTCGGACATTTGACATTCTCCCCACAGGAAGAAGTCCGGAAATTTAACCACAAAATATTGTGTGATGTGGCCGACGATTCGTCCCATCAAGCCACCAACAACCATGGATGGGACATAAATACCTGCAGGAACTTTGATGCCGAAGGTAATCGTCGTTAGAAAAGCCTTGATGACAAAGGCTATACTGAGATAGCCGATGACAGCTGGGATATCGTCCTCTTTCGGACACAAGCCAGTATTTGTCTGATTATTACAAGGACTGGCGAGTTCGAATAGAAGTTCGGTGACAGCAAGTCGAGTGTATCGATTCCAGAAACCGATGATGCCTGTTACAAATGCAACGAGTAAAACCTCCACCATAGGATATGCTTTGACAATTCGAATGCGACGAAATGTAGTAGCCCAGAAGCGAGATGCTTTGATGAACAACGCACCCATAAGTCCACCAGCAAAGCCTAAAACTGCAAAGTTGAAAAGCTCGAAGAACCGCCAATCTGTGACGTAGCGGACTTCAAATAGGACGATTTTTGATGTGCCGTAAGGGTTTAAGAATTTCAATGACAGCGCCGCGGCTATGCAACAGAAAAAGGTACGAAACAAAGTCTTTGGGGGGAAATAGTAGCTGACCTCTTCCAAACTGAAAAGAACGCCACCCAGTGGCGAGCCAAAGGCCACAGCGACACCACTGGCAGCACTGGCAGAGAGGACCTCCCTCCTCTTGCCATCATTCAGGTTATACTTGGAGAACATTCTGCAAGCAATATTGCCGATACAAGTGGCAACATGAACATAGGGGCCTTCTTTGCCCAAGCTCATGCCTGAAGCTACGCTCAAAATTAGAGCAACGGTCTTGATGACGAGGACTTTCAAACCAAGGTAACCGTGCAAGACAAAGCCAGACAAAATGACCTTGACTTCGGCAACACCACTTCCTGCGGCAGAGTAGTAGACGTTGGCAGGTAACAAGTCTGGATCAGTCAGTGGTTGACTAGAACCTTTATCCTCGTCGGATTCAGGGGCAATATTTGTTTTGATGGCAGCCAAATCCTCGTCAAAGGTGGCAGCGATCTGTGAGGGAACCACCGTTTTTGAATAGAGGGTGAGAAAGCAAGAGAGAGCAGCAAGGGCCATAGATCCGGCGATAAAAATCAAGTACTCGACAGAGGAGTTTTCCATGGCAGGATGATGGATGACTTGAGACCAGCTCTGCCATCCATCACATGTACGCTCACCAGCGCAGCAGTTAACTCTTGATCGATACCAGGCATCTTTGCAAAAGCCTCGTTTGAGATCGAAAATGGTGGACTCAGTGACATCGACGAAATATGCTATAAGTGCGGTCAAGACACCGATGATGGCAACGAGGATCCAGCCCTGAGCAGAGTCGAGGAGAAGAGCCAAACGACCTCGCAGGCCTTTCATCTTTTTCAACTCCAAAATTCGATAGCCATCTGCAATGCTATCGTGGACCCAATCAGTGGAAGTGAACTGATCGTACCACAGTCTGTCCTCCTTGGAAAGGGTACCAATCAGAACCTGTGAGAGTTTGGGAGTTCGTAAACCAGAGGATCTATGCCAGACGGGACTTGTGTTGCCAGAAGGTCGTGTACTACTAAACCTCCTTCTCCGTAAACTGCCCGTGGAACTGTTAACTCTTGAGAGTTGTCTGGAGCGAGGAGAGACAGGCATGCTTTCGCCATATTTTCTAATAGTGTCATGTCCTGGACCAAGGAGGCCGGTGTGTTCTGTTGCCGAATGGGTCATAAGAAGGGAGGCGGGGAGTCTGGACCTCAACTCGCTGGAAGATAGAGATGTGGTGCCTGTCCTTCTGTGCAGTTCTGGCGAAGAAGGTGTAGTGGAAGATTGTTGTGGGGCGGAGCGAGTTGGTTCGTCATAGTCACCCACATCGTTGAAAGAGACCATGGACTTCGGCATGGTGAAAAGAACGAGTCCCTAGGGATCTGACTGGGGCAGAAGGGGTAAAGGAGGGACGAAGGAGTTGAGGGAGGATGCAATGGGGTGTGTTCTTGAACGACATCCACAGCACAACACAGCACAGCAGGCAGACGCCGCCTGGCTGAGGTTGTCAGCTGGCCATCAGAGGGAGGAGGGGAGGTTTTATGTAGGACACAGGGCGAGGATATATAGAGGGGCTTGCGGCAGCGGGTGTGGATGCGGTTGCGGTTGCGGTTGCGTGCAGGAGGTCGCTGGTCAGCAGGAGAAGTACGTAGTTATGCGTTTATCTGGGGCAGTAGTACGTAGTGGGTGTCCAGTAGCCGTAGGAAGCCAAGGCAGATCAGAGGGTCGGTCATTCGACTCGGCACGAGTACTGGTATGGATGGAGTCGCAGCTGTTCAGAGTACGCAGTCTGGAAAGCGGATGAAGTTGGGGCTGAGCGTTAATGCAAGGGCATGACTCCAGCTGACTAGGTTGGGATGAGATAGCAAGGAGGAGGCCAAAGGAGGGTGTGTACGGAGTAGTTGGATGCAGTATTTGGTGATTGATAGGGATTTGTAGCTGATGGTGGTGGCAGCGATGGAGAGTGGGTGGTGAGGGCAAACGAGTGTATGTACCAGTAGGGGAGGATGTGAGGCTTGGGATGTGTGGAGATGGAAAGGAAGGCGCGCGTGTGGAGGGTTTGATCAGGTGGCACTTGCCGATTATCTCCAATGTTCATCATCTGACTTGACTACATACCAACAACTTGCTATGCCATGTACGAGGATGTATATCCACCGCACGCACTGACACACAGAGACACACACACTCAAGACACACGAGTGAAGATAGTCTCGGTAAGGCTTCACGCCCAAGACACCGAAGAATGCCAACAACAAATAATAAACCATCCCCAAGCACACTGCCCCGCAATAACGATGCCCGAGGGTTCAGGGAAACTCTCTTTCTCCCGATCTATCGCACCGTTCCTTACCGAGTGTCCGCTGTCTACAACTTACAAGGGATTCAGCAAGGAATCAATCAATTTGATCAGTTTTGCGAGCCTCTAGGCAAACCCAGTCCCGAGTCACCCATATCCCAAGAAGTTCCTGAACCCCCTGAGAAGCAACTGTACCAGCTATACTCTATGATATCAATTTCAATATCATTCGAACTCTGGGAATTAATTTGTCTTCGGCAGCTGACAATGTCTGACGATATCTTGCAGGAAACATGACAGGGATGGCTGATCCATGGACGTGCCTAAGTCACCAATAGGCTAATAGCGCAACCTTGTACAGGTGAGACCCTGCATCTTTACATTGCTTTACATCGCCTGGATGTGTCTAGACAGGCAGCTAACAGACCCCGTTGTCTCGAGAACCTTCTCACTGGTAAAAAGGGCAAAGTTACCCACCAGACTACGAGTACCAGTTCTTGGTGGAGGTACCTCAGAACTCCGTACCTCCAAGAGAGATACGGAACGGGAGAACGGAGTTGCCCTCCTCCTCGAAGCCTAGACGAGCTGGATATTGTAGGTTCTAAGAAATGGGTGGTAGAAGCTCAACTCCGGTGGTCAATGCCATGTTTCATGTTTCAACTGTCAGCGTCAATGTTGGTGGCCCACAGTCCACACCAGCGAGAATAACAAACAAGACCTCCCCTACCACTATATACCACTGCTACCATATCCCAATATCTACCGACATACAATATCTCCACATTACCATACTATGGGCAAGTAACACCGAACCCAGCCCCATCGATAACACAATAAGATAACATCCCAAAACCACGGACCAGCACCCACCATGTCGCATTCACCATCCCAATCCCTCACAACAGCACCACACGTCTCGCTCACCCTCACGCACGACCCAAACACGCCCAAAACCTACCCACAATTCATCCTCTTCGGCGACAGCATCACACAAGGCGCAAGCCACATCCTGCAATCGTCCCTAGCCGACTGGTACCAACGCCGCCTGGACATCATCAACCGGGGGTTTTCAGGGTACACTGCGCCAGCGGGGTACGACACGCTCGTGCAATTTTTCCCTTGTACCCCGCCCACCACCACCACAGGCATCTCACAGCCTCGCATCCAACTCCTAACCGTCTTCTTCGGCGCGAACGACGCCTGCGTACCGGGCTCGCCGCAACACGTGCCGATCGCGACCTACAAGCAGAGCCTGCGCAACATCCTGGAGTACGAGGGCCTAAAGGCGCACGGCACGCAGGCCATCCTGGTCGTCCCACCGCCGGTCGACGAGTACCAGCTGGCCAGCACCGACAGGACGGCCGCGCACACGGCGCGCTACGCCGACGCCTGCCGCGAGGTCGCACAGGAATACAGCGGTCTCCCCGTCCTCGACCTCTGGACTATTTTCATGCTCAAGGCCGGCTGGGCACCGGGCCAGCAGGGCCCCCTGATCGGCAGCCGCGCCGCGCCCAGGAACCCCGTTCTCGACGAGCTGTTGAGCGACGGTCTGCATTTCACCCCGGCCGGCTACAGGCTGGTCTTCGACGAGCTGGTCAATCTGATCGTCCGCGGACTGCCTGACCACCGCCCTGAGAATCTCCCCCAGATCTTTCCCGATTGGAGGTTTAAGTTGGGCCTCGTGGGGAATTTATAGCACAAGACCTCTCTATCAGGCACCAGCAGGAAACGAGAGAAGGCAAAAAACACATAGAAAGGCGGTGCAAGTGTTTGTTTTGGGTTGGATTCAATTTCAATTCAATTTCCTGGGCTTTTTGTTCTAGATACACACAATGATACGAAGAGACAATGGCAGGTTGACTTCCTTAGGTACCACCTAAAAAGCAATAGACCTTGTCCTTGAAAGATATCATATTCTCTAGCAATTAATCCATAATCGGGAATGAATATGATACCATAGGGGTGAGAAGGAGAGCAATTTTCGAGTTGGTCGATTCGATCCCAACGCCTGGGAGTGGAGTGTTGAACAAAGCGTGTGTGTGCTGCCTATAGGTAGGTGGGTTCCAAGACATCCAAACACACAGACACACAACAAGTCTAGGAAATGAAAGAGGCTACAAGAAAAGGCAAAGAGAGGAAAATCAGAGGCGATAGATCAGGCACTAGAGTCCTCTTCTATCACACCTTCACTCCTCATCACTGTCTTCTTCTTCTTCCTCACTGGCTTGGTCGAGCCACTTCAAGAACTTTTCAGCTGCCTTGCGGACTTTACGGCTGGTGCCGATGTCAACATATTTCTTGCTCGCCTTTTGTCCCCAAGTCTTAGCCACTTCCTCGCTCACAAGGTCGTTCTGGTAGTACTGCATGAGAATGGCCGACACTTGTGGGATCAAATCCGGGTGGTCGTTTCCGACAAATCGTTCGGTGCCTCCAAGAAACGCCTTTTGATGCTTTTCAGATTCGCCAATCATCTTTTGCAGCATGCCAGCTCGAGCAGGGATCTCCTTGACAATATCCTCGTCAAAGATGGTTTGTGCCAACACGGTGAGGGTCTTGTGCTTAGACTCGACTCCCAATTCGTGAGCCTTCTTGTAGATGTCGACGTCATCCACCTTGCTGACCGATCCCTTTTCCTTGACCTGATCCAAGATCCAGGTTCCGAGCTGATCGTAGGCATTGCTTCCGCCGCCATTCTCTTCGCCTTCCTCATCGTCATCAAATGCGAGTGATCGCTTCAGGTCGGATGGGAGTTCCTTGGCACGAGCTGCGACGGCTTCGGCTGAAGTATCGACAGCCCACTCATCCTCCTTGTCATCTTTACCGTTGGCGGCTGAGATTCCCTTGGCAGTTTCATTGATTGTCTTGGTGAATTCATCATCGCTGCCGGCGGCAAGCGCATCATCACCATCTTCTTCCATGTCACCCTTGTCCGAGTTCGAATCGTGTGGACTGCCACCGTTGAGGGAGCCGTTTTCTTGACTTTCGGCTTTGGCTCGGTCACGTCGACTCATTTTCTCCTTCTTGCCCTTCTTTCCTCCTTTTGGTTCATTCTTGAGGATGAAACCACTCAACTTGTGACGGAGGTCGGCCTCGTGGCGTTGACCACAGGCCTTGCAGTCCAAGATGATGCGGCCATCTTTGATGATGATGGTTGTCTCAGGGTTCTTGCACGACTTGCAAAGAACAAACTTGGAGATGAAGCCATCCAGAGAATCTTGCAATTTGGATGCTTCATGGGCTCCGTTGATGATCCAACGGTCATCCTTTGGATTGGTATTGGTTTGCGCACCCAATTCAAACCCAAAGTACTTGATCAGATAGGCAGGAGGACGGGCGAGGGAGGAGGAGACGCTTGGAAGGTTGGCCACAACGGTTCTAAAAGGTCATTAGTCAGTCAAGGAGCGAATCTTAGGATGGAGAAGGGAGGGGCATACTTGATTCCATTGCCCTTTCCTTCAATTTTGGATTGCAAGCGCTCCATCTTGTATCGGTAGAAGGGGTCGGTGACATCCCGACGAATGTTGATGGTAGCCATTTTGATAGAATCCGAGGTGGGATATCTTGACAATCAAATTTTCAGGGAGTCGGAAGCTGGGAGGATGGATTCAGAGGCTTATGCTGAAGCTGAGGCTGGCGAGGCGGAACAGAAGATTGGCGAATCTTTCATATAAAGCGGACATGCGTATGTGTGGATATTACCACTGTTGGGAAGAATATAACATAAAGAAAAGATTTGACTGTTGATCAACCATAGGAGGACCTTGAAGGACTACAAGGATGTCTTTGAGCCGGATATATGTCCAGCTTTTGCTTGGTTTTGGTTTTGGAGGAGTGGAAGACTGCCCGATACATGAACAATCGAGGGTGCGATTGACTGAACGACTTGGGTGTTTGGTGTTCCTATGGAAAGGAAGAGTTGGAAGGCGGCTGGCGCTTCTTGGGAACTGGCTGAACTGCGGCTGGCGGACCAGGTGTTGAGTATTCGATTGATGAACAATGAATGTCCCTCAGTTGTTTGGGTCAGAATCGATGATGGGAAGTGGATGGTTGATGGTGTGGTAGGAAGAAGGAAAAAGAGAAGGAAAAGAGAATCAAATCTTGGGAGGAGGCGATATATGGAAAACTGCGCTAGGAGACTAAGAGTCTTTGGAGTCTTAGAGAGTTAGTGAGGGAGGTAGGGTTTGTACTCGACGACTCACAACCAACGACTGACAATCAAGTGTGTCTGGAGCATGGTTTGCATTTGTGTGCCTATGCCTCGTTTGTCATGCAATTATTTGAGTCAACCAAACGTGCGAACGGACAAACGTGCCTTGCACAATTCCTCAACTCAATGCCAGTAGCAACCAGGCGTCGAATCAAGGGCCACGCGCCTCCAGGCTCACAGTGACTGTGTACACCCCGGCACTTTAGGGGCCACGGGCAAGCTGCAGGAGGGGAAAAGGGTGAGGGGGGGACGGGATTGTGCATAGCCCCCCGGGATTAGGCATCAAACCACCTACAGTTGGGGGGGGGTTAGGCGGATTGTTTAACTAAGCACTCCGTAGCTAGTAACATTCTGCCTAGGGGTGCCTAACTGGGGGGGATCTGAGGGTTGTCCAGCTGCACCTGGGCCCCTCAGTCCCCTGGTTGCTGGGGTTGATTCCTTCTGTGCACGGACGAGGGCTGCCTGCCCCTTCAGCCCAGGGTCGAGGTGGCAGCCCCCAGGCAGCCGTCACCCGTGCCAACGCGGCTCGCTAAACGGCAGGTGCGGGAATGGTGCCCCTCCTCCCCTCGTCCCCCTCGGCGCTTGATTGTTCGGCCGAGGGCAGGTGCCACTGCCTCTGCCTCTGCCTCTGCCTCTGCCACTCGGGTGGGAAGTGCGGGTGTCCCTTCGCACAAACTGGAAGGAACAAGGGCCATTGTTGTTGCTGGCGGGAGTTACGGAAAGTAACGGCAACGGGAAATATTAATACCGAGATCACGCACTTACTGGTATGTCAATTAGAATTCAGGTTGATATTTTGATATTGGCAATTGCTCGCTATTTTTGCTCATCGACGATCAGGCAAATTGTAGCAGTCAATTTGTGGGCGACATTAATTATACCACGAGGATATCCTTACTCATACATAGAATGATAGAAGGGAACTAAGTAGGTATCTCTGTGAACAGTATGTAATCGTGATTTCGAGATTTCCAAAAAATGACACAATATTTAAATCCCTACATCAATCGATCGTGCACAGAAAGCATACCTTCGAGCTTGCTCCATCCCAAGAAATACCCTATTATTGCATTCCTATCCTTTCGTACTTTTAGACAATCCAAATTGAACCTCGAAATCATGCTATATTCCATTATCTCAAGCCTGAGGTAGACTAACGTGACACACTCTTTGCAAGAAATTTGCAAGACCCGAAGAACATGTCATCCAAACCAAAGGTAGACTACACGCTCTACCTAGTCACTGATTCCACACCAGCCATCCTAGGAGACAAAGATATCGTCGAGGTAGTCGAACAGGCCATCCAAGGAGGTGTCACCATCGTGCAATATCGAGACAAGCATGCCGACACAGGTGTCATGATCCAGACAGCCGCCAGGCTGCATGCTGTCACCAAGAAACATAACATCCCTCTGTTGATCAACGACCGCCTGGATGTCTGTCAAGCCATAGGCGCTGAAGGCGCCCACATTGGCCAGGATGATATCTCCTACCCCCAAGCCAGAAAGATTCTCGGGCCCAATGCCATCATCGGCGTGACCGCCTCGTCAGTTCAGGAGGCCGAGAAGGCCATCCAAGATGGAGCTGACTATCTGGGAATTGGAACCACCTTTGCCACCCCGACCAAGACAGACACCAAATCCATCATTGGCACCAAGGGACTACAAGAGATCCTGGGAGCCACCAAAACCGGCACAGCGACCACCACCCCGTGCGTCGCCATCGGCAGCATCAATGCCACCAACGTCCAGCGCGTTCTACATCAATCTGCCCATGGCACCAACCGTCTGAACGGCGTGGCAGTAGTGAGTGCGATCATGGCCTCCCCCGACCCTCAAGCCTCGGCCAGGGAACTCGTCTTGCTCATTCAAACGACCCCGGAGAAATACTACACGGCCGCCCCACCAGGCATCACACCCAGCTCGACCCTCCCCTCGCTTCTGGCACAGATCCCCGAGATCATTAAAACCCACGCGACCTCATCGCCGCTCAGCCACAACATGACCAACACCGTGGTTCAGAACTTCGCCGCCAACGTGAGCATCGCGACAGGAGGCTCGCCCATCATGTCGGAGAGCGGGCCAGAGGCCGCAGACCTGGCGAAGCTGGGCGGAGGACTCGTCATCAACATGGGCACAGTGACTCCCGAAAAGCTGGCGACGTACGGCGCCGGCCTCAGGGCATACAACGCCGTCGGCTCGCCCGTCCTGCTGGACCCCGTGGGTGGAGGCGCCACCGCCGTCCGGCGCGAGGCCATCAAGACCCTCCTGGCCGCGGGCTTCTTCTCCATCATCAAAGGAAACGAAGGCGAGATCGGCGCCGTGGACGCAGCCGGTGCCCCAGCAAGCCAGACCCCGTCGTCTCAACAGCAACAACGAGGCGTCGACGCCGGCCCCTCAACACTCACGCACTCGGAGAAGATCGCGCGCGTGAAACACCTCGCGCAGCGCGAGCACTGCGTCGTCCTGATGACGGGCGCGACAGACTACCTGTCCGACGGCAGCCGAACCATAACCGTGTCCAACGGCTCGCATTTCCTCGGCAAAATCACGGGCGCAGGCTGTGCACTGGGTGCCGTGATCGTCAGCTACGCCGCCATCCACCCACAGGACAGACTGCTTGCGACGCTTGCCGCCTTGCTGCACTATGAGCTCGCGGCGGAGAATGCGCAGGCGCGGACCGACCTGGTCCGAGGGCCGGGCAGTTTCATCCCGGCGTTCCTCGATGAGCTGTACCTGTTGGCCGAGGAGGTCAAGGCTGGGAAGGCCCTGGCGGTCGAGGGAGCATTGGCGGATAGAGTGAAGCTCGAGCTTACCCTGTGATCCCCTTTGGGGGGAGGATCATTACAAGGCACGGGAAAAGGCAGAGCGCGAAGCCACGATGTTTCGAGATGGACGATTGCGCACCGCAAGTCAGATGGGGGGCTACGAGCCTGAGCCTGACAGTGTACATACATGAGCGTGAGCATTTTCTCTCTCAAAGATATCTAGATATAAAGCGGGCCAGTCACAGTTACAGTCACAGGCACAAGTCATAGTCAACACCCAGCCAAGATGAAGCCAGGCAGCTAGCTACATGGATAGGTAGGCACGGTGATATGATCTGCCATCGTCGTAAGCAAGGAGATATATAACAAATGAATAAAATAGATGGCATGGGCCAGAACCCCATCGAGATTTTGGACTTTCTTTCTCCTTTTCCAAAAAGAGGGGTCCGGTTTTTCTATCCCCTAATTAATTATCATATGCTCGTTGAAACGAGCTCTCAGGTTGTTTGTTTTCACTCTCCCTCCCCTGTAAGTAGAATCGAATCGAACCGAATTAATCAGTCAAGACACCTACACCTGCCCTCCGCACACGGCCGAATATCTCTCTCGATATCCAGCCTGATGAATCTCTTGCGCTCGGGCTTATTAAGCTCAGGCTGCACCACGCCAACACCCACACCCACAGCGACATTCCCATTCACAACGCCATTCACGACCGCAGTCCTATTCTCCACAAGGTTTTCCTTCCCCTTCCCCTTCCCCTTATCACCACCACTACCATCATCAAAAACCTCCTCAACGCCCCTCAGCGCCGTCGCCACCATGAAATCCTCCTCATACGCAACGAGCTCAATATCCACATCATCGAGCTTCCGCCCGCGCAGCAGAGTCTGCATGCCGCCCTCGGCCTTGCTCGGATGCGTCCATTTCGCCGCCTCTTCGGCTTCTGGGTCCAAGTTTAGCCCCGAGATGGTGCTGCTGTGGTGGTGGTGATGATGATGGTGGCTGTTGTGGTGGCTATGGCTGTATGCGCGATTATGCCCACGACCACCGCCTCCGCGGCTGCGACTCCGAGAATGCGATTTGCTACCGCGCGACGACGACGAGGGCGAATCACCGAGCGGCGACGCCGGCGCCGTCACGTCCAGGAACTCCAGCTCCTTCAGCCAAGACGCCAACAGGCCCTCGCCCACCATCTTGATATACGCCTCCTTGAGCGCCCAGTACGCATAGAACCTGCGGAGCTTCAGCTGCGTGACTTTCGCCTCGTTCTCGCGTGCCCGCTTGAGTCGAGCGGCCTCGCTGCTCCCGCCGTCCGACGAGGAAGAAGACGAATCCCAAGCGGCGCCCTCCTCGCGCTCCGCGACAGGGATGTGCACGGGCGCGTGCCGCATGTCGCGGCGCTCGCGTTCCGAGAACATCTCCGCGAAGATGTCGACCCACTCGTCGAACTTGGCCTGCGTCGTCATGTCCTGCGGCGTGCGCTTGTCTTCGTCCGCGCACGCGATGTCGATCCCCACCCGCACTTGGAACGGCGAGTGCTCTAGGTCCGGCGTGCGGTGGCCCGTCAGGTCGAGGAGGGAGATGTCGATGCTCGGGCTCAGTGGTGAGGTGGTGGAGGTGGTGGAGGTGGGCAGTTGCGGTGTCGGGGTCGTGCATCCGATGATCACGACCATCCCTGCCTGATGCGTGACATTGAATTCCAGGCCGCCTTTCTCGTCGGCCCGGGAATTGGAGTTTGAGTCTGCGTTGGAATTCCAGTCGGCTGGTGGCTGCCAGTAGGGGCGGCGATGTGGCACGGGAGTCCTCGAGATGACGACCTTGGACCAGGGGATCTTCGCCTGCCGGTGGATGAAGGTGTATTTCAACAGAGCGCTGGCCAGCGACATGTATTTGTCGGCGGGACGCAGGAACCGCGTCACGGCTTCTTGGTCCGCGAAGGTGAGTAGTTCTAGTAATGGGAGGGAATATGGCTGTTTGGGAGTCGAGGGTACCAGTGGTCGTGTGTCTATGTAATACCTTGAGACGGCGCTGGGGTGCTTTTGTGGGAGCGCCATCGTGAGAAGAGGTGTTGAGTGAAAGATTGGTCTGGTCGGATAAGTGAGGAGTGAGTGACTAATAGTAAGCGGAGGGAATGTGTTCCCGATCAGCAAGCAATGTTCGCGGTGAGTACTGTAGTTGTGGCTTCGAATTTACCGGTGAAAGCTACGTCAGATAGAGAGGGAATGAGAGATGTTGGCTTTCATCTAATATCGAAACCAAGTCGAATCGAAACGGTAGAGTTGATCAATTGAAGATGTCCTGTTGTCATCGAACACTCGGAGACTCCCCGTTATTCAATCATCAGCTTTGAGAAACACTGGCGACGGGCACCGTCTCATCCATTAACGTTGGACTCTCCTCTTCGCAATCGATGGACGGCGGGAGGCGGAAAAAGAACGGCTGACTTAATGTAAGAACACGACAGGACAGGTGCACTGAAGAATCACATTGCGTGGTGATCCCTTTTGTACGGGTACGAGTGCATCAGCGGCCGTTGGGAAGAAGGATTTGAGGCTTTTTACTGCGACTCCGTTTCTGGAAGATAAGCTCTTAACTATCAGCTAGTAGCATGCTAACTAAATGGTCTCCGTAGAGCAAGGATGAAGGGTTTATAAAGGGCCAGGGGGCGAGGTGGTGACGAGAAGTGGGATGCAGCGGTTGAAAAGCCATTGGGTCTTTATTTAGCACAACTTTAAAGGGACAGACCCAGAAGCACAGCACCTTGCAAGGTCAACAAGCATGGAGTCCGCGTGCGTGTTCCACAGGGACAGAGTACGGATACAAGGCTGACGAAGCGAAGCGAAGTGGGCTTTGCAAGAGGGGGCGCCTTTCAGAGAACAGGTGATTTGTTTAATTGGACCCTGCAGAATGACATGTTAGACATAATTGCTCATCAAGCCTTCCTTGGGATTAATTAACATGGATAGACACAGACCCCTCCTCTGTCATGATCGCGGACTTGAAGATCAAAGACATGGCTTACTGAGCCAGCCGACCTCCGCAGGGCTCGTAACTGACGCTCACGGGAAACACTCAACACCCACTGAATGTGGCAGGGCGTTGCGCAATGACCCCAGGCCTTGACCAAGGGCGGTGGCAGAATAATTCTTGACTTCTCAGTGGTCGGTGGCGAAGTCCTTGCATGTCGAAATTACCCGAAGAATAGAAAAAAAGACTGGGGACGCGGTCGGTCGTGACTCGTGCCTCAATTATCAATCCTTATCGTCGCTCTCCGATACAATATTGGGATACAGGCATACACTGCTATACTGTAATACGATACTATGTTAGATGCTGGGTCCATGACGGTGACAGTCGGCGTTCTCGCCCTCCAAGGCGCCTTTCTCGAGCACCTGGTGTTGCTGAGGAAGGCCGCGGGTCAACTACAAGCACAATCACAAGCACAATCGCGACCAGCCGACTCGTTCATTTTCACAGAGGTTCGAAATGTCAATCAGCTGGCACAGTGTGATGCTTTGATCATTCCCGGCGGAGAGAGCACCACTATCTCATTTGTGGCTGCACAATCAGCCCTGCTAGAACCTCTCAGAGAATTTGTCAAGTATGCCCTCCGTCTCCATTCCACAAGCCACTCTTCCACCCCTCTATTCATTCACTGACTGACACTCCTCCTTCAGAGTCAGCCGAAAACCAACCTGGGGAACATGTGCCGGCCTAATCCTGCTGGCTGAAGCTGCCAATGCCACCAAGAAAGGTGGTCAGGAACTGATTGGAGGCCTGGATGTTCGAGTCAACCGGAATCATTTCGGCAGACAAGTCGAGAGCTTCCAGGCCGATCTTGACCTTCCATTCCTCAAAGGAAGCCCTGGTCTTTCCGATGAACCATTCCACGGAATATTCATCCGAGCTCCCGTAGTGGAAAAGATCCTCCCCAATGTCGAGGGGATCCAAAAAGGAGAGCAGCAGTTGGCCGAGACTGTGGTTGCGCCATCCAAAGCAGCCAAGGATGACAGAGCTCGTGCTGCAATGAGCGCTGAGGTAGAGATCATGGGTAAATTGCCCGGACGACTGAAGAATGCCACAGCAAGAGGAGCTGATGTCCATGCCGAGGAGGACATTGGTGACATTATTGCGGTGAGACAGGGAAATGTCTTTGGAACCAGCTTCCACCCTGAGCTGACTTCGGATATAAGGATTCATGTTTGGTGGTTGAAACAAGTGCTCAATGCAACCGGAAGGGCTTGATGGATCTTGTAAGGCGTGGGCAGGATGGTGTTGGGCGTTTCGCGTTTCAAACAGCGGTGATAGAGGGGGGCAGTTCAATTAGCGGCCAGAGCCATATTCTTCTTCCTCCTTGCGTCTCTCCGCGTCAAGTGCACGACCATAACCTCCTCTTCCGGGATCAAATTCATCTCGATATTCATCTCGCACTTGGCCTCCGGACTTGCCGCGTCCATATTGACGTCCCTCAATGAAACCAGAGTCGAGATCGGTTCGGATCACTCGCTCGTCGAGCTTGGTACCACCGATATATTTCATACAATCGAGGGCCTCTTGATGTGTGTAGTATTCAACGAAGCAGAAGCCACATGGTGTCTTTTGAAAGCGATCTAGGCCCATGACTAGTCGTTTGATCTCGCCGCATCTATCAAATTGGTCAGTAGAGAACCGGGCGCAGGAGAAAGCACCAAGGCAACATACTTGGAGAATAGTTCGTGGATCTGCTCTTCGGTGGTATAGAATGACAGATTGCCGACATAGAGAGTGGTCGCATCCTTCAAGGGATCATCCTCCTCTTTCGGTGGGTTGTCTTCTCTGTCATCGTTGGTATACCGTCCGTTGTTTCCCTTGCGATGCTTCTTCTGTAATTCCACAAGTCAGCCAGGAGTCAAAAGCTGTAACCAGGGGACACTTACCCTGTTGGAAAAGTAAGAGCTGGGCCTGTCAAGCCTGTCCACTGTTGTAACGTCTAGCATTGTGAGGGAGAATGCGCGGTCGCCCTTGCGTTTAACAGTAATTGTACCGTTGGTGGTGTGGTTGATTCGCGCAAGATAATACTAAAAATATAATGAGTTTGTGGAAGAGAGGGTGCGGGTGCGATTGTGTAGGTTAAAGGCTCAAAAGGCTGTCGCGTTGGTCGTTCAATACGCGCCTGGGGAACTTGAAGTTCAACTCATCACGAAACTGCTGCTTGCCTCCAAGTTTGTACCTATTGTGATCGATGCTTTCGCCGCTTTAACCAGCTTCGGCTCACCTGCTATCTTCCTGGTGAACTATGGCCGCTTTATAGATATCCGCTCGTAGTTAGGTGCACCTCTAACCTAAAGCTTAAGTTTCCTAATCTTCGACTAACCGCCCCTTAGCCTAAGCTTTAATAATAATTAATAGGTGCTCGTAGGAACGAATTAATATTACATATTAGGCAAGTTGCTCGGCTGCTTTTGGCACTGGTTGCATTCTCCATGTCTGCCATGAGCTCGGTGTACAGACTCTTGATAGTGCGTACTTGCGGCACTATCCTCTTTGCCACTCTATTTGGTTTCTCCTCTGAACATATTTCACCTAGAGGAAGCGGGTGACGCCAAGTTATCCTATCAAGGATAAAACCCTGGCTCTACTGCGCGGCGGCGCTGATCACCCCTCGCAGACTTGACTCTACTGTTTCCAAGCAAGAGAAAGGTTTGATGCTGACGAGACCTGATCACACAAGGTGTGCTGTACCTTCATTTTCTGATGAACAAGCCACTGGAAATTGACTGTCGGAAACTTGTTCGGTGTCACGTGAATTGGTCGTGACTTACACTACTGGTAGGTCATGAACAATTCCGCCTTCCCACACTCCAGTATTCTCATTTACGACAGGATTAGGACTTGGTAATAGTACCTGAAGTTGAGATGGATTTCCTTCATGAATGAACACGGCGAGTTTTGATGTTCCTAGTAAGTGTCATACTTCATAGTCTCCAGCTCGGAGACTTCTGGTGTCCGTCTCTCGGAGACATCTCCTATCAAAACTCGCCATACTTTGTGCTGAACACAACTATATAGACGGTCCACTCTGCGTCGAATCTTAACATAATCCACCGATATTGTTCATCGATACGAAGTCTGCTGTCAGACTCTACCTCTATCCACAAACTTCCGAGTCGAGCAATACAACCATGAGCAAACATAACTTGCAAGGTGAGACAAGGTGCCTATGCCAAAACCCATATTGACAAACCTGACGATTTAACAGGTGATGGAGACTCCTGGAAGGAGCTCGCCGACAGAGTCAGCGAGCGACAAAAGGATGACCCGGAGGTGGGGACCACGCTGCTCAGAATGATTTCCCGGCTAGATGAGCGCTTGCCCTTCGCCACGGCAAGCGGCGTCTTCGACAATGGATGTGGCACAGGGGGCGTCATATCGCACATTCTCGACGCATTTGGCAGCAAGATACCGGATTCGGCCACCATATCTGCCTCGGACTTTAGCAAGGCTATGCTCGAGAAAACAGCAGAAAGAAAGGAGGCAAATATCTCAGCTGGCAAACCTGTATGGGATCGCCTGCAGCTGCACAGCCTCGACGCCCATAATCTCTCCACAATTGCGGACGGCTCCGTCTCCCACGTCACTGGCGGACACGTGTATTTCCTGCTGTCTAACCCCCGCCAGGCGCTGAAGGAGACACATCGCATTCTACGGCCCGGCGGCGTCCTGGCGCTCTCGAGCGGCAAAGGCAGCCAGCACCTCGACGCACTCCACGATGCCGTGGAAGTCATCCGACCAGGGTCAAACTTTCACCTGCTACAGGAACCCTGGGCATCCGAGGCAGGAGTCAAAGGGGAGCTAGAGGCCTGCGGCTTCGTGGACACAGAGGCGTTCCCAGTCGAATCTGAGATGCGATATGAGAAACATGAAGAGTTTGCAAACTTGCTGCTGGTCATGCCGGCCATGAAGGTGGCGTTAGAAAGCTATACTGAAGATGAGAAGAAGCGCCTGTTCGTTGAAGTGGTCGAGGCCCTCCGTGCTCGTAACCCTGCTGAGCCGGGGACCCTGACGGGGACGTCGATTGTCGCGCTTGGTCGTAGGGGTTAAGCATTGAGGCCTAGTAGTCTGCGGAATACAGAAGCACAGGTGGCTTTATTGCAAGGTGTGAGAGATCGGGTCCCTTTACTCTCGCTGGGTCAACGGCGGCAGAAAGGGAGGCTATGGTACCCCATCAGAGCCGGTGAAATCCTTCCCAGCGTGCTGCTGCGCCGTCTGGATCGAAGATCCTACCAGAATGCTGAGGAATTTCCAACCTTCATAATTATCGTCGTAGTCATGTTAGCATAGGTTCAAGTGGAGTTCTCACCGGTGGGCTTTTGGGGGGTTGCACATCGAGAGGGTTTTCTACACTTGCGAAAAAAGTTGAGGACAATCAAAAGGCGTTGCAATGGTACCAGGCCCTCGGGGAGTATTGGAGAAATTTGCGTTGAAGAATCTGTTGAGCTGGCCATTTGCATGCCCGACATTGTGCTGGTTGTGCATGTATGTGACACATCTACTGAGGCCAGGCTGTTTTAGAGGTTCGAGTTTGAGTTGACGCGTAAAAACGCGTTGGGTAAACCGCCAAGCCTGATGGCACCAATTTGTGAAGCTTTGATTAAAGCAGCATTGCTCTCCCTCTGTTTTGGGAATCAAAACGAGAACATACATGTCAACTGCACCATATGCGCCTCAAACGTCCCTAATCAATAGCGAATCTCAACACGTGTACGCAATCTCGTGTACATAATCGCTATCATGATCGTATGAGCCTTGAAGAATCAATCACTTTCCTCCCAAGATGCCAAAAGTCATTGGATATACGCCTCCATGGCTTTCAAGACCCTCTCCAGGCGCAAGAATCTTTTCTGATCCAGCACCCCAATCGCCTGCCTCTCCCTCCAAACGATCCTCGTACCTCAGTGCTCCTCCTTCCTCGACCGACTACCAAGGCCCTCGGCGACTGATTGCTAGCAGAGGAACAGAAATATTTACCGTCGTTGGCAATAAAATTCGCTGGGCTGATCTGGGTGCTGTTCGAGACCAGTGGGAAGAAGGATTTCAGTCTGGCACCAGTCGCTCTGGCATCTCTCGAGCTGCCGATTCCGATATTCAAAGCCATGCATACCGCACCCTCGACGTCTCGATCTACTATCGAATCAGACAGATTTCAATTTCTCCTTCCGGAGTCTTTCTCGCAATATGTACCGAACATACAGTCCATGTTGCAGTCCTACCACCCTCCTCCAGGTTGTCGGAGCTTGAGTCATCCCCACTGAAATTGAAGACCTATCAGCTAGGCCCTACAATCCATGTTATCCCAGAGTCTCCTCTGGCTTCGGTTCTATGGCACCCACTGGCCTCCGCAACTACGTCGACTGACTGCATTGTCACTGTAACCTCGGAAGCCGCAGTACGCGTGTGGGAGATTGATCGTTCTAATAAATGGTCGTTTGAACGCCCTGCTCTTGCAATTGACCTCCGAAAACTTGCCGATGGTATCTCTTGCGATCAAGACTTTCAGCCCTCGGGATTTGGCAAAACGCGAGGCTTTTCTGTCGACGATTTTGATATGGAAGTCTCTTCTGCTTGTTTTGGAGGCCAAGGCCGGAGTGAGGAAGATCCCTGGGCTGCAATGACTCTTTGGATTGCGATGCGTAATAGCGACATCTATGCATTGTGCCCTTTACTGCCATCCAAGTGGAGACCAACCGAAACCACCATTCCTGCTCTGTCAACAGCTGCAGTATCGCGAGTTGCCTCCATCCCAGCCGATAATACTGACCAAGATGAACGAAGAGCAGCCGACCAGCAATACGAATGGGCATCGGAATTGGACCGAGAAGACCTTCAACTTGTTGACTCGGTTGACGGCCTTGAGCAACATGAAGTATGCCTGAGACCACAAAACCCCAGTGCTATTCCACGTCTCCAAGGTCCATTTGCTGTACAACCCCAAGACGACGACTCAGATATAGAGATCTCAGATATCTTTGTGTTCCCAGCTAAACTTGATGAACAAGATATCCTGTCTGACGAGGACGAGGATGATCTCTATCCCCCATCTGGATCTATACCGTTCACAACAATATGTGTGGCTACTCTTGAGAATGAACTCTGGTTTTCCATCGACCTTGACGGCATTTCCGGACAGTGGTTACCGAAGAAGGGTAGAAGTGCGTTCGGGCTGCCTTCATCTGATGCGAAGGAGCTGACGTTGATCGACACTTTTGCCTTGGACATTTCTGACCATGTGGCAAATTGGCCAACCTTCACAGTCGATGTTGTTCACAATTTCTCCATTTTCTTGACTTCAGCAAACAAAATATACTCACTTTCTCTCAACGACTGGATCACTCGACTAGCAGCTGAAGTGACTGAAACCGAGTTGGAGGATCAAGGACTCAAGACTCGATTAGAAACGACTGCTTCAAGTCAAGTATGCATCACTAACAAAGTACTGGAAGTCCCTGATCAGCCTGCCACGTCGCTTTCGGCTCCAGCCATTATCGATGATACTGGATTAGGTTATTTTCTCTTGACATCGACTCCCAACGCACCTCATGCCGTGTCATTCGATCAAGCACATCTACGTGCCTCCACCCTTGCGCCATCGTCACCAGAGCTTATTGCCATGTCTTCTAGTCGTCTTAACAGCCACCTGATAGACCAACGAACAAATGACGATATAGAGGCTTTGCCTTCCAGATCACCCTACGCGCCGGCAGGTGTCTTTTATGCCAACCATCTCCAACCACTAGACTACCTGCGTCAACGTCTTCCGCCAACCCTTAAGAGGGCATTGGTAGAGAAGCCCATGCGCTTGTCACCAGGCATGCTTGAAATCATGACTGCAGCTCATCGAACAGTCAGCGTCCAAACTTCGGAAATGGAGAAAGCGGCAGCAGAACTATTCCGTCGCTGCGAACGATTAAGAGAAGAACTCGGTGACCAAGTGAAGCAGATGACAGAACTAGCCCAGCGACTTCAACATATTCAACCCGGTGGTGAGGAGGACGAGAACGGTCAAGCAAAGCCAGCAAGGAGCCACCAAGACCGAATCGCAGAAGCCAAAGAAAAGCAGGCAAAACTTGTCGCAAGATATGAAGCAATGAGAAGGACAGTGGGTAGACTTGGTGGTAAGGGCCGAGAGTTGAGTAGTAAAGAATCTGCATGGATTGATGAGATCGATGTTCTGGGCTCGGCGGTCGGAATTAGCTCTGGCAAAGCTCAAGAAACGCAAAGCATTGATAAGGCACGATTGGACACAAGATTTGATACAGTGAGTCATGTCGTTTTGATACCAGCAATCGTATTCGGTACTAATTCATTTCTAAGGCCAAAAAGCTGTCCACATCACTCCTCGAAGACTCGCGAAGGGTAGAAAAGCAAATACAGGAGCAACAGCAACATCAGCCTCCTACCCTCGACCAAAGCATATCATCCCTATCGGCATCTTCTTCCTTGTCACGGTCGCGTGCGTCTATTGGCACGGCTGTCAGCAGCCATGGTAGCGGAAGCGGCAGTGCCTTGTTGGGCGTTTCCAGCCGCCTCCAGAAGGAACGCATTGCTGATGTCATGGCAATGGTTGAACGGGAGGGCGCTGTTATCGACGCAGTCGCGCAAAGACTCGATAAGTTGAAGGTTGAGTATTAGAAATCCCTCCCTAAATCCTCGCGTCTTGCACCGGATAAGAAACGAAGTAGCAGAAGAGAGACTTGCGTGTTCTGAAGATCGAGTGAATGAAATAGGCAGCCTCATGTACTCTAATGTTGGCTTATGTTGGCTTGGAGTAGAGCCGATGCGGGAAGCTCATGGCGAGTTGGGTCACCGCAGATATTGATCTCCGCCCATATCTCCCCGAGTAACGGCAGCGTGGGAGTTGGTCAGTACCAATTCAATGATCCTCTGGATCGTGGGACAGCGAATGCGCTGATTTTAAGCATTCGTTCTCATTTGCCAATACTACTTGTCTTGGAAGCCCTTTTCTCTGGTTATTGCATGGTTGCGTAAATCACTCATGTGTTGCGCGCATTTTCCTCCCTGCACTGGTCATGAACTCGTCCCTAGCCACCCGAATGGAAGACAAGGTTAGCTTAATAGTGCAGAAGGCTAAGAATCTCTGTCTGTATAGGGCTAAGCCCAAACCCTGGTATGGGAAAATGAAATGAAAGTTGGGACCGCTCCAAGGTAGATTTGAACCCTGGTCCTTTCGTGAGTGAGCAGAACAAAAATTCCCTTGCACCAGCGAACCGGCGAAGTTTTTAAAATCTAAAGTTCGGGAGTGTGAATTATATTGTGCACTTGAAGGGTTGGGATGGGATAATAATAGAGGGAGGGGCCCCTTTGACACAAGGCTGCCTCTTGGCGGGGATGGCGCCTTGTGGCAATGCAGAGACACCAACTTCTGTACTCCGTATTAGTCTAGCTCTGTCAGACATCCAGGAAAAGGCAATTCTATATTACAGTATTAATCCTAATGTTGGATCGGAGGGCACCAGTGAATAATATACAATTCGAAATCTCATACACTATAGTCATAGTCTTATTCCGTCGTGGTCCTTCATCGTCCAATCCACGCGCTCAGCGCGGTGCATCCATCATCACCCAGCCTTGTCATTATGTAAGGACGACGTATGTACTATAAGTTTCCAAGACAGAAGATAGAATCGCTCGTAATTCAACTTCGACATTGCCTTCATTCTGCCTTCGCGCAGCCTGCCCACGCGTGCGTTTAATTCCTGGCCCTACCGCGAGAGATCGAGTGGTCTGTGTCGACCATCGACGCCTTCGCGGCCCTAGGACTACTTACTGGTAACGAGGATCGGGCATCACTTCCCATGAGTAAGACAAGGCGCAAGCAAGAGCAAGGCATCTCACATCACACACACCACAACCCGGTTTTCTCCTCTCAAAACCGCACCTCTCTGCACTCACCCCTTCCACTCTTCACATCAAACTCAATCCACCGAGCATGGCCCCTCCTTGCACCAAGCTCATCGACCACCCGACCCGGGTTCATGACATGGCAGCTCTCATAAGTGATGGCGAACTGCGGCGTTTCCGCATCCGCTAGCACCAACGCCGTCGGCAGCGGATACAGCGACAGCGCGCCCCCGTGGTCCCAGAACACGGGCCGGATGGAATGTGAGAATGGAGACAGGTGCGATTGGTCGAGGATCGTTTTGATGAGTTTGCGTGCTGAAGGGAGTGATGCGCTGTCCTGAGGCCTGCTGGTAGCTGTTGCTGTGCCTTTTCTTTGCGCTCGCGTGTTGGTGGTCGGCGCGGATGGGACGTGCGATGTCGCTTCGTGCACCATGTTGTCTAACGTTGTGGTATTTGGGTCGCCCAGATCCCCGGCCTCTGCTTGTTGATCAGGAGCAGGGGTATCTTCATCATCGTCTCCCTCAGGCTTCGAAAACGTGACCGTATTCCTCCTAAATCGGCTGGTGATATCGTCTCGGAATAAGACGATCTCCTCCAGCGGGCCGAAGAGACTGATCCTCGCAGGATTGCTGGCCCAGACCGCTTCTCCCGGCACAGTCGCACTCTTATCCTTCCTCGCAGTCTCTGCATTGGCCGTCACGAACGCCCTGCGAATCCTGCTCGTGAAGAGCTCCGGCACGCCCTGCCGCGGGATCACGCATGCGCCGCCAGCCGAGAACGAACTCGCCCACGGATCGTTGTCGCCGGGCACGAAGACGAACGTTGTGGTGGAGATGAGGCTGGGGAATTCAGAGAGGATGGAGGCCAGTGCGTCGAAGTGCTCTTTGTACTCGACGCTGCCGCCGCCCTTGGCCGAGCCCGCCATGCTTGCTGCCGATACGAAGTTGCCCATCATCACGATCGATATTGGATAATCGGCCTGGTCGGTGCTGGCGTTTGCGTACGATGCGATGATTGCCCGGATAGCTTCTAGTGTACGTGGGCTGTCCAAGTTGCATTCACCTAGGATGGCCATCCTTGTGCGGCCAGGATGCGGGTCGTCTTCTTGGTGAGGTGGCGCAATGCCATCGTTCGTGGAGGAGGCCGTGGCGATTTGTGACTGGCGCTGTTCCCCGAACATTCGTCTCTGTATGCGTCTCATCTGTGATCCGATTGCTTTCTCGCTACCAATGCCTAAGAAGTCGATCCAGCCAAACCCAGAGCCAACGCTCGTGTGCGCATTATTGCTGGAGTTGCTGTCAGAGTCGGGGCCCTGTGAGATACCCACGGTGACATTGCGTCTTTCTGCGGGAGGGCCAGCCATCGTTTCTGCGACAAAGTGGCCCTTGATCTGACCACCAACGCCAGCCGCAACCCCGAGATTGGAATTGTTTGAGCCGTCTTCCTCATAAGTTCCCTCAACGAGCACTATCATCCCAGGGCAGAACCAAGCACCATCTTCTGGGACGGGTCGTGTAGCAGATAAATCTAGCACAACACTACCGGTGAGGTCGGTTAGGGCGAGGTCGCCTGCTGCTGAGTGGACAAGCATTCCTAGTAAGAGGCGAGAGGAGCCAGAGCGCCCGAGGAGGTTCGAGATCGGTGTTATCTTGTATGCCTGTTGCATGGTTACCATGCTGCTCCCGGAACGTCCAAGAGTACGAGGATGGTTTCCCGTAGAGAAAGCGGGCGTTTGGAACGAATCATTTCTCAGAAGTCGTTGGTGAACAAGATGATAACGGTTTCTGAACATAGAGATCTTGTGTTGTATTGGTGGGAGGAGCGACGCGGGTCCAGATATAGGTTCCAGCGCCTTCTTCGTCGTTGAGTAGCTGAATCGGGGTTGGTTGAATGCCGAGATTATTTTGAGATGCTGTCGTGGGTCTAGTTGAAAACCCTCCATTTCTTCTTCGAGATCTCCATTCTCGTCCACATTTAATGCAGATATGCCGATAATTTTCTGGCTGTCATCTCTGCTGACTTCTGGACGGCCGCCCAGAGAATTGGAGCGGGATAATGAGCCTATGGAACTGTTTTGACGTGACAGTTTCCCCGTATCCAGTCTGCCTCCAGACATGCATGGCTCGAGAGTCTTCAATATGTTAGTGAGTTTTTTGTCGGGGCCATCCTCGACCAGCAGCCCTCCTCCGTATCTTTTCCACGTTTTCGCAATTTCATCGAGCACTCGCTCAGCCAATCCATCTTCCCGCCAGCCACTTCCACAGAACTTGCCAACGAAGGTTGCCAGAACTCCAAGGCCAGAGGATGTCAGTGTCAGGCTGTGCTTCTTTGTCAATGTCCGGAATGCCACTGGCCGAAGCGTTTGTGGTGGCAGTATTATAGGCAGCACTGTGTGGACATTACTTGTCGCTGATGTCTGCGCAAATGGTTGTCTAGGCACAGGTTTCCGTCGTTCGGCTATTGGGTAAGCCGGTGTTCCAAAACCAGGTGACGACGATAATAGTTGATCATTGGGTTGTAAATGTGCGCCATTGGTGAAATTCTGTCTGGGTGTCGCGGTTGTATCCCCCATGATGGCGACAGCAACATAGGCGAGGCGCTGATTGTCCAAGTTTGATCCGAAAATACTCCTCTTGGATGACTAGGCTACCTGTAAGCTGATAGAAATTTGTGGCAGTTCCAACGCCGCAATATTTTAACAATTTGACGTCTCTGGTGATGTTGGACGAGCTGGAGGAAACACTCAACGCGTCGAAACGCGTATGACGTTTTGCCGAGATTCTGCCGCCAAGTGGCGCGAATTTCAGAAAGATGCGCAGCACATGTTCGTTTGTTCCTCTCATGACTTTTTCTCAACATTATCCATCCCGCGCGTTCACTTATACGTGAATTTAGTGTCGCGTATCCTTCATTCAAGCACTGCGCGGATCTGCGCTATCACAACATCCACCAGCGGAACTCAATACGATGTCTACTGAAAACAATAACCACGAGGCCGAGCAGCCGCAAGCCACCTCGGAACCACCAGCTGAGATGTCTGCTCAAGAGCAACTAGCAGACCTTGTCGCCAAAGCAACTGCTGAATACGCTGTCAAGCACTACTCCGAAGCCTCTGAACTGTTCTCACAAGCTGCCGAACTCCAGACGGAAATCAATGGAGAGATGGCACCGGAGAACGCAGACCTGCTTTATTCCTACGGAAAGTGCCTGTACTTCCTTGCGCAACAAACGAGTTCGGTCCTGGGTGGCACCGCAGCATCGGCTCAACTATCATCAAGCAAAGAGAAGAAAGCCCCGAAGAAGCGGAAGGCGAACGGGACAACGCATGCTGAATCATCTACAAATGGTCAAAGCTCCAAAACTGGTGTTGATCAAGCAGACACATTGCCAAATGTGGGTGACGTGGTGCCAGAGTCTGTTGTGAAGACAGAGGATAAAACTGAAGAAACATCCAATCAACCGTACTTTCAAATTTCTGGCGACGCTGAGGGCTGGTCTGATTCCGATGATAGTGATGCAGACAAAGATCCAGAGGCGGGAGAGGAAGAAGAGGATGACGACTTTGCTACAGCATATGAACTTCTTGACCTTGCGCGGATTCTCTACTTGAAGAAATTGGATCAGGCAGAGGAGTCGGCTTTGAATGACTCCGAGAAAGGCAAATATGTCGCATCCATCGATCTTGAACCTGAAGTTAAGGAACTTAAGGCCAAAGTCGCTGATATCTATGATCTCCAAGCTGAAGTCAATTTGGAAGGCGAGAAATATGCTGCTGCCGTTGTTGATCTGAAGGCATGCCTGGGACTGAGGGAGGAGCTTGAGCCACCCGAGTCGAGTATTCTAGCCGAATGCCACTACAAACTGAGCCTTGGACTCGAGTTTAGTTCACAGTCACAAGAACGTGACCAGGACGGGAATCTTGTTGGCGAGATATCTATTGATTGGGATGTTCGAAATGAAGCTGTGGTACAGCAAGAGAAGGCCATCGACTGCTGCAAGCTGCGAGTTGTGAAGGAGACGAAAGCACTGGACGCTCTTGAAGCAGGCCCACAAAAAGACAAGGCAATGGCGCAAGTTGAGGATGTGCAAGAGATGATTGGTGAGATGGACGTTCGGTTAGCGGAACTCCGAAAGCCGCCAGTCAATGTGAAAGCTGAGACGGAGGAACAAATGTTCAGAGAGCAGATCTCAGGAGTCTTGGGTAGTATCCTTGGCAGCGGCGCGACGGAGGAGCAGAAGAAAGAGAAACTGGCACAAGTTTCAGAGACCGCGAATGACTTGAGCGGATTGGTGAAGAGAAAGAAGCCCAAAGCTGGACAAGCCAGTGGTGCAGACAGTGGGTTTGGATCTTCAGCATCGACACCAGCAGCAGCACCTGTCCCGGCAGAAGGATCTAGCAGCACTGCAGCGAAACCCAGCAAACGGAAAGTCAACTTTGTGGATGAGGTCGAAGATGTTGAGACTGGTAAGAAGGCTAAGGTGGAAGATGCAGAGGACTCGGGATTATAAATCTGGAATCGAAGCTCTGCCAAGCTACAAAATTGGGATGTTGGCGAGGAAGCGGGCTGCTTTGCATTAACGACAAGGGCATTGAGGCGTTGATGGATGAGGGAGCAATCTCGTGAAATAAATGATTGCGGGACGAGGTCTTGATGAAGATATCTTCTTGTAAGTGTATATTACTGGCTAACTTTTAATTGAGCTGGCCTTATTCCGGGGCTGAGGCGACTGGCATGCTTCCGGGTGCAAAGCCAAACATAATCGGAGAAAAGAAATGATTTCGCACTCAAAAAATGAAAAATGTTCTTTACTGTCGTCATCATCATCGTCATCATTGCACGTCAGGGCTGTGGAAGAATTACTGGTACAAAATGGAGGTTCCAAAACCATCGACGAGGGAGCAGGATCACAGAATATGCTGTCACTGCGCCTTGCCAGCATCAAGACCCTCCCTGTTGGCCATGAGAAAAACTGACAGGAGCGACCTGACCCTGAATCAGCATGGTAGGAGCCACTGGATTCATTCCTTTAGCCAACAGCCCGCAAACCCAACCTCGACTCTCGTCGACGAGTTCCAATCGCCATCTGACACGGCTGCCAGATACTCAGCACAGTGGTCGGTGTGATATGGCATGACAATTACAGAGTCGAAAGCTTCTCTCTCTTCAAACAAGGTATAGAACTGCTTCTTCCAGACCATGGCGCAGTGGTTGATATGGTCCCGGCCAGAAGTCCAGTAAATGTCCTGCTCGGACATTACGTCGATGGTCGTGATTCGTTGGGTGAGAGCTTCATCGAAGTAGGCAGCCCAGCTCCCGTCGTCCTGATACTCTCTCACAAACTCGTCGTCATAACACGGGGCGGGCACCCAGTGGTTCAACAGTATGTCGTATTTGCAACCAGCCGCCCTCGCCTCTTCAACCGAGTCACCACAGTCCAAGGCTCTCGCATTTGAAGTCAAGTTGTGTTGTTCATGGTTGGTGTTGACGGCTTTTGAATGTGTGGAAGTCGGCGTGATGGCAAATGATATGGCAATCCAGAGCGACGATGTGAGAAGGAAGACTAGCAAGTGCGACAGAAACGTAGGCCATGACAATGACCATGAGGCCTTGACATGGCGACCCTGGTGACCAGACTCGGGTTCATCCACTGATGATGGGTCATCAGAGTACTGGAGAAACGGTTGTTTCTCACTTCCCATAACTTTCGAAGACATGTCCTGCAGGTCTGCACAGAGGTTGAATGTTCCGATGTTGGTGTAGTAGTGGGAGGAGTAGCTAGTGAAGCCAGTCCAATCTCCCTCAGGACTTCTGCCGGCCTTTATTTGTAAATGCCAGCGACAGTCTGTTGCTCATGGTGAATGAAGAACAGTGCACTGACCTACCCCTCTGACACAGCGGTACTTATGAAGAGAGTGATCTGCCCGGTTAAGAAAGGCTTGAAACACGCGCAACACGCAATTGCGGACATCGTAGAGCACATTCGCGGTGTAGGATGGTGGAGGGGGCATCCGTTCGAAACACCTGAAACGAACACCAAAACCCTGTACGGGGGTGGTCATGATTGGCTTCGCCTCCATGCTTGAGTGTGCTGGGCATAGGTCATACCACTTCACGAACTGCAAGTCACTAGTCCTGAGTACCGAGTAAGCAGTTGTCAACTCACCAGTTAATAATGTTGTTGTGGGATGCGAGCTCGCAGTGTACACTTGCGATCCATGCATGATTGGATGTGGTGGTTCGAGGGGTATACATACCTCTGTACCGGGCTTTCTCAGGGGTAAGTCGTAGGGGGATTCCCCAGGCTGACATCAACAGCCACCCACCACCAACCAACCCACTATCCCACATACCACCCTTTGCCAATTCCTTGGAATTGCTGGATTGAATGCGGAGTGGGTGGCGTGCAAAAGGCACGAGCAGTTTCTGTGCTGCTGCTTCAGCTATGCCTCACCTACAAAAGTAGATGCCATTTCCTGCTGGGTGCACACGCACGCCCATCAGATGAAACAGCCTTGTCCCACCCTCCTCGACCAGAAACTTGAAAGTTTAGGCTCGAGCTTCGCTTTAGAGTTCGTTGGCTGCCAGGTGATCTGGGCCTAGGGGTTGGGTACTGCTTCAGGCTAAACACACCCACAGCTAGCAGCGAGAGAATGACGAGCACGGAGTACTGCTGCCTTGCATGACGTTCTCGAGGCTGTTATCGCCATGTCTATTTTAAGATGCTCTTGAGTGTCAGTTTGCAAATTCGAGCTTGTCTCTTCAGGATGTCCTCGTGATGCCTTCCTGGGGCTGACTCAGCTCGAAGCGCAGGGAGGTTGACAGAGAACATGGCTTGGAGGTGCATCGTCATCTATCATGCATAGCTCTTGTACCAGGCAAAATTGACATGCTTGGTCCAAACCCTTCGATACTTGTTCCAGTCTTTTACCTGACTTATTCAATCCATTGTTTTCTCCTTCGCACCAAATTAAGGAACTAAAAACGGCAAGATATGTTCTGCTGTCTGGGCATGGATATGATGCCGCCTTGAGCTGCCAAGTCACGGGACACGGCAATCCAGTTCGGCTATCCAGCCCAATCACGTGATCCAGAGGCACGGGGCATGAACACGTGATCGTTCATGTTCTCCAAGCCAGGTCATGGTCAACAACAAAACCGATATGTTCTTACGAGTACCTTCGTTCACCGAAATCTGCCTGGGTCTGGCCTGACAGGTCAACACTAATACCTTCACAGACGAGTAGGAAATCGGCGGGACGGGCAGATTGTCAGATTGTCAAATTGGCCGCCTGGTCGCCCGAAGCTCGGGGACGGATGGAGGGGAACCCCACAGTCACATTCCACTCTTCGCACACCCTTGTTCCTCCTGGGCTATCCAAGCCACGATTGTAACCACCCAACTCCATGGCCTCCCCCGATGCTCCCCCATGGCTTCTGCTTTGGTGGCGGGCCGGAGACTAATGAAAATCCTCACTGGGACTCTGATTAATAGTTCTCCAGATGGCTCTGGTCTTGGGAGCGGAAGGGCTTCTTCAACGGCTCGGTTATTCGGGCTTTTCATTTCCCTAATTTCTCCATCGCATCTGTCCACAGCTGTGCGCACTCTGGGTTCCCATATCACTAACATTGCATTCGTTCCCCACCTTCAAACCTCTGCTTATCTGTCGCACAAAATGAACTACTCGGTGCCTAAGTAGAATACCGAAATCCAAAGGCGCCAATATTATGTGCCCACGTGGTCTAAATGACAACATACAGTACTACTCGAGCTTCTCCGACCGACCACTCGGACGAGAGGAATTCTTCCATCTCAGGGAGTGATGGGGAGAACGACAACCCGGATAATGGTCCGGATGCGGGAGGAAACAGCAAGAAGAGAAAGAGGTCTCTGAAAATCTCGTAAGCATCATCGCCAAAGGTCCGTTCTATGTTATCTAATCATCAAATCCCCAAGTTGTGAGCTATGCAAGTCTAGAAAGGTCAAATGCGACCGGGTTGAACCAGCCTGCGGATGGTGCGCCCGCAACAATCGAACATGCGTCTACAAGGAGCGGCAAAAGCCTGGCCTCCGGGTTGGCTATGGCCGCGAGCTCGAGGAGAAGATCAATCGCCTCGAGGCTCTGCTGCATACGATGGGACGTCGACTCGAAGAACATATCTCTGAACATGGCGACTATCCAACCAATGGCCCCGGCTCAATTCGGATGCAATCTCAGCCTACTCGCTTCTCGATCACTTCACAGATGGATCCACGCCCAACGAATGGAAGTATCATCTCCCAAGATACTCCAGTGTCCGAGAGGTGGCCTGGTCCAAATGCTTACGAAAGGATGCAGTATCCTCGACCTCAAGATGCAATGTCGATACGTTCAGTTGTAGACAATGCAGCCCATGAATTGATGTCACAGAGCGATATGACTACATCAGCAACCTGGATCCCAAACTCCACGCCGGCCTCGTCAATGCCAGAGTCTGAACTCCCGCCTTATGATTTGCTCTATACATTGGTGGACTTATTTTTCAAACATGTCAATCCTTGGTCGCCTATATTGGATCGGAAAGCTACCTTTGATACCTTCTTTGGAAATCAATCGATTGAGGACACTGACCGGATACTTCTCCATGCGATCGTTGCCACAACCCTCCGGTTCTCCAAGGACTCACGGTTGACCCCAGAGCTCAAGGCCCAATTCCACGAAATTTCGCGACAGAAAATAATGCTGTACGCCTTCGATCACCCGAATGTTCGAGCCTTGCAGGCTCTGGTGATCCTAGCAGTGGATGTTTTGGGCACGTCAAATGGACAGCAAGGCTGGAACTTGCTCGCTTTGATTGCCAGGAACATTGTCCAACTAGGGCTTGATGTTGAGAAAAATTCATACTTGGAGTCGGCAGCGTACCCATCAGCGACTTTGCTGCAGGCCTCGCAGCCCAAAACCTGGATCGAGAGCGAGGAACGTCGCCGATTGTGCTGGATGACATTTGTTCTCGACCGCTATGCCACCGTTGCTACAGCTGACGCCTTTACACTGGATGAACGAGCAATGGATCGATGCTTGCCTTGCCGCTATGATTTGTTTTCTCGTAATGAACCGGTTGAAACGAGGTGGCGTCGGCCAATTGCGCAGTATGAGACATTTGCGCAAACGGAGATGGTCCTCAACAGACCAGAAAACTTGGGTAGTTTCTCCTATCACTGCGAAGTCTTGGGCATTCTCAGTCGGATTCATCGCTTCCTCCACCAGCCTCTCGATATCACCCAACGATCAGACATACTCAAATGGCGCGAAACGTATCGAGAATTAGACGGGGAGTTGAACACCTGGCTTCAAAACCTGCCCGGCGAGTACGGCAAAATCTCCCAGCTATGTCATTCCGACCCTGGCAGTCGGATATCGAATTGGATTATGCTCCATGCTGCCTTTGTTACCTCCGTCATTCGCCTTCACTCCTCGGCTGCATATCCGACCATCAAATCACATGTCTTCACACCTTCATACCATGCCATCCAACGCTGTCTCGGTGCAGTCGAGAGTCTACGAGAGATCGCCCAGGACGTCCTGAACACAGGCATGCTTGCCCTTCTAGGTCACCCGTTCGCGTTCTCCCTCTGGGTATCTGCCCGACTGTTGCTGGTCCACGCCGCGACCATGGAGTGTACGATCGACCCGAAGATTTCATTTTTCATCTCCACCCTCGAGCAGATGGGCCAACACTGGCAAGTTGCCCGAGACTACGCGAGAATCTTGACCGACGTTGTCCAAGAAGGGAGTAGTGGTAGCGGAAGGACTTTTCACGCCATGAGAAGGTAAGTTCCCATCTATCCAACGTCACACTCACCCAAAGGGAGAAAGTAGCACCCACAAGAAGTACATAGCTAACAAGTCCTATCAGATGCGCATATGAGCTCAATCTCCTAACGACACAGCGACCACGCACAACACTCGAAGCCATCACGACGCACCCGTCCTCGCAAAGCGAACTAGAGTATCTCGAGATCTTCGATTTCTTCAACTACCCGCGACTCAACGCCATCTCCACAAGCAACCCCCTTGACCCTTCCAGTGGAGCTGTGATCACTTCACTGGGCGACCAGACCCCAACACAAAGCCATCGGCAGCCACACCCCCTACGCGGTGCTGCCCCGGCCTTTGTCATCCCGAACCCAGAGTCTGACTGGCTGATCTTCAAGCCGCCCTATGAGTAGTACCCCAGCGGTCTCGTCAATCTTTCTTTCGGTTACGGGTGCACCGCACCATACTAGGTGATGATTATTTTCATGAATACTAAAATGTCATTCTCTGGAAGGCATTCATAGAGCAAGATACAGCAGAAGCAGTTTAACAGCGACTATACTTGAACGTTGCACCTGACCCAGCGACTCTTTTCCAATTCGCTTGCCTTCACTAGTTCATGTAGCCTTTTCGTTTCCCTCAACCCGAATGAAGCGCGATCACGATCAACATCTCAACAGTCGCTTAATTTCTCCTTTCCCTGCAGTTAGCAGTGGCAAACCGGCTCCGCATTTTTCTTCACCCCCCGGCCGGTGCGACCCTGCGAGACCAGATCTGGAGAACCTGCAGATCACCCCGTCTCCTGAATAGTTGCTTCTGAGGGCGTCTAGAATTACCTATGGCACTACTACGCCCCACTGTGATATGCGAGTGTTCCAGCCTTTTCTTCACATGCCATGTAACGTGCATCCCAGAGAGTGGTTCAATCATGAATTCGTTCGTGGCCACCTACCAGGTTAGCTAGGTTACGAGTAGCTAGATAGAAACGTAATGTATGTAACATAACGGAGCGATCGCAAAAAGAATGCTATGTTGGATGTGATACCTGTCAGGTACCTGTCACATCCCAACGATGTAGTAGGTTTTGCTTTTGTCTCACAGACTTAAACCAAGGGTCTGGAGCGACTCCCATCAAATGATAAAGCTATAAAAGTGCAGCTCCCAATGCCGCAATGACCCCGTAGTATCAATCAATTTCGTGTCCGTTACCCATCCGTCAAAGGCATATCAAAGCACATTCATAAAAGAGAAAGAAGAAAAGGCATAGAGTTCATCACCGAACATGCGCCCAACAAGAGAGAGGTCATAAGACCAAAATACCCCACCCATTTAATTAATCAAGCCGAATCGGCCGCAAGCGTCTGAGCATATTTCTCCCCAACAGATCATGGAAGAGGCGACTTTCCCTCGCTCACGCTCTCGATACTCGGCCGGAGAGGCTGGGGCTGGTCACTCTTGCTTGCACCTTGGACCGCAGCGGTAATGCTCGTCTTCTTGCCCGGCAGGCCCTGGAGGACCTCCTGCCGCGTGACCTGCAGCAGGTCACTCGGCAAACCCATGCTCGCGAGGAAGCTGACCGTGTCCTTCCACTCCGCCTCCTTGCGTGCCTGGCTCCACTTGAGCTCCTCGCCCATGATGTCGATGACGCGGGGGAGTGCCTGGAGCGTAGCCTGCGCGTTCAAGAAACTCAGGCGAGTGCGGCGTGCCAGTACGTCCACGGCGGTCTGTGCATATTCGCTCCGCACTGCATAGCGAACCTCGCCGTCGATGAAGGGGTATTGAGGAGAGAGACGCTGGCCGCGGATTGGGACAGGTGAGTTCTCAACGGGAGATGCTAGCCCCGCGACGTCCCATGCGCGGTCGCCGTAGTCGGTCGCTAGGTGCTTCGCTACGTCCGTCTCGATACCAAAGTGCTGGATAAGGTTGATGAAGAGCGTCGTCGAGTAGCCATGCGCGCCGAGGAGACGGATGTGGTGAGTCTGGCATGTTCCGTTCAACAGGTTCACTGATGGGTCAACCCCATTGACGCCAGAAATGTCGGGAACATAGCTGATAGGCTTGGGCTGCAGCTTGAAGACATCGATCGCCTTGTCTACCGCATCCTCGGCCATTTGGCGGTAGGTGGTCCATTTTCCGCCTGCGCAAGTCAAGAGGCCCGAGTTGGATACGGTCACGAGATGGCTGCGCACAAGTGACTCGGTGTTCTTGGAGTGCGGATCCCGTATAAGCGGTCGGATTCCTAAGAAGCCCAATTAGTCATGCGAAATCCAAAGAGGGGTCTCCATGCAAGAAGCTTACCTGACCATGCAGCCAGAATGTCGGAGCGCTGAACGTCAATGTCGGGGGTCAGGTATGTTCGAATCTCGTCCAGAATCCATTGGATGTCCTTCTCGCCCGCGACCGGATTTTGGGAGATTGCGCAGGGCGCGTCGGTCGTGCCAGCAATCGTGTTGCCTTGCCAGGGTAGGAAGAAAATCACTCTGCCGTCGGATGTCGAGGGGTCAATCAAGCCCATATTCTGAGGACTTAGATATCCGGGAAGTACCACGTGCACACCTAAGCTAGGTGCGACCATTTCTCGCTTACCCGGCTCGTCCATCTGCTGGATCGCGTCCGCAAATGGCCCAGTCGCGTTGATGATGCCTTTCGCTTTGATGGTGAAATCCTTGCCTGCTGCTTCGTCTCCGTCCTTTAGGGCGACCAAATCTCGAACTCGGGCGCCTGTAAGCTTGCCGGTTGCATCCTTCTCCAGCCCGGTCACTTCAAGGTGATTTACCGTAGTGGCTCCGTAGAGAGTTGCGGTCATGGCCAGGGAAACGTTCATCCGAGAATCGTTATGCTGGCCGTCATAGTAGACGAGTGCTCCGACAAGGTTCTCCTTCTTCAGCATCGGGAATGCATCTAGGGCCTTACTCCTCGGCAGGAAATAGGAGCTTTCAATGCCTTCAGAGCCCGCAAGGAAGTCGTAAAATTTGGTTCCAGCCCAGAAATATGGGACTTGCCACCACGCCTGCAGAGGAAGCATAATCGGCAGCCATGTCGACAAATGGGGTGCCGTATATAAAAAGCTCTTTCTCTCATGTAATGCCTCTTTCACGAGCTGGTACTGGTTGTAATCCAGGTTCCAAACCGCCTTCTCAAGGTATCTGACACCTCCGTGAACCAGCTTCGTGGATTTACTGCTTGTTCCGCTGCTGAAGTCATCTCTTTCCACAATCGCGACTTTCAAACCCCTCGTAGCCGCATCAAGCGCAATGCCGGTTCCCGTCGCCCCCGCACCGATCACTAATAGATCGTAAGCCTCGCCGGTTGAAGAGGAGGATTTCTTGAGATCGGATATCTGCTCGGCTCTAGATTTGATATATGGAAACTTTGGAGGGATTATAGCGCCGTTCTCGTCTCGTTTGGGAGGCTTGGGAGCTAAGGACTCTGCTCCTGGGACGTTCCGCGGGCGGTAGGTAATATACATGACTGAGCCTCCTGCTACAGCGATCCCGGTGCCGTAGGCCAAGGGCTTCAGCAGCCGGCGAGGAGAAAATCTCGAAGCCATAATTCAAATTTAAACGAAGTGGTATCAATAAAAGATCACTGTGGTGACAATCGAGGAGAGACCAAGTCAATGGCTCTGACGTTAATGCTGGAGACCTGCTTGATGCAGTCGGAGCGGCA
>Ga0105239_10000609_pt1 | contig 50949 bp, 38 predicted proteins | sample KBSC44metaG_FD_92761 | JGI IMG/M metagenome (GOLD analysis project Ga0105239, IMG submission 92761) | Corn rhizosphere microbial communities from Kellogg Biological Station, Michigan, USA - KBS C4-4 metaG | ecosystem: Host-associated > Plants > Roots > Rhizosphere > Soil | place: Michigan, USA...
CAATGACCTGGAGCTGCCCGTAGGCGAGACTTACCGCGAAACGATCCGGCATTTGACGAAGAGGGATCTGTAAGCTATCTTCGGGCTATGAAGCAGTTCCTCCTCATCCTGGCTGCCGCCGTACTATCCGGCCGCTGTGTTGCACAAAGCGATAGCCTGTCCTTATCGAAAGCCGGCTGGTCCTCTAAGACCCTTGCTAATGGAGTGGTTTGGCGATCGGTCCATTTTACCCACAACGATTTTTTTGGCTCCAATGAAGCCATCAATATCATCGAGATAACGAAGAAGGGTTTGCGGGGCACCCGTCTTGCCGTGGCTCATTCGGACTCGCTGGAAAAGACCTCGCAGCTGGCCAGCACGCATCATGCGTTGGCCGCCATCAATGGAAGCTTTTTCAAGATGCGCGGCCCCGATCCTGATAATCGTCGCGACTTGAAGGGGGTGCCCAAGCTCGAGCCTTCCCGGCTGGCTGTGAATCGCAGCGTCGTATATATCCGCGAACAAGACTCCGTCATCGCGGAGAACCCTTCCGGGAAGGATCATAAACGTCAAAGGCATGCGCAGGGATCGATTGCCCTCAGCGATACGGGTTTGTCGATCCTCGAGGACGACTCTATGGACCTGAACTGGGAACATGGTATCGTTGCCAGGGATGTTATGAGTACCGGTCCGTTGCTATTGCTTTCCGGCGTGAACCAGCCTATCGGGGATGACGCTTTTTGCCGTAACAGGCATCCTCGTACGGCAGTGGGCAGGAAGGCCGATGGCACCGTGGTATTGCTGGTGGTGGATGGGCGGGCTGCCGAGTCCGCAGGTATGAGCATTCCGGAGCTGCAGCAGACTATGCGGTGGCTGGGATGTGTCGATGCGATCAATCTCGATGGCGGCGGCAGCAGTGCTATGTATGTCAGGGGCGAACCTTATAACGGTGTTGTCAGCTATCCCAGTGACAATAAGAAGTTCGATCATGAAGGGGAGCGTGAGGTAGCGAATGCTATTTTGCTGGAGAGCAGGACTGTCCGCTAGCGGAGCTTCTTCGAATAAGCTTCCAGGGTCTTTTTTTCCTGTTTGTTCAGGCTGCCCATTCCTTTTTTGCTAATCTTTTCGAGGATCCGGTCTACCTCCTGCTGCTGGTCGGCACGATCCGCATTGTACCGGTGGTCGATGTTATAGAAGTCGTGATGGTTCTTGTAGAAAAGATTATCCACGAACAATATCTGCGGGCGTGTTATGATTAGACATAGGAAGACCACGCTTGGGACCAGAATGATCAGGATCTTGCCGAAATTCTCAGAAAGTGCGGACGGATGCATTAACAAGGCAAGGATCATTCCTACCAATGCGCCGCCCAGGTGTGCGTCATGGCCTATATTGGTCTTTCGGGAGCGTATACCATAGATGCTGATCAACACATACAGCAAGGCGTATATCCAGGCGGGGATGGCCGGGAGCAGGAAAATTCCGATGCGCGCGTCCGGGTATAAGGCTACCGAGGCGAACATGACCCCGTTGACGGCTCCTGATGCGCCGACGGCACTATAGTCTCCATGGTTACGGTGGATGAACAGGGTCAGCAGGTTGCCACCTATGAGGCTGGCAAAATAAATGAGGAGAAAGCCCAGGGCGCCCAGGCCATATTCCACCTGACCGCTGAAAAAATACAGGCTGAACATATTGAATAAAAGGTGGGTCCAGCTGACGTGCAGGAACCCCGATGTGACCAGCCGCCGGTAGTCCTTGTTCACGAGGATCCGATCTACTTGAAATTCAAAGCTTTCAAAGAACAGACTATTTGTAAGCCCCTTGTAGGATACAAGGATGTTGAGGATGATAAGAGGGAAAAGGAAGAAAGAGGCGCTCATGGTTATTTGGGTGTTGCCAACTGAAATTTAAATATAAAAACCGTACGAAATTAATTTATCCCTTATTACTTCTTTTTTATATATCCGGGTACTCGCAGGTAAGCTATGACCATGCCCGGGCCGCCTGTCTATATAAAAGATGTGAGTGGGAAGGTGTATCTTCAGGGCAGTTAATTTCTGCAGATGAAGCATATTTATGACGCCATCATTGTCGGATCGGGTATCAGCGGGGGGTGGGCCGCGAAGGAACTTTGCGAAAAAGGGCTAAGCGTATTGCTGCTGGAACGCGGCCGTCCTGTCGAACATCCTAACTATCCTACGGCTACCATGAACCCGTGGGATTTCCAGCATCGTCTGGCGCTTTCGGCAGAGGATAGAAAGAGTCATCCCATACAGAGCCGTCATTTTTCATTTAGGGAAGACACCAAGCATTTTTATATCAATGACCTGGAGAACCCTTATGAGGAGACCAGAAGATATGACTGGGTAAGGGGGGATATTGTCGGAGGCCGCTCGCTGCTCTGGGGAAGGGCCAGCTACCGGTGGAGCGATCTTGATTTCGAGGCTAACCTGAAGGATGGGCATGGTGTAGACTGGCCTATACGATACAAGGACCTGGCGCCGTGGTATGATCATGTGGAAAAATTCATCGGTGTCAGCGGTAACAGGGATGGCCTCCCTCATCTGCCTGATGGTGAGTTTTTGCCGCCGTTCCAGATGAACTGTGTGGAGAAGGACTTCGTGGCAAGGGTGGAAAGGAAATACAATGACAGGCGAGTGATCATCGGCAGAACAGCGAATCTTACTGCCCCTGTGAAAGGACGGGGGCAATGTCAGGCCAGGAATCTTTGTCACCGGGGATGTCCTTATGGCGCCTATTTTAGTACGAATGCCAGCACGCTGCCTGCGGCGCATGCCACGGGAAAGCTTACCCTTCGTCCGTATGCGCTTGTGAACAGGGTGCTTTATGATGAACAACTTGGGAAGGCCAGCGGCGTGGAGATCATCGATGTGCAAACAAAACAAACAGAGGAGTTTTATGGCCGCCTGATCTTTTTAAATGCCGCCACGCTGGCTACGGCGTTTATCTTGCTCAATAGTACCAGCCGGCGGTTCCCGAACGGTCTGGGTAACGGCAGCGACCAGGTGGGACGCAACCTGATGGACCATCACAAGGGGGTGACGGTTACTGCCGATGTTCCTGGTTTTGAAGACAGCTATTATTATGGCCGTCGTCCTACTCCTATTTATATCCCCCGATGGCAGAATGTCAGTGAGGAGTCGAAGGATTTCATACGTGGATATCATTTCGCAGGCGAGGCCTATCGCAGCAGGGGCGGGGCCGGTATGGGAATTGGCGCCGAACTGAAGGACGCGGCTTCCCAAGCCGGGCCGTGGCAAATCGAGCTCTATGCGTATGGGGAATGTTTGCCCTACAGCGATAACAGGGTTACATTACATCCTACTAAAAAGGACTCTTTTGGCCGGCCGCAATTGGTAATGGACTGTCATTTTCGGGAGAATGAAAAGGCCATGCATGCGGATATGATCACTACGGGTAAAGATATGCTTACGACGGCCGGTTACATCAATATACAGGTTTCCGGAGAGATGAGCTTTCCCGGCAATGCGAATCATGAAATGGGCGTTGCACGAATGGGGAGGGATCCACGCACCAGCGTGTTGAATGCCTTTAACCAGATGCATGAGGTGCCCAATGTGTTTATCACCGATGGCAGCTGTATGACTTCCAGCGCCTGTCTGAATCCCAGCCTGACCTATATGGCGCTGACCGCAAGGGCCTGTGACTACGCGGTACGGGAAATGAGGCGGGGAGAGATATAAAATAGAATGCCTTCCTTCCAATTGGGGATGTTTGACCCCAATATCCTAATTCTTTCAACGGCAATGCCCTTGGCATTAGATTTTAAGGAAATATAAGGATCATTGAGCCTATTCGCAGCGAAATGTCTGCGGGGAGTCCTTTTTTCTAACTAAAAATCTACCTCACCTTTAAAAACATTGCGATTATGAAAACGAGACTAAACGTGGGAATTGCTACTGCGGGTATTGCCGTCATGTTGTTAGCGGGATGCGTGTCCAGTAAAAAGTATAAGTCATCCCAGGCCGCCTTGCAACAAATGAGAAATGACAGTGCCCAGCTGGCCCAGCAGGTGGCTTCCCTCAACGCGAATGTACAAACCCTGCAGGATAAAAATAGCGCCCTGCAGCGCTCGCTCGACAGCAGCACCAACAGCTATGCTGCCCAGCAGAAAAACCTCAGCTATTATCATGACTATTTTAAACAACAACAAACCAATGCGGCACAGATGAGCGATGAAATAAAGAGCGCGCTGTCGCAGGCAGGGGTTGCGAACGGAGATGTTCAGCAGGTGAATAACACCGTCTATGTGCGGCTGGATGAAAATGCCGTCTTTAAAAAAGGCAGCACCGTCGTCACCACCTCCGGCAAACAGGCATTGAATAGTCTTGCCGATGCCATTAAGAAGCAGAATGATGTCAATGTGTTTGTAAATGATGGTGATTCGTCCAGTGGCCAGGGCAGTACAGCTGCGGGTATGTCTTCGTCTTCCACGACGGGGAATGCAACTGCCAGTGATAATACATCGGGGAATGCCACGGCTGATAATATGGCTGCCAGCCCGGCGCCGAAACGCCACCACCGGACCCATCATATGGCAAAGAGCCAGAAAACATCGGACGCTGCAGCAGGTACGACATCTGCCAGTACATCCACCGCAGCTGCCAGCGGTACGACTCAACCTGCGCATAAGAAGGTGCATCACAAATATTCGTCAGAGGGCTCGTCTACGACCTATTATAGCAATATGGGCAAACGTTCCAGCAACAGCTGGATGTTGAAACAGCGTCGTATGGGCGTTGTCGCAAACAGTTTTTTACAGAATGGCATTCCGAAAATAAATATAACGATGAAGCAACCGGATATGAATAGCAACCAACCTGGTAGCAGCATCGCAGTAGTTATCGTACCCAAGATGAGCGATTTTAATCCACAGACTGGCAGTTCGAACGCAGAGAACAAATAGTTTTGTTTAGAGTGTAGTTTGGCAGGGCCTCCCGAAAGCAGCGGGGGGCTTTTTTTGCGCCCTGCAGGCAACCAGCCTATGGCCGGTGAAAAAAAATCCGTAAATTCAGTATCCACACCCATATAAAAAAAGCCTGCTATATGAAAGAAAGAAATATCACCCGGCGGAAGTTTGTTGAAATGACAGCTGCCGCCGGTGTTGCTTTTACCATTGTTCCAAGACATGTTCTTGGAAGGGGGTATGTTGCTCCCAGCGACAAGATCACATTGGCGTATATTGGCGTAGGCACGCAAGGGATCAGGGAATTGCTGCCCCTGCTGGCGGTGCCGGAGATACAGGTCGTTGCCGTCTGTGATCCTAACAAAGAAGCCAGGGGCTACCGCGACTGGGGTATCGATTACCTCAAAGATGAGATCCGTAAAACGATCCAAAAGCCTGACTGGAATCCCGGAGGGGAGAATACTATTCCGGGTGGAAGAGACAATGGAAAGGACATCGTTGACGCCTATTATGCCAATGTGCGACCCGAACAAAAATTCAAAGGATGTGCTGCCTATGCAGATGCACGTGAATTGCTGGAGAAAGAAAAGGACCTGGATGCTGTGAAGATCATGACTCCCGACCATCTGCACGGCGTGCTTAGTATGGCTGCCATCAAAAGAGGCAAGCATGTGCTGATGCATAAGCCCATATCCAACCGGCTGATCGAAGGCAAGCGGGTGATCGAAATGGCCCGGAGCCATCCGAAAGTGATCACCCATCTTATACCCTGGGATTCTAACGGATCGATGGAAACCGTAATGAGCTGGATCCATGCCGACGCCATCGGAACCCTGAAAGAGGTGCATAACTGGACCAATCGTCCCGTCTGGCCGCAATATCCCGAGCTGCCCACTGATAAGCCCCCTGTTCCCGATGGATTCAACTGGGACCTGTGGCTTGGTCCCGAAGCAGAACGGGCATATCATCCAAACTATACTCATATGGTGTTCCGCGGCTGGTATGACTTTGGGGGAGGGTCCATGGCCGACATGGGACACTATAGTCTCTGGACTGTATTCAATGCCTTGCAGCTGACGTCCCCCACCGTGGTGGAACCACACAGGAGTCATTTTTGCGACTTCAATGGCGCTGTTCCCTTCCGTGTAAATAACGATTTCTCGTTCCCCATGGCCAGCACCGTACGGTTCAGCTATCCGGCAAATGGCAGCAGAGGTCCTGTCGACCTTTACTGGTATGATGGAGGCATGCGTCCCTGTATCCCGGATGAGCTGGCGAGAGACAATAAAGCGCTGCCAGAGGAGGGGATGATGTTTGTAGGAGATAAAGGGAAGATATTGGCCGGATTTAATGTACAGGATCCGCAGATCATCTCCGGTGTCAAAATGGGCGCACCTGCTGCCAAAGGTGAAAAAAATGACCAGGTGCGGATGACGACTGCTGCATTACCGCTGTTTGTGGAGGCCTGCAAAAAAGGAAAGCAGTATCCCGGTAGTTTTTCTGAAGCGGAGTTTTTGACGGAGGCTGTAAACCTGTATGCGGCATCGTTGCGGGTAAATAAAATGCTGAAGTATGACGCAGCCAGCCAGGCGATCACGAATGTGGCCGAGGCGAATAAATACCTGCGCCGGGAGTATAGGCAGGGATGGGACCCTGCTACTATTTAATCAACCGTCTAAAATAAGTGATATGCTTATAATCAATCGCCGCGGCTTCCTTGGCACCATGACCGGCGCAGCCCTTGGGCTGATGCACCTGCCTTCTTCCCTGCTGGCATATGCCCGGCGGGTGGATATGCCTATCGGGTTCCAGACATTTCCCATTAGGGAAATACTGGCGAAAGATTTTGCGGGTACGTTGAAAATGATGGCCGCACAAGGCTATCAGCTCACCGAGATGTGTTCTCCGAAGGGATATGCTGAGATTGGTTATGGACCGTTGGTGGGGATGAAAGCGTCGGACATGCGTAAGATCATTGAAGATGCCGGGCTTCATTGTCCCAGCTGCCATTTTGGGTTTGCTGAATTTGGCGATCCGCTGGACGAGCGGATCGGGTTCGCCCATGAGCTGGGTTTGAGCCAGATGATCTGTTCTACTTTCTGGCTCCCCAAGGAAGCTGGTTTGAACGATTATCTTGCGGCGGCTGATAAGCTGAATGTGGCGGCTGAAAAAATTAAAAAAGCGGGAATGCAAGCGGGGTTTCACAACCATGACTTCGAATTCCATGAGCTCGACGGACAGCTGATATATGATGCATTGATGCGACGATTTGACCCTGATCTTGTGAAGATGCAATTTCAGACCGAGGTGATCAATCTTGGATATAAGGCGTCCACCTACTTTACTAAATATCCGGGAAGATTTATTTCCTCCCATCTGTCGGACTGGACCGCGGATAAGAAACAAGTACCTGTGGGGCAGGGTGTCATCGATTGGAAGGAGTTTTTTGCTGCTGCGAAAACTGGTGGCGTAAAAAATTTCTTTGTGGAGATGGACCTGGACAAATTCAAGGACAGCGCTTCGTATATCCATTCGCTATAAAGAGATCGGGCTGTCGACCAGGCAGTTAAGGATTTTAACAATTATGTACGTCAAGGAGGCGATAAATGTTGTTACATTTATGTAACACAAACCCCTAAACGTATGTCAACAAAGCCCTCTAATGCCTTTGTCGGCGCATCCTGGATTGCCCTGGGTGTGGGAGCATTTGGCTATCTCATCGGATTATGGCATGCTCAAATGCAGCTCAATGAAAAAGGCTATTATTTTACGGTATTAATGTTCGGACTGTTCGCCGTTGTTTCCGTGCAAAAAAGTGTGAGAGACCGGCTGGAAGGAATACCCGTGACGGATCTGTATTATGGGATCAGCTGGTTTGCTACTATTTTGTCCATTGTCCTGTTGACGATTGGATTGTGGAATGCAACCCTTTTACCCAGTGAGAAGGGATTTTATGCTTTTGCTTTCCTGTTGGCGATATTTGGAGCCGTTGCGGTCCAGAAAAATACGCGGGATAAGCTGCAGGCAGAAAAGGAGGAGGAGAAAAAAGATTACAATTTTAATAACAAGCTGCCTCTGCTTTGGCTTATTGTATCGATGGCCTTAGCTGTCCCGGCGTCGGCTCAGAATGATATTGGCCAGAAGGTGGATAAGGTTATCAACAAGGCCATGAAGGAAGAAGGTATCCCTGGTGTGGCCGTTGCTGTTATCCGGGATGGTAATATACTGTTTGAAAAAGGGTACGGCATCAGGTCCGTGAATGGGGCGGCGAAAGTCGATGAACAGACCGTATTCAGCATTGGTTCAGTATCCAAGGCATTCACGGCGGTGGGTTTAATGCTCCTGGTGCAGGAGAATAAGCTCGTTCTGGATGATCCCATCAAGAAATACATGAAAGGGCTGCCGGATAGCTGGCAAAACATTACCATACGCCAGTTCATGACCCATACCAGCGGTATTCCCGAATTAAAGGGCGATAAGGACAATGGTTCTTTTGAACAAACGATCGCACAGGCTGGAAAGATGAAAATGTCTTTTCGGCCGGGCGCCCGGCAGCAGTATAATAATTTCAACTTTGCCGTGATGGGCAAGCTGATCGAAACGATGACAGGGATGGATTACCTGACGTTTATGCAAAAGCGGGTCTTTGGTCCAGACGGCATGGTTAGTACAGGTGTAAAACCCAGCTCCAACGATGTAAGCACAGGGCATCTGGAAAAGAACGGAAAGCTGAAGTCTGTCGAAACACATTTCAGCGCAGGGGATTTTGGAGTGCCTTCCGGTGGATTGCAGACTACCCTGGCGGACTTTGTAAAGTTGAGCCAGGCGTTGTATAAAGGACAGCTGTTGCGTAAAAAGACCCTTGATGTCATGTGGACGCCTTACTCGGCTGCCTTATCCAATACTCCAGGCTGGCATTCCCGTGTGGCTGCCAATGAGCTCGTTATTCACAAAGGCGGAGGCGGTACCGGTATTGGCAGCGTATGTGATTATAAAATTGTGCCCTCCCGGAATTTGTACGTGATCGTTATGTTCAATAAGGCCAGGAATAAGATCTCTCCATCTGATGTCACGGACGATGTATTGCTGCAATGTTTTAATATTCCAAAGGGGGCGAAGGGGGAGGATGGTGGGGAAGGGAATGAACGATGATCTTAAAAAAAACCGGCTGATTGCCGGTTTCTTATTTATTGTGTAAGTGTTATTTTTAGCACCTGCCCCCCGCCAATCGCCTGGGGGCTGAATCCCCAATTGGATACATACAGGTTGCCATCAGGTCCCATCGTCATGCCTGTGGGAAGCGACAGTCCTGACACCAGTGTGGATATTTTACCAGACGGATCGACTTGCAGTATCCTTCCCATGCCTGGTGTGGGAAAGGGTGCGCCTGCCGTCATTTCCAGTATGTACATCCTGTCGCGGTTGTCAAATACGAGTCCCAGCACCGTATTAAGCCCTGGCAGGACCGCCTTGATCTCTCCAGAAGGTGTGATCTTATAAATTTTTGAAACACCGCCGGCAATGGGGAAGGTATCCAGGTTGCCCATATAGAAATTGCCGTGATAGGCGAGTACCGTAGGAACGATATGACCCTGGCTGGCTGAGATGTCGATGACCCGGCTGATATTCCCCGCAGTAGTTACTTTGACCATATCGCCATGATTGGGTTCCAGCGCATACAGGTCGCCGCGCACATTGATCATGCTATACCAGGTCCCATCGGGTTCGAAATCGTCCGGCTCGGGGTTTGCTACCGGGTGTGCCTGCAGCCAGTCGCTGAGATTGGCTAGCCATGTCCAGCTGCCGTCTGTATTGACCTTTATGATGCCGTTGGGAACGGAGGGAACGCCGTGAGAACAGCCGCCTCCCGCTAATAATGCGTACATGGTGTTGCCGATAAAGGCAACGTCGGCTACCCCTTCCACATCGCCGCCAATGATCTCATTTGCCTGGCTGGAAGGTAGGTTGTCCGTTACAGTTGTACGTGTGCCTGCCGCATCTACTTTTGAAATACGCGCGCCTGTAGGGCTTCCGGTGTAGGGCCCCACAGGGAATGGAGCCTGGTCACATTGGCCTACCGTTGAATTGGTTCCGCCTACGCCACCTTCTGCCACATAGAGATTCCCGTCAGGGCCGAATTTAAGTCCGCGGGGATTATTGAAGCCTGTTGAGAATACCGATACCGTGCCCTGTAGGTTAGTCGCGGACCTTGCAGTGAGCATATCCACTCTTGCATTCGAACCGGGTTGTTGGGTTGATTTTATTCCTTTCTGGCAGGAATACAGGATAATCATAGCGGGGATGCCAAATGCGATCAGCGTAAAGGTGCTTTTCATAAATACCTCCTGTTAAATTGGTGAATAGATAATGTAATACCCATACCTAAAGGAAGGTTCCAATGTATTATCACATTGCGACAAGCGAGGAGAAGGCCTTTGATAGGCTTGAGATGAAGGCACTGTAGAAATGTGGATAAGAATGGTGGCTCAGAGAGAGTATATCTAAGCTACTCAATTTTTTCCGGACGGCCAAGAATAATATCTTTTACAGGGACTTGAACTAATCTAAAAGTTTGGATTTCTGTTGATCAAATTCTTCCTGTGTCAGCACTCCCTCGTCCAACAATTGTTTAAGTTTTCGTAATTGTTCGTACTTGTCGAACTGTTGCGCACCGGACTGTTTCGTGCTGCCTGATCCTGATGCCTTCCGTTGAAGCTGGACGCCTTTGTATTCATGTGCGGGCGCCGGGTTTGAGGGGGCAGGGGGCATATTGTTGACGATGACAGTCTGGGTCCGCAGATTATCGGAGGAGAGCGCCCAGATAAGGGAGACAACCCAGCCTATCAGAGACCATCCCAGGAACAGATTGAGGGCAAAGATGCTACCCGTGTTGGTTTTCTGTCGAAGAATGGCGATGATGGTGGGTAGGAAATATGGGACCAATAAAACGAAAAGGATCCAGGAGGCAAGACCAAAGAAAAAGAATAAGAATGTCGGATGCATGGAGGTTGCTTAGGTTTGGGATAAGACACGAAGAATTTAAATACCTAGCTTTGCCATCATCTTTTTTCTCATCTTTTCATAATTTTCTTTTTTCCCATGGATTTGAAATGTTTTATGTGCGCATAAGCCGATAATTAACCCCGTAACGCCCCCGACGGCTCCTCCAAAAATGCCTAATCCCGCTGCTTTCTCCCCCGCTGTATATGAAAGGAATTGATCTTTAGGGTCGTCGCCGCCGGCATAGCCGATGACGGCCCCAATTGTCATGCCGATGAGCAGTCCCGTCAATGGTGAACGCCATAGCTGTCCCTTTTTGTAGATCTTGGCTTGCTCCAGGTCTTTGTATTGGAATGATTGTATTCCAGTATTGGAGTTGTCGTAAAATCTTATCGGCTCTTTTTGTATGGAAAGCAAGAGGGCTGAGTCAGCGATCGCATATAGATACCCAGTGCTGGTCTGCGCATTTAAGGTCTTTATTTTTGCGATACGGAAAACAGGTTTTTGGGGCAGGCTGTCTTGCGCAGGTAATAATTGGATGTTGGCTGATAGCAGGCAGGCGAGTACAAGCAGGTGTTTCATTTTTTGGGGTTTTACGTGAAAAATAAGGACTGGTCAAACCTACTGAAGAAATAAGCCTACCCCTAATTGATCTTTATTCAGCTATGCGCGTATAAATGAAAACCTGCTGTTCAGGGGGTGTCTGATACGATAAGCTCTACTGATTTTTACCAAAGGTGGCGTATTTTCAGGAATATTGATAGTTTCTGCCAATAATCCGGTATTTCGGTTGCGATTTTTACTATACTATACAACCTGCTGAATTTTTCTGATTTCGTCTTTATGACACGGTGATTGTCGATTTCTACACGCTTATTGCCGATTCAAACACGACGGTGAACTCATCCTTTTCATATCAATTTTTTTTTAACACTTTTGATCAAGCCCTTTCCTCCATGATGCCCAAAAGATCCAAGCCCTATGTTATATTGGCCTTTACACTAACTGGTTATTTGATTCCGTCCTGATCGATTACCTATTGGGTGGTCCACACTGTCCCGTGCCGGGGCAGGGGTTCGTCTTTCAGATGATCATATCTCAAAAATTCAGTCATGCTGCTAAAAAGACTACTAGTGGTTCTTTTAGGGACAGGTATATGCTGTGCATACCTGCCTGCCCGAGCCCAGGAGGTGGATTCGTCGATCGCCAGGCTCGAGGGCTTCCCGTCCCGATTGTTCGGCAAGGTACAAGCCAGCACGGCCAGGCTCAACCGGCAGCTGACCCGTCAAACAGAAAAATATGTCCGGCAGATGATCCGACAGGAAGGGCAGCTGAAAAAGAAATTGTATGCGATGGATCCCAATGCCGCCAATGATCTGTTCGTCCAGTCTGAACAGCGGTATGCCGTCTTGTCGCAACGGTTGCAACAGGATACGGGGAGACAGTCCATGAGGATCAGCGGCCCATATGAACCGTATACGGATTCTTTACGAGGGACGCTGGCTTTCCTTCAGCAGAACCCGCAATTATTAAAAGGCATGGAGAAGGGGGCTTTGCAGGGGCAAACGCAGCTGCAAAATGCTGCCAGCCAGTTGCAGGCGCTGCAGGCCAAAATGCAGGACGCCACTGACATCCAGCAATATATGCAGCAAAGAAAGGAGCAGATCCAGCAATACCTGAGCAGGTATACCTCAGTGCCGTCCGGGATCACCAATGTTTTCAACAAGTATAAAGCGAGCGCTCAATATTATGATCAGCAGATCAACGAATATAGGGATATGCTTAGTGACCCGGATAAGCTATTCAAGAAGGCGCTGGGGTTGCTTAATAAGCTTCCGGCTTTTTCGAGTTTTATGAGCAGAAATTCATTCTTATCCGGCCTGTTGCCGACCGGTGCTCCTACGGGAGACCCTACACAGGCCGGGCAGGGGTTGCCGGGAAGGGACCAGGTGCTGGCTGGTATTCAGGGCCAGATGGGACCAGGGGGAGCCAGCGCCGCATCGCTGGCGCAGCAGCAAACAGGAGCAGCCATGGGACAAGTAGATCAGGTAAAGAATAAGCTGAATGGAGGCGGTGATCTGAATATGCCAGACTTTAAGAACAACCCGGAAAAAACAAAGTCTTTTTTGCACCGCCTGGAATTGGGAACCAACCTGCAAACGACCTCACGTACGAACTTTTTTCCCACGACTACGGATATCGGTGTTTCATTGGGCTATAAGTTGAACGAAAACAACCGGATCGGGATTGGAGCCATCTATGAAATAGGCTGGGCGGGCGACATCCATCGCCTCATTGTCAGCAGCCAGGGCGCCGGGCTGAGAAGTTTTGTCGATATCCAGATCAAGAGAAGCTGGTTTGCCAGTGGTGGGTTAGAATATAACTACCAACAGCCTGTGTATACCCTGCAGATGATGCGACACCTGGATAACTGGCAGCAAAGCGGGTTGTTGGGGATCAGCAAGATCATTTCCATGAAAACAAAGGTATTCAAGAATACGAAGCTTCAGTTTTTGTGGGATTTTCTAAGTTATCAGCATGTTCCGGTGACCCAGCCTTTCAAATTCAGGGTTGGCTATAGTTTTTGACATACAGCGTAAAAAATAAAATTGGTATGGTACATTCAAAGTTTACGTACTTCTTTATCGTATTGTTTATTGTCCTGGGCTCCTCTTTTCCCTCCCTGGCCCAGGTGAACCTGCAGACAGGTAGCGCTGTCTTTTCCATTCCTATGTTCGACTGGAAAGACGATAAGAGCAGACTTGTCTCGACAGTAGCGCTCAGCTACAATTCAGGCAATGGATTAAGGGTAAATGATATCGCCTCGAATGTGGGACAGGGCTGGAACCTGGTGGCAGGAGGAGTTATCACCCGGATCCAGGTAGGCGAGCCGGACGATCAGCCTGCTTTTGCCGGACAATATCCTTCCTGGGGCTGGAAGGACCGCACGAAATACCCGGCGGGCTATCTGTATGCGCCATCGACGGCTCCCATGGAAAACGGATGCCCCACTGCACTGGCAAGCTATCCGACGTTTGGGTCACGGAATGTACTATATGCCCAGCGTAATGAAATTGGCCAGGATAGACAGCTGGACCGTTTTGCCTTCCAGTTCAACGGTAAATCAGGGGTTTTCGTGATCGATACTTCCGGTGGCTGGCATGGGCTGCCGTTGGGGGATACAAAAATGAAGATAAGTTTACAGCTTGATCCGACTATGACGAGCCAGGGTATAAGAACTACCATCACGTCCTTTACCATCACCGATGTGGATGGTCTTATATATAAATTTACCCAGCATGGGCTGACAAAACTCTTGAAGGGTGTTTTCAGCAATGCCGACGGGTCAAAAATAGCCAATCAGCCAAAGATCGGCAATGGAGGCGTCTATTGTCAATCCGCCTTTGACACGGGACCCACCGCCTCCCCCTGGTATAATGCAGATGTAGCCAATCCATTCATCATCAGCAATTGGTATCTGTCAGAGGTGGACGACCCTTTTTTGTCAAGGAAGATACTTTTCAGCTATGTTACTCGCAACCTTAGTAATTTCGCCGGGACGGATATAACTTTTAACAAGAGCCTGGATAACTATGTCGTTGTGTCTTATAAGAAGTCCGTTACGACGACCCAGGAAATTTCTTCTATTACTTATCCTGACGGTCATGTGGTCAATTTCAATTACGCTGCGGCTTCAAGATTCGACTACCCGGGGCAGAAAGCTATATCAAGCGTGAGTATCACCTATAACGGAAGATATCTTTCGCAATATCTGCTGAACACTACTTATTTTATCCGCAACCGATATGGGACGCCTACCAATTCTTTTCAGATCGCCAATGCCAGGCTTTGTCTCCGGAGTGTCAAAAAGATCGGCGTGGATCTGAAAGAGGATTCCCCGCCTTATCAATTCGATTATAATACGGGGTCAAGTGCCGTTGATGACTTTGTTCCGCCAAACTTCTGTTATGCAAAAGATATCTGGGGCTACTACAATGGCAACAACAGTATTGCGTCCAACAGTCCCCTGACGGGCGCCACCATTCCGGTGTCTCTTAATGCGACAATTCCTACTACGCTTGGCTTCTATGCTCTCAAGGGACTTTGTTTTCAGAATGACAATGTCACCGGGACCTATTATAATGCCAAAGATGGATATGCGAAGAATGGACTGCTCAAGCAGGTGATCTATCCGACAGGCGGAAGTCTTACTTATCAATATGCGCAGAACAAAGGGGCATTTATTCAAATTCCCGGAACCACGCTTAGCGTAGGCGGCGTGCATGTATCGCAAACGAGCTCTTCCGACGGCGGCTATTCCAATGGATGTGGGAATCCTATCGTTACCAAATACGATTATGTAGTGAATGGCGCGGGCAGTGCATCTTCCCTCTGGGGGCTTGAGACGCCGGTGAATTCCCTTGTAAGCAATAATGATTGGAAGGAGGAGCACAAAACCATTAATATATCATGGACGAATCCCATCCCCCACTGCAAATGGCATTATATATATCCAGGCATTCTCTCGCAGTACGAAGCTGTCAGCCTGGATGCCTTTCAAAAATTCATGACTGCTATTTCGCCTGTATTAGGCGTACTTTCCGTTGTTTCCACTATCAGTGATATTATCAATGTTTTCTCTTCCGCCAGCTTTTTAAACGTTGCAGCGGTGGTACTGGATGTGATCGGTGCAATACTTTCCTTTATTTTCGACTGTCCGCAGCAAACAAAATACACGCCCAACACGGTCTATTACAATTTCGATCTCAACCTGACGGCTCCGCTGCCCGCGCAGTTCAAACGCGTCGAGATCACGGAAAGTTCGGGCGCCATTGGAAAAACGGTCCAGCTATTCACACACGGCGATCCGAATGACCCCAACCCGGATTATGCATTGTGGTCGGCTGCCGGCTCCAACACCGCATTTTCCGTAAAACAACGATTCGCTCCATGGGCTTATGGCTTGCCCAAACTTACAACGGTGTATGACGTCAATGGGAGTAAAATAAAAGAAACGGAGAATGTGTATGACTTCAGCAATGCGAAAGAAGTTCTTTTCGACCCGTATGAAGACTGCTGTGCCAGCACTTATTGGTCGATAGTCTCCTACAAGTGCCAGGTAGTCACCAGCCGTTCCCAACGTGCTGATGACTGGGTGAACCCTGCTAAATACAACGCGCCTTCTTCTTACATTACAACATCGTCAAGTGATATGATCGTCGATAGGTATTATACCTATACCGGCCGTACAGAATTATCAAAAACCTATGAAAGAACATACAGAACAACGGATGCTACTCAATTTGTGCAGACGGAAACGGATTATTATTATAATGATGGAATCGATTGTCGTGCCGACACCTATTGCCAAAAAACACCGACCAACTTTGATGTGAGGCAGATTGTGACTAAACAAAGCAACGGGGACATAAATTATAAGAACATTTATTACCCTACGGATTATAACACAGGCCCGTTGGCGACCCTTGTGCAAAAAAATATGTTATCCATTCCTGTTGTCACACGCACTTCTGTTCTTAAAGCCGGGGGCTCCACTCAGTACCTAAATGAGAAAGTGACGGAATTCGTGCAGCTGCCCAACTTGGATATCAAGCCTTTCAGGACCCTGGAACAGCGTTTTGCTTCGCCTTCCAGTAGTTTGACGCCGTATAGCGGTCCGACCACTACAGACTATTCACCCTATAAGATACCTCAGATTTTTTCTTATGATGCGAACGGCAATCTTGTGGGATTGAAGGACGAAGGCAACCGGGTTGTAACCAATATTTATGATTACAATGATAAGTATATCGTGGCTTCTGTGGTGAATGCCAATGCGGCGACCGACAGGCCCGCTTATACCAGCTTTGAAAGTCTTGACCTGAGCAGGAGTGGATGGGCTTTATCCGGCACCAGCGCATACAATGTAAATGTGTCTGCAGCCACGGGGAAAAATACTTTTACGTTGCTGTCATCAGGGACAAATAGTTTAACAGCTTCTTCTTTAAATACCGGCACTGCTTATATCCTTTCATTTTGGGCCAGCAATGGGAATTTTACTGTGCCGGCCGGCGCGACACCCGTCAAATCTGCTCCCACCTATAACGGGTTTACCTATTACGAATACAACATTCCTGCAGGCGCCTCCAGTGTCGTGTTCAAGAACAATAATGCCACCAATAATAACATAGACGAGCTGCGGTTGTACCCGGTGAATGCAAGAATGCGCACAACGACCTATGATCCGCTGATCGGAAAAACATCGGAGTGTGATGAGAATAACAGGATTACTTTTTACACCTATGACAACCTGGGCAGGCTGCAAACCATACAGGACGAGACCCATAACATTGTGAAAATGTATGAATACAATAATGTGTCGGCAAGTAAACAAACCGGCTGTCCTACCACCTATAGCAATCAGATGATATCGGAACTCGTGACCCGTAGCAATTGTGGCGCCGGCTACCAGGGAGGCTCTGTGACATATACTGTTCCAGCCGGTCAGTTCACTTCTACCATCAGCCAGGAGGATGCAGACAACCAGGCCGAGACCTATCTACTTACGAACGCCCAGGATTATGCGGACAACTCGCCGAATAAAGGCGCTTGTTATATGATCTACTACAATACCGCATGGTCGGAGACGGATACGACCACCAGCTGTGATCCCGGCTACATAGGAGGAGTGGTTACCTATACTGTTCCCGCGGGCACCTACAGCTCGATCATCAACCAGGGTGATGCCGACCAGCAGGCCAAGGATGATCTTGCCGCCAACGCTTGGGCATACGTCAACTCCCCCGAACACTCGTCCTGTACGCTCGATACCAACCCAGACTGGGATTGGTTCCCAGGTGATGGCGTGACACCGGCGGATCCTTCATACTGCCTGTCCGTCAATGGAAATCTACCACCACACCTATTCATACAGGCAACGGATGTGAACCCCAACAGCTCTACGTGGAAGCAACGGCAATGGTTTGATTATGGGCCAAATGCCGCATGTCCAGCGAATACCTATTACAATCCGCAGGTATACCAGACTTTTAATATGAGCTGTCCGGTGGGTTATACGGGAACCGGGGTTACCTATATTGTTCCTCCCGGCAAGTACAGTTCAACAGCGAGTCAGAACGCTGCCACGCAGCAAGCGCTGGATGATATAACCGCCAATGGGCAGAATTATGCGAATGACCCGAAGAATGGAGGCACCTGTGTATCGAACGCCTGTAATTCTTCAAACTGCACGGGCGAGGGGTACAAGTGTGTTAATGGCAGCTGTCAGCATGGTACCAAGGTATATACGAGTTCTACGGGTGACGGACAGCATGGGTACGTTTGTTATTACCACTATGTTTGGAGCGATGGGTCTACGAGCGGGACTTATTCAATGCAAAGCGCCACTGCCTGCCCTGTGCAATAACAAACCCATTGATAATTGAATTAAAACTATCCGATGATACATAAGAAAATTTTGACGTGCCTTTGGCTTATCAATTTGTTGAGCCTGGTGTTCCTTCAAAGAGGGTATTGTCAGACCATGTGGAATCCCAGCCATTCCATCGGGACGACCAATGGGGTATACAGCTATTCGAATGGCCAGACTCCTAGTGCTATAGTGGAGCTGCGCCCTGCTGCGATACCCAATACCGGTGTAACTTATCAGTGGTATAGCAGTTCAAGTCCCACTACAGGCTTCGTTCCGATAGGGAATGCGCTCTCGTCCAGCTATCAGCCTCCGGCCATAATAGCCACCTCGGTGACCACTTATTACTACAGGGTGACGCACAGCGCTACTCTTGGTGACCTGACTTCGAAAATCGTCAAAATTAGCGTAGTATCGGTCAATTGGGAGGACATCAATTATGTTCGTCAACATGATGTGCTCGATATCAACCAGACGACGTGGTTGGCTGTGGATCAATTGCCTATCGGCTCAAAGCTGCAAACCACTACTTATTTGGATGGGTTGGGACGATCGGTGGAAAAGGTCAGCAAGCAGACCGCCACGCCGCCTTCCGGCTCGAGCACCTGGGGCGATATGGTACAGTTCTCGGTGTATGATGCGTTCAATCGTGAACCTGTTAAATACCTGCCTTACACCACGACCAATCAACCCGGGAAATATAAAACCGCTCCGTTGACCGATCAGCCGGCGTACTTTGCCAACCCGGCTACTTATAATGAGACTTCCGCCTTTGCTTCTATTACTTTCGACTATAGTCCCTTGAATAGGATAGTGAATGTAAAGGACGCCGGCGCATCCTGGGCGGCCAACATCGGCAATTCCGCTAATTACGATATGAATACGGCGGCAGACAATGTACAGATCCTGACGACAGATTACGTGCAAGGAAATGCGCCGGTGAATAAAGGCCTTTACCCTGTCAATACATTGTATAAGCTCACCTACACGGATGTAAATAACAACCAGGTGATCGAGTTCACCAATATGTCGGGGCAATTGATCCTTAAAAAAGTGCAGGCGACTGCTACACAAGGGGCGGGTGATGCCGGATGGATATGTACATACTATGTATATGATGATTTCGGTCTGTTGCGGTTCCAGATACAACCTGAGGGCGTGAAATATCTGGATGCCAATAGCTGGAGCTTTACAGGCACCAATGGCGCGACGGTACTGGCAGAACAGGTGTTCCAATACAACTATGATGAAAAAGGCCGGTCAATATGGAAAAAAGCGCCAGGCGCCGCGCCGCTGAATATGGTCTACGATATCCGCGACCGCATAGTGTTCATGCAGGACGGCAACCAGGCTGCTTTATCGACGCCTCAGTGGACCGCGAACCTTTATGATGTGTTGGACCGGCCGGTACTTAAGACCCTTTTCAATACAACGGAAACTGTTGCGAACCTGCAGTCTGATATAAACGGCGCCGCTGCCACGAACACGATTACTGTCTCCAATACAGCGAACAGCGGCGGCAGTTCCGTTACTTTGGCCACCTCGCTCTGTCCGGTGTCGCTTAACAGCACCAGCCTGAACTCCAGCACCAGCACCGTTGTCCTAAAGTACTTCTTTTACGATAATTATTCTTTTCCTAATGTAGCAGCATTCAACACTTCCTTTACCAACACTACGGCCTATAGTACATCCGACCCCAATGTGGTTCCTATCGCACAGTCGGCACGTGTGCTCAATATGCCTACCGGGAACCTGGTGAGGGTTTTAGGCAGCACTTCCACGTTTTTGGCATCTACCACTTACTTCGATGAGAAGGGTAGGCCTACTCAATCGGCCGAAGGCAATATCAGGGGTGGAACGGATATCACCACGATGCAATACCGGTGGGACGGCCGGCTCCTAAGCACCTGCAATAGTCATACGAATACTTCTGCGGGCTATACCGCCTTTATTACGTTGAATAAATATCTATTCGATGCCGTCGGCAGGGTCACTTCTATTCAAAAGCAGGTTGGCAGCAATGCTATGAAAACCATTGCTTCCTATGACTATGACGATGTGGGCAGAATGAAGACGAAGCACCTGGACCCGAATTATAACAATCCCAATTCCGGGTTACCCGACCTGGAATCCCTGAACTATACATATAACATCCACAACCAGATCACGGGTATCAATAAGGATTATGCCATTAAGAATGCGGCGAACTACAACAAATGGGGACATTTCTTTGGTCTTTCCATTGGTTATGACAACCGTGACAACCAGTTTGCCGCAGCACGGCTTAACGGGCAGGTGACCGGTCAGGTCTGGAATACGCAGGGGGATGATGCGCAGCGGAGATATGACTATACCTATGACAACGCCAACCGGCTCATTAAGGCGATCTATCTTGAAACGCAGACCGCGAATACAGGCTGGAACCATACCCAAATGGACTTTAAAGTCACCGGTCACGCCGGGCAGATCACGTATGATCTTAACGGTAACCTGCTAACTATGCTGCAGTCGGGCGTTATACCCGGCACTCCGACACCTGTCATTCTCGACGATCTTTTTTATGGCTATAGCGCTTACAGTAATAAGTTGCAAAGCGTCACCGACGGCATGGCCACAACTACGGTTAACGGCTTATCCGGGGATTTCAAGGACGGGACCAATGGGTCGGCGCCCGACTATGTGTATGACGCCAATGGCAACATGGTCGTCGATCTAAATAAAAATGTCCAAAGCCTGAATGGCGGCACGGCCGGCACCAATGGCATCCATTACAATTTCCTGGACAAGCCGGACCAGATACGGCTGGTAGGACAGGGAACTATTAATATCGTGTACAACGCCGATGGAGAGAAGCTGCAACGGGTATTTATTCCGGAACCGTCCGGAACCTCTACAATTACTACGTACATTAATCAATATGTTTACCAGGAGACGTCGACTACCCTTACTACTGCCTCGTTGCCTCCATTTTCCGGCACTGGCGCCCAGCTGAACTATATCAGCTTCGAAGAAGGGCGTATCCGGGTGATGACGCCTGCTAATACGAGCAATGGCTGGGATACACGGACAGAGGCCGGGAATCTTACTTTACCTAATGCAGCGACTTCGGGAGCCTGGGATTATTTTATCAGGGACTACCAGGAGAATGTGCGCATGATCCTGACGGAAGAGACCCATAATGGGACCAACCGGTGTAATATGGAGACGAACCGGGCGGCGGCGGAAGATCCTGTATTCGGGCAGACAGGGGCCGGTAATGAAGTGGAGGTGACACGTACCGGTGTGCCTTCCGCCTGGCAAAGTGTGAACACCAGCGTTTCGTGCAGCGGCCTCGGCAATTTAGTGGGTCATAACATCGGACCGAACAGCCTGCAAAAAGTGATGGCGGGCGACCTGATCAATACGTCGGTGCAGTATTATTACCAGGGGTCTTCCACCAGCAGCAACCCCGACATCATCCCAAATATCTTAAACAGCCTGTCGGCAGCGATCGCCGGTCCGAATACTGCGGGCACCCTGGTACATGGTAATGCCAGCGCCATTTCCAGCCAGCTGTCCGGTAGTTCCGCCTTTGTCAGCGCAGTAGAGCCTTCCAATTCTACCAGCGGGACGCCGCAGGCCTATTTAACGGTGTTGTTCTTTGATGAGCGGTTCAACCTGGTGCCGGCGTCGAATGGAGGGGTCTATCAGCTGCAGGTAGCTTCCAGCTGGACGACGACTACGCCCGCGATGGGATGGAATAATATCAAGGCGCCTAAGAATGGGTATGTCTTTATTTATGTCAGCAACCGCAGCGACCAGACCGTATATTTCGATAACATGGCGATCAGCGTCACCACGGGTAATATCATCGAGGAAGATCACTATTATCCTTTTGGTCTGAAGATCGCGGGGATCAGCAGTAAAAAATTGGGGGATGCAGGAGAGGGTACGCTGAAGAACAATTATCTTTATAATGATAAAGAGCTCTTTGACGATGGGGGATTGAATTGGTATGATTATGGGTTCAGGAATTATGATCCGCAGGTCGGGAGGTTTACTCAATTGGACCCGCTGACGGATGATTATCCTTATTACACACCGTTCCAATTTGCAGGAAATGATCCGATTGCGAATGTGGATCAGGATGGGTTGGAACCAGAGAACTCATTGACCACAATAGCCGCGGCGACAAATGGCGCCAATACGTCGGTGTTACAGACACTGCATGCTGCGGGACAGACTGCTGAACTGGCCAATGCCGGAACGCAATCTGCGCATTGGGTATCGACACTTCCTAATGCGGTGGTCTCTGCAAAACTTCCGGCGAAACTGGCGGCTGGTTCTATAAAATCAGTGATATCGACGAGCATCAGCGTAACGATGCAGAGTTTGAATATTGTAGACAACGTTGCAATAGGGAAACCTTCGCCGGTGCAGGATGTATCTCTCGAGCAGAGGAAAAGAATGTCCTTGGTTATCCATGATCAAATGGATCCTGTGCATCCGTTAATATTAGGCACTTTCCACGATGGAGGAAAGGATCAGTTGTTTAAAAATAAAGATGATAGTTATTCGTGGGGCTGGCGAAGGACAGGGATTGATGTGGATGAAGGGTTCTGGCTTATGTTCATGCCATTGCCGAAAGGATTAGGATTATTGAAGGGGGCAGGTAGGGCGGCAAAGGTTGCTGCTGAGCCAGGAGTGACAGTAATTGGCGAAGGTATGGTGAGGGTTGAAGCTGCGGCATCCGAAATCCCTGGTGCAAAAATTCTTAATGATATGCCCAAGTTTACAGGAACAGCAGAACAAATAACCAGTCAGATGATGCAGTATAATCGTAAGTGGATATTGGAGCAGCTGCGAAGCGGACGAACTATTTTGGATATTGGACGAGATTTGTTGAGAAAAAATCCAAGTATTTTCTATCAGATGGAACAGAACATGCTTAAGAATTATTTGAAACTTCATCCTGGATCAGTAAAGATTATTAAGCCATGATAGAAGGAGATCAATATTGTGAGGTGGTGGAAGCGTATTTTAGCTTTCTTATTTCGGAATTTGGTTTTAAAGTATCCGAACAAAAAATAATAGGTAATGCTTTTTATGATGTTCAATACAAAGATAAAACACGCATTGTGTCTATCTCTTACGAGAATATAGAAGATTATTTTCTGGTAATCATTTTCCTGTTACAGGAAGGGAAACTGCCCGACTATGACGATAAGACAAAAACTCTGCATTTAAACCAGCTTAATACAAAAGTTTTACCGAGGATTGATAAAAATGAAATCCACACGAATAGTGAGTATTTTTTAAAGTTCAGGCCAAAGGACGAATTGGAGAGAAGGCTGTTAAAATCAGCAAAAGAATTACGGTTATGTATGCATCACTTTTATGAGCTAATTGTGTTGCTATAGGCCCTATCAGCACTGGTGACTCACGTTAAGGTTAAGCACAATGAATATGAGTAAGTCAATTTATATCTTCTTATTGCTTGTTGTTAATTCTTTTCTTTTTTGCAAAACACATCCCGATTCCAATCGGCATTATTCTGATAATGACCCAAAGAAGGCTTATCGGCTTCAGCTAAACCCAAAGTCCGGATCGCAGTACACTTATTCGATCACCAAGGAAACTGAATTCGACGTGGAAATGGAGGGCAAAAAGGTGGATAACAAGAGCCGGGCGACAATGGTAGTCACGTATACCATTGGCAAGGACAGTGCCGGCAATGTTGTGTTGAGCATGGTATACGATAAGATACACCTGTATACCAAGACGGGAGATAAGGAGACGGATATGGATGCTGACATTGGGGAGGCATCGGGAGACCCGGCGGAAAGGATGCTGGCGCTGTTGAAGGGGGCGGGTATCCAGGCGGTGGTCAGTCCGGCAGGGCAGGTAAAAGCATTTAAGGGTATCGACGAGATCAGAGATAAGGTGCTTGCCAAGTTTGATCCCAGCGACACCTACGGAAAATCCATGGCCGGAAAGCAATGGGACGAGCGGATAAAAGACGGATTGATCAAGAGCAATATGGAACAGCTTTTCTCGATCTTCCCGGATTCGAACGTGCATGTAGGCGACCGGTGGAAATTGAGCTCTACACAAAAAGAGGGGATCAATTTACATAGTCAAAGCTCTTTCCAGCTAAAAGAGATCGTGGATGGTACGGCTGTCGTCCACTCGGAAGGCGAGATCCGCAGCGAAGGTACGGGTGAAATGGGCGGCGCCACATTTACGGCTGATCTGAAAGGGAAACAGGATGGTGAATTCGAAATGGAGTCCGAAACAGGCATGTTGCTAAGCAGCAATATAAATTCCACGATAGCCGGAACCATGAACATTATGGGCCGGATTGTCCCTATAACCATTACGACGAGCACAAAAATGCAGGGCAGGAAGGTGAATTGATGAGCGGAATGCTGCGGGCCACCTATTTGGCTGTTTCGGCGGGTAGTTTCCAGTCCGGCCTGATATAGTGACAGGTGTATCCGTATGGATGCTTTTGGAGATAGTCCTGATGCTCTGCCTCGGCGTCCCAGAAGTCCGTAGCCGCGGTGACCTCGGTGACGATGGGACGGGGATAGATATGAGCTGCCGTGAGCTCGGCGATCAGCTGGATAGCCGTAGTCTTTTGTTCTTCAGTGAGATAAAAGATGGCCGACCGATAAGAACTTCCGATGTCATTGCCCTGGCGATTGAGGGTCGTCGGGTCATGTATCTGGAAGAAGAATTCCAGTAACTTCCGGTAGGTGGTTTTGGAAGGATCGAATTCGATGAGGATCCCTTCGGCATGCGTACCATGATTTCGGTAAGTGGCATTGGGGACATCCCCGCCTGTATATCCAACCGTGGTCTTGATGACGCCAGGCTGGCTGCGGACCAGTTCTTCCACGCCCCAAAAGCAACCGCCGGCCAAAATAGCTTTTTCTGTATTCATAATGCTTTGAATTGACCATACAGGTGCGAGAAGTGTGCCAATTATCAGGATTTTAATGTATATTCTACATAAAGGGGTTTCAGCTCTATTGCATCCGTAAATTCCTTCCATTCTTTTGCACTTAGGGATGCCGGCCGTTTTTTCAACGACCCTTCGGCCGGGATATTCTTGTCTGCCGAGTAGATTAGCCGGCCTTTTGTTTTTTTCCTGAGGCTTTCCAATAGGGGTTTATAAGGAATGCCATTGTATTGATCGTTCTTTTCCGGGACGAATGCAACGAGATCCGGGTCTGTCATCATTTCGAGCCCTTTCTCTTTTAATGTGGCGTTGTGACTGGAATGATGCCCCACTTTATAAAAGACCGTCTTGTTCAGCAGGTCTGCGGCTTTTACAGCTTTTGTTTTATTACCATCTTTTACTGTCCAGGATTGATCGTGCCAACTGAGCCAGTTCCCCACCTGCGCATCGCCGGGGAAGAGGAGCACTTTACCACTGCCGGCAAATTCGATGGCCAGCGCAAGACTGGTGTTATTGGTATCGCTGTCCATTTGCATGGCCAGGGCGCCAGCCATATCGAGCCAGTCGTCTTCAATGGTGCGCCAAGCGCATTTTGGATCCCGATAGCCATCTTTCTGGGTTAGCCAGGGCTCTTTTGCATCCGCGCTGAAGCTTGCCACGCGGCCAAAGGGTTTGCCGGAATCGGTATCGTCTGTCGCGTGTCTGTCGCTTTCTATTCTCAGCACTCCGTCGACAAAGCCTGCCAGCGAATTGTTGCCGAAGTATACCTCGCTGGCTCCGCCGGCGGAAGGAGCGTCCTTGTTTAGCAGTTTGTTCTTTGGCGGTCCGAGCACATAGATGCGGACACCTGGCAGCAGTGTTATATTGTCCAATAGCTCACCGGGGTTGCAATATCTAATGGCTGCGTCTCTTCCGGCAGCTATGGAGCGGATATGGTCCATCGCCTTTTGCGTATCCATGCTGATGGTATATTTATCCTTGACGCTGATGCCTCCGGGCGTCTTTGTCAGGCCAACCGGACCCATAAACGCCATTACCTCTTCGAGCGATGTATGAAATTCTTCCCGTGCGGCCTGGAGCTTATCTCCGTTATATATATTCTTAAATGTTGCCGCTGAGCGTTGTGCGCTTTTTTTCAGCCTTGCACCAGCCAGCTGCAGGGCCTTTATCCTGTCTTCAAGGCCCTTGTTGAGTATCTTTGCATCTTTGTCGTCCGGGTCTTCCGTCCAGGCCATCCACAGCTGCCCGATGGACAGGTCATCAAATCGCTGGTCTTTGGGGAGGAATGCAGAGACATGATCCCAGTGTTCGTGGGTGATGACCAGGATGTCTAAAGGTATCTTATCTTTCTTTTGGGGATTAAGCAGGCCTGCAATATCCTTTTTGACCATATCCAGCGTCACGCCGGGAACGCTATCATTCTTTTTCAGACCGCAATCGATGAGCATGCTGCAAGAGAGCTTGTTGTCCGAAAAGAAGCGGAGCAGGAAACAGTCGCCAAAGCCATGGCGATACATGCGGATCTTTACACTATTAACGGAAGTCATTGTCGGTGGTTGATGGATTTTGAGAATGATTAAAGGCAAACGGGCCTGAGAGGGCTGTGAGATTTTTGTCGCTGAAGTACATCGCCGCAGATGCCTGCTGCTCCATTGCATAGCAGAATTCCTGCTCCATCCGCTGGAAGTCGTCGATGTTCTTGCAGATGGCATATTTTAATTGCATGCGATCAAGATCGAAAATGAGGGTGACGCCGCCACGGAAGATCATACCATCCTGGGTCTCATCGGTATCCAGCTTTGGCACGAAATACCCTGTTATTTTAAAATCTCCTTTGTCGTCGATGACAGCTTTGACGCCCCTTTTCTGCTGCAGGGTGACGATAACATTGTTGACCACTTTTCCGTCCGGCGTAACCCGATTGGCCAGCCAAAGGTTCTCTACCTGGTATGTCGAGGTTTTGGAGAATGGCGAAAAACTGAAGCCGTGTGCCTCGGATTCTTTTTTGCTGGTAAAGAACTTCATGCCGGACAGCTCTTCGAACTCTTTGCCGCCATTCGCCAGGTACTTGGACCTAATGAGCCGGTGAAGACCTGAATCGGGATCGTAATGGCCTGTGATAAATTCCCTGGTCTTCTCATATATCTTTTGTCTGCATGTTTCGTAGCCGATGGAATCCTTAAAAAGACGTAGAAATTTGCCTACCTCTTCCTCCCGCCGGCCGTTGTCGTCATTCTCTTTTCCCGGCCAGGGTTCATATGCCAGCGTCTCGACAGAAAGTGTTCGTACGTTTGACGGGTAGATGCCACGACGCTGGAACGCTTCGATAAAAGCTATTCGGTAATTCTTTTCATCTTCGGCGACCATGTCAACGTCTGCGGTGATGATAGCCCGCAGGTAATCGCCAAAGGTAAGCTCCAGGGGCGGACAATAGTCCAGGGCGCGAACACACATCCGCAGGACCCGAAGGGCCGTCTCCGATGCTGTCTCGGACAGCAGCTGTACTATATCGGGGTGCAGCTCACCATTACCAAGGATGCCGCTGCCGCCGGTGGCCACGCGCAACAGGATCTGGACCCTTTGCTTATAGATGGAGAGAAAGGCGTCGAAAACTGCCGCTACCAAGATGGCGCCACGATCGTGACATTCCATTTGCGTTAAATAGTCACTGGGATCTGGCGTTTGGGGCATCCATTTCCCGGTGACGGGATCCGTCTTACCGATGGCGTCGCGCAGGCTGCCATAGGAGCCGACGGCCTTTCCAAATTGTTCGGCCAGCTGACCGAGCAGGTTTTGCGCCTGCAGGTCGCCGCGGGTACGCGCTATCTGGTGTTTGAGCACATCCGGGAAGGAGAAATGTTGAAAGAGGGCCACGATGTCGGCAAATGCCTCGTGAAAAGCGAGGGTATCGGGGTGGTTGCCGTCGATGTAGCGACGGTGGAGCCCATCCAGGATGGCGTGGGTAGTCTCGTGGGCGATGATATCATGGCTGAGACAGGTAAAGACGATGCCACCGGGCAGCTGCAAGGCGGGGCTGGCAGGACGGGCAGTGAAATAGCCAAAGAGGAGCGCCTTTTTCAGGGGATTATAATAAGCATTGGCCTGGCGTAATGCATGAGGATAAATGCGAAGACGCTGAACATACTCATTCTTAATGAGCTTTGTTTTGTCCAGGGATAGATGCCCTGCCCATTGTATGCGTCTGCCCAATGCCTGTTCAAAATTTTTGATCGTCAGCATTACTACAGCATAGACCATCTGTTGGTGGAACTGGGGATTGCTGACACTGGGGTTGAGTCCGTCCTGTGCAAGCAGGTTGCGGTCGTTGAGATCCACCGGGGGATAGAAGAGCCCTGAGGCGGGATCATAATCGATGATATCGACATATTCGCCACGCGGTATGGTCCTGCCGTTGCCATCAGGGTGGTCATCCAAGGTCTCCCATTCCACCTTATAGGTAATGTTGTTGACTTGCACTGTGTCGATGGCCAGCGACAGGCTGGGGTCGAAGGCGTAAGCCCGGAGCTTACGGTAGGCGGGCTTGTTGAGTTTCTCCAGCTTGGTCGACGCGTGATACATGCTAATAGTTTTAGTGATGGGGACTTGTCTAATTTGACGAAAAAAATCAGTCCGGACAAGGGTAGAAACACCTATTTTGGCCAAATTGTAAACGAAGTATAAAATAGGGTGTTTTCACGGGTACGATGACCAACGCAATGTTGTAGCTTCATCATAATTCCTTTGACCTAAAACTTGAATTATGAAAAGCAAGAAAGCACCATCCCCAACGCCCATCCCATACAAGCCCTGTTCGATAAAATTGCTCCCTCCGGAAGAATGGGAGGCTGCCGCCAAAACCGCCGCCGCGCAGAACCCGATGAACCGACCGGCCATGCATCAATTATTGCAGGCTGCACCCAAAGGCATGATCTCCAAATTGCGCCTATCGGCCGTTCACACAAAATTTTGGGGCGCGGGAGGGGTAAAGCTAACTGTCGGATTTCTGGATACCGCTTCTGGGGCCTTAAAAAGCAAGATACTTTCACATATGAATGCCTGGGGAAAATATTGCAATGTCAAATTTGCGCTGTCCAACTCCAGCCCGCAGGTGCGCATCAGCTTTTCTACCCCACCGCCCGACGATGGTTATTGGTCCTATCTTGGCACCGACATACTCCATATCAAGCCTAATGAACCAACCATGAATCTTGACAGCTTTTCCATGAGTACGCCTGATTCCGAGTTTTTCCGGGTGGTGCGGCATGAGACCGGCCATACACTGGGTTTTCCACATGAACATCTGCGTGCCGAAATAATCAATAAGCTGAATAAGGCAAAAACGATCTCCTATTTTATGAGGACGCAAGGCTGGACCAAGGAGGACGTCATCCAACAGGTGCTGACACCTATTCCCGAGTCAGCGCTTTTAGCCACCGCTCATGCAGACCCCAAGTCCATCATGTGCTATGAGCTGCCCGGGGAAATCACGGTCACTGGAAAGCCTATTCCCGGTGGAGTGGACATCGATCCCATGGACAAAAAGTTTGCAGGAATGATCTATCCCAAGAAAAAATAACAACTGGATAAAAAAGGGTTGTACAATGCAGTGTCCTTTCTGCAAAGAAGAAATCAAAGACGATGCTATCAAATGCAAACATTGTCATTCATTTCTCTATAAAATAGACACCGGGACGGACAATAAGCCCGAAGAAAAAAAGGAAGAATCGAAATATCTTACTTATATCCTCGATAAAGACCTGGTCCGGTTTGGCAAATTTGCTTTGTCCATCCTGGCGATCTTTATTACGGTCGGCATCATTCTTTATGGTGTAGACCTGAAACAAACGGCAAAAGATCTGGGGGAAGCCAATACAAAGTTGGAGGAGGCTAATAAAAAGTTCGCGGCCACCAAGCCAAAGATCGACTCATTGGAAGGCGTGATCAACGATATAAGAACAGAGGTCGAGGACGCCCGCCAAAAAGCAGTCGCAGCGCTTAGTGAAATAAATCAAACAAAAGATGAGGCTATTGCTGTAACCGCAAGCATCAGATTGCTGAGCCCGGAACAAAATGAAAAGTTATCCAGGATAAAGGATTCTGCGTCCGGAATATTCAATTCAAAGCTGGATTTCAAAAACCTTTGGAAACCGGGGCAAACGATCAAGATCTGCTTTCTGAATGGCAATTCGATACAAAAAGAAAAGGTCAGGAGTATAAGTTCCGAATGGACAAAATATGCGAATATAAAATTTGAGTTCATCGACGCTGCCAAAAACTCGAATATAAGAATAACCTTTGGCGATGGCACATGGTCCTTTGTAGGAACCGACTGTCTTGCAATACCAGTGAATCAACCTACCATGTCCCTGAACATCTCTCCTAAAACAGCTGTATTGTTCTACGATAGAAACTTCATCCTTCGTGAGTTCGGACATGCGCTTGGCCTGTTAAATGAGGTACTGAATCCCAATGCCAATATCCAATGGAATACAAATGCATTGATGTCCGCGTATCCAGGTTCCACAAAACAAGATATTGAAGTAAATTTCTTAAAGCCATATGGTTCTAAATCCAAACCATTCGACCCCAGCTCCATCATGATGAATGAAGTACCCAAAGAGCAAACATTAAATGGCTTTCATGCGGAATATCATGATCAATTGTCGGAAGGCGACAAGACGTTCATCGCCCGCCTGTACCCCAAATGAAAATTACACAATCATTAAGTTTTTTGTATATATTCGTTTCAATATGAAGCAGAATATTTGGATGAAAGTGTACGCATTATTGGTTTTTACCTTATTTGCCATAGCTGGCCACTCGCAGACCAGCCTTAATAATTACAAATATGTAATTGTCCCGGAAAGGTTCAATTTCTCCAAGGAGGATAATCAGTATTCGCTGAATTCTACGACCAAACTCCTGCTGGAGCAAAAAGGCTTTACCGCCTTTATTGGTAATAAGGAGCTTCCATCGACAGTGGCTGGCAACAGATGCAATGCGCTGACAGCCGAGGTAACCCAGAACAACGGATTATTTGTGACAAGACTCACTCTCCTGTTAAAGGACTGCCAGGGAAATATCATCTTCAAAAGCAAAGAAGGTAAAAGCAGGGAAAAGGAATTTCCGGTGGCATACAACCAGGCCTTAAATGATGCTTTCTCGTCGCTAAATGAGGTGCCCTACAAATATGATAGTACGATAGCAACGCAGCCACAACAGGCTGCTGCTCCAGCTGTTGCCCCGCTTCCTGTCCCGGCGCCTGTACCGTCAGCAGCTGCTGACATCACCGGTACCTTATATGCCCAGGCCACCACCAATGGATACCAGTTGATCGATACGACCCCGAAAAAAGTATTGGGACTGTTAAAGACTTCCATGCAGGATCTTTTTATAGCGGAGGGCGGGGTATCCAATGGCATTGTCTTCAAAAAAGATGGAGAGTGGGTTTTCGAGTACTATAAAGACAACAAGCTTGTCTCCCAGAAACTGGCAATCAAATTCTAATTGACTGCAATGCCGGTTGCGGCGCCTGGTCCTAAGATGTGTATGACACCTATTATTTGCGTAAGCAACCCCGTTTAACTGGTCAGGGCCTGGGACAGTTTGCAGGGAGTCGTTGATCCAATAGGCTGGGATAAGGAAACCCGGTTTTTTGCATTAATAAAAAATACCATATATTTAACACAGCCTTTTCTCGTTTAGACTTCCTTCCGGGTACAAATTCCTGCACTTCTAAATTTTAAAACCATTGTTATGCAAGCAAATTATTTTGCCGCGTACCGGTTCTGCCGGTCAGTCCGTTTTATTAACGGCCCCATCAGTTTTGCGCTCCTTTTGTCGTTCCTTTTCCTTCTGCAAGGTCTTCGATCGTCCGCACAGGCAATGGATCAAAAGCCTGTCTATTTTTCCGTTACTTATATCAAAGTCCAGCCGGGTAAAGAAACGCAATACCGGGAGCTGCTGAAAAAGTACGGGAAAAAGATCAATGAATATTTCTATAAGAATGGGATGATAATGGGCTGGTATATGCATGAGGTGATTGTACCTTCAGGCTCTGCCACGGAATACGATTATACCGCCGTCAATGTTTCCACCGACTTTAAAGGGCTGCTGGAGGATACTGTTTCTATACGCGCCGTCTTCAAAAAGGTTTTCCCGGGTATCACGGACAAAATGTTCGATTCAATTGCCAATCAATATCAACGCGCGAGGACTGTGGTCAAAAGAGAAATGTATATCTCTGTGACTGGTCTGAACATGAATTCCCAGGCGCCGCCTACCAAATATGTTTCATTGGATTTTATGAAGACCTTGCCTGGCAAGGAGGAGGATTATGAGAAAATGGAAAAAGATACCTGGATCCCCATACACAAGGAAAGGGTCAGCCTGGGCATCATTAAGGATTGGGGGTTGTATCAAAAGATATTGCCTTCCGGCGCAAAGGAAGAATACAACTACGTAACGGGTCAGTTCTTTGATGATGTTTCGGCCCTGGCAAACCCTAAATATGTGGAAGCGTTTAACAAGGCCTGGCCTGGACAGGATGTCGGCAAATTCATTCAAAATACTGAGAGCACACGGACGTTGGTGAAGAATGAGTTGTGGCAGGTCATCGACTATGTCGATGGGAGCAATATGAAATAGATACAACACCCCGCACTTAGTGCGGGGCGTTTTTTAATGTAGTGCATTGGGGTCGATGGCCAGCGCCTTATCCTCGTATAATTTTGTTTTATCGACATTGCCGAGGGCTGTTTCCAAGGCGGCTTTTGAGAGCAGCACGGTCACGTTCTTTGCATCTTTTTGCAGGTATTTATCGATGATCTTTTGCGCTTCCTCGAATTTTTCGTTGCCGATGAGGTATTGCGCTTTTTCCAATTCCAGTATTTCAGTAGCTCCTTCTTTTGCTATGCGGGTGTTGACATCCTGCAGGGCGTGGTAGTTGTCGGTCCTTGCTGCGGCCAGTCTGTAGAGTTCCAGGGAGATGGTGATGATATAGTCTTTCATTCCGCCTTTCAACATGGCGATCTGCTGTTGTTGCTGAAAGTTGACACTGTCTCCAATAATATTATAGCATAAAGCCAGCGCCATATGGTTGGTGGCTTTGAAGCCGGCCTGTTCTTTTTGGTTGAGCTCGGTGATCACCTGGTTGATCTTTGCGGGAGACTTGTCGAGGTGTGAATTCTGGATTACCTGTACCTGGGTAGGAGTCAGGCCGATGGCGTCCAGCAGGATCTTTTCTCCCTGGCGGTAATGGAAAGCGAAAGAATAGCATTTTGAATGATACACCAACAGGTTCATATATAACTGAGTGGTGTCTGTTTTTGTCGGAATCGTCGCTTCGGCGGCCTCTACGTTCTTTAGCGCCTCTTTGTAGTTTTTTTTCGCCATGTAATACTGCAATTTCTCCATATAGGTGTCGAAGTTGTCCTTTGCAACTATTACCAGGCCGTGCTGATAGCTCTTTTTCTCCGTTATGTTCCCTTGTTCGTCCCAAAAGGTCCAATCGCCATTCTTTTCAAGGTTGGTGAAATGCCCTATCATTTTTTGTTTGCCGGTGGCGTACCATTCGCTCCAGGTGCTGTCTTCAGCGCCGGCAGTAAAAAAGCCTTCCTGTTTCTTTTGACCGTTGTCGTAATACCAGGTATACTTCCCGTTGAGCTTGCCTTCGGTGTAAGTCCCTTGTTTTTCTATTTTGCCATTCTCAAACCAAAATGTCTCTTCTCCGTCCTCGACGTTATTGGAATAGGAGGTTTGTTTTTTTATTTTGCCGCTGTCGGAATATAATTTCCAGATCCCGGCTTTTTGCCCTTTATCGATGAAGCCTTCGAGCTGTTTGTGATCTTTGGAGTACCATACGACGACTTCTCCGTTGAGGATGCCGTCCTTATAGGTGACGACTGTTTGCGTGTCTCCATTGGGAAAGGAAGTGTAGGCCTTCCCTGTGTAAGGGACCCGGCCTGCCATTTCATAGGAAAGGCCACGTTTTGTGATCAATTCACCCATTTTAACCTGTCCGTACGTCAGAATGGGTAGGAGGAAAGAGATTGATAGGAGATATTTCATGTTGAGTTATTGGAGGGCTAAAATACCAAAAAAACAAAACCCTCCGCAATGCTGTGAAATATTACCTTAAAATTACTCCTGACCCAGCGCATTTTTATTGATCGTCGACTTGTTGAGCTTTTCCTCCAGCGCCAGGACAATCTTTGTCAATCTGGTTATTTGTTCCTGCTGTTCGCGCAGCTGTCTGCTGAGTTCCTGTGTGGCAGAGATATTCAGGGTAGTAAGACCTTCATAGTCCATCGTACGGAAATCGCTCACTTCCTCCCTACGATACGGGCAGTGCTATAGACGTTCGGTATGAAGTCGCTGTGCTTGGATATGATCTGTGGATAAACGGACCCTACCTGCTGGGCGATGACTTTTTTAAAGGGGCTATGACATTGGATGCGGCCTGGATGGACACATTGGGCGTAATATTCCAAATGCTACGTAATCATCCACTTCTAAAGGGACATTAGGTGTGGTCGTATTAATACCAACCCGTCCATGCCCATTACCTCTTGGCATCAGGGCTATATCTGTTGTAGAACACAATTGCGCAATGGTATGTCCGGCCTGACTGGTCTACGACCGTGATCCAGACCTTGCCTGCGCTGACGTTGTAGTTCAAGGAAGGTCTGTTATGCGCCTCCTGTACACATGCCATCGCAATTGTAGACAAGAAGAAATCCACAACCGCCGCCAACGGTACCTACGCAATTTTGACTTCCACCCGTGCACTCTGAATACATGTCACAATAGTCAGAATCTGAAGCACATGCACAAGTGGGCTCTACGTAATCGGGTTTTACATTAGAAGCGATCGCTTTTTTTGTTGCTGTGCTGGTTCCTTGATTACTTGCATCAACTATATCTTTACAAGACTGTGCTGTATGGATGCTTGCAACAATACTTTTCAACAACGCATCTGGAAACAAGGATTTGGCTTTTGCCAACCAGGGCTTGCTGAACTGTTCGAGCCTGGCATGATCATATCCGGCATCGAAGATTTGCGGAGAATTGGAAATGAATTTGGACAATAATAAAAGATGTGCCTTTTGAGCCGCATTTAAATTTGCACTGGTGTAGTACAAAATTTGTCGCTGCCATAGCGTCGCTTTTTCAGTTGAGTTCAATAAACGGAAAGATAGTTTTTGAACGGCAAGCGTACTGGCACTTTCTACTTCATCGATCAATCCTTGATTGATGGGAGCTGTAGCCTCTTTCTTCACCTGGTCTTTTGAGCATGAAAGAATAAGCAGCATGGCTGCCACACAGATAATACTTAGGCGTCTCATTGCGGAAGGTTTAATTGGTTATTCAATTTTATTTATAAGTCGTTGCCGGATAAACAGGCAATCGTATGCTTCCCTTAAGCGTTAATGTATGAAGGATCGGATGACAATTGGTTTGTACTACTAATATTTTATTGATCGTAGTATCGAAATTATCTTTTGAATTACGATATTTCACGGATATCACCCCTGACGAATCCTTTTCAAATTCCCTTTTTGGGTAACTTACAATGCTGCAAGTGCAACTTGGCTCCACTTTGATAATGCTCAAGGGACCTTCCCCGATGTTCTTGAACTCAAAGTTTACTATCACACTGTCCCCTTTATCAATTGTTCCGAAATCGATTGTATCTTTTTCAAATTGAACCTTTGGCGAGGTTTGTCCAGACCTGCATTGATTCAGTACCAGTAAAAGTGAGAATAACAAAATTTGTCTTGTTCCCAATTGATTTATTCTTTATATCCAGAAGTCTGTGAGGCAGTGCTGGTATCAAATCTATTTCATTGGGCTTTTGAAGTGTATAGGGGTAAACACTTAAATGTATAACTGCATCGATTTGGCGGATAAGTGCTGCATTTTGGGGTAAAAGCGAAGGGCCTTCCGAAGTTTTTCGCCAGAGCATGAAGCGTAATTTAAAACGGTTTCCACCAGATGTCATGTTTCAGCTTACAAAAGAAGAATTCGGGGGTTTAAGGTTTTTCGGGAAAGATTGAGTGAACACGACGTACAATTGAATCACATTTACGATGGCTGCACAGAATGGATCATTTGGCGTCTGCGTCAGACGAGCTTTTATTTTAAAAGGTATCATTTACTGTCTGGCTATCCACGAATTGCTCGAATTGGATGATCTTGCCATCTTTTAATTGCCACAGATGGGCGACACGTGCTTTTAGTGGCTTGCCGGTCGTGTTGTTTATTGCCGTATAGGTGCCGTAGGCAACGACTTTGTCACCCTCGGCGACATAGCCTTCCGGCGTGAACTTATAGTCTGTCCATTCGGTAGCCAGCCGGTGGAATACATTCTTACCGATAGCGTCCAGGCCGGTGTAGGTGCCTCCGTAGGGAAAACCTTTGGCCTCTGTCCAGGCGATGTCCTGAGCTGCATAGGCGGCAAGGTTACGGCCGTTTGCTTCCGAGTTTTTACCTTCGTAGGTGCTTCTTACAATTTCAAGGTTTGTCATGATCTTACTTTAGTGGGTTACCATTTCATCTCCCCGGTGTTGACCTTGGCGCTCAGTTGCAGGGCGGTTTCAAACCCGGCGGAAGGATATTTTTCTTTCAGCGCTTTAACCAGGCTCTCGGAGGTTTTGTATTTCTGTAGTGCTTCTTCGTAGAAAAGAATATAATCCTTGGTATATTTTACGGAGGCGAGGTTGAAGTCTGCTGTGGAGGTTCCATGGGCGGGAATCACAACTTCGGGTTGAAGCGATTTTATCTTATCGAGAACTGAGATCCAGCCGGCCCTTGCTTCGGGTGTTTGTACATCTGCCATCCAGAGGTGAAAGGTGTTTCCAAAGACGTTGATGCCGCCCACTACGGTTTTGGCGGAAGGGATCCAGATAAAGGTATTGGTGGGGAATTCATCCAGACCGATGATCTCCAGCTTTTGGCCTTCGAGCTCGATGGAATTTCCCGGTAGTACCTGGGGAAGAGTTACATTGCTCGTGATGGCTTTTCCAAGATTTTTGCCCCAGATATCGAGTTTTTTTTGAGCAGTTGCCTTGATATGCTCAACAGTGGCGGGGGAGGCATAAGCGGTGACTTCAGGGAAGTAGGTTTTGAAAACCTGTAAGCCGAAATAAAAGTCGGGGTCACCGTGGGAAATATAGATCGCGGTGAGGTTCTTTCCCGAATTTTTGATCTCCCGGGCAACGGTTTCCGCGTCGGCGAGTGTAAATTGGGCATCTACCAATACGGCCTCTTTTTGGCCGTAGATAATAGCGGATGCAACGCCAAAACTGTTTTCTGAGGCGTTATAAACATCGAAAACAAATGATCCGGCATTGACTTTTTTGAATGTTTGAGCTTGTGATCCCATAGTACTAAAAATTAAGATGGAAAAGATAGAGGTTGAAATGAATTGTTTCATTGCTCCGGGGCTCCCTTTTGTGAGAGCATGGGGCAAAGCTACTTTTTGGGCTGGACAAAAAATTTGAACAAGTTCAATATTCGTCGGGGGGGAGCTATCGTTTTCCGGCGATCTTCTTTCTTATTTTGCTTAGGAACTCATGACTGATGCCAAGATAGGCTGAGATTTGAATATTGGACAGTCTATTATATAGTTGAGGGTACTTTGCAATAAAATCCTGATAGCGTTGCTCGGCCGTTTTGCTCAAGTTATCGATCATCCGGCGCTGGAGGGCGACGTGCGTCTTTTGCGTCATTATCCGGAATAGTTTTTCGATCTTCGGCTGATGTTCGAACGCGAAATCCTTGTCTTTTTTGGAGATAACCAATATTTCACTGTCTTCCAGGGCTTCGATGGCCAGATCGGACGGCCTTTGATTGGTAAAACTATCGATGTCGGTGATCCACCAGTCTTCAGCGGCAAAATACAACACGTGTTCTACTCCGCTATTATCCAGATGATAGATTCGAAAGAGCCCTTTTGTAACAAAGCCTTCGTACTGACATAATTGCCCTTCCTTGAGAAAATGCTCTTTTCTTTTGACCGTCACAGGCGTAAAAAGGTTGCAGAATTGCTGAAGATCTTCTTCCGTCATTGCAATATGCCTGGCGATATTTTCCTTAAGCAGCGAATGCATGATGGTGAACTACAGGTATGATAGGTTTTTTTAGAGTTTTAATAATACGTATGCCAAATATAGTCCATATCCTTTAAGGAGCCTAAGCGGCATGTCCGACGCTCAATATGCTATAGGGGGTAAATGGAGGCTGATGATCATTATTGCTATGGCAAGGGGGCTTCCAAACAAATGCTGTAGCTGGTTTTGAGTGATAATTTTCATGATTTTACTTTGATTACCACTTTTCCTTTTGCACGGCCGGTCTCTACATAAGCCATCGCATCATTGGTTTGCTCAAATGCAAATAACTTATCGATCACCGGTTTAATCACACCTGCTTCTATCAATGATGTAATTTTTGCCAATTGACTGCCTTCTGCTCTCATAAATAAGAATCGAAAGGTGGCATTTGATTTTTTTGCTTTTTTCTTTGCGCCGGAACTTAGAAGTTTTGTCACCAATTTTAAATACCAGGGCAAACCGATTTCTTCTGCAAATTCCGGCGTAGGAGGACCAACTAATGAAATCAGTTGCCCACCGGGTTTTAGAATTCGGAATGATTTTTCAAGGATTTTTGGATCATGATTACTATGTATGACCAAATCGTAATCTTTAAGTTTGGTTTCAAAATCCTCTGTTTTGTAATCAATGACAAGGTCTGCACCAAGCTTTTTAACCCAATCCATATTAGCTGCACTTGTGGTTGTGGCAACAGAAGCTCCTAAATGCTTCGCCAGCTGAATGGCGAATGTACCCAATCCTCCAGAGCCTGCCTGAATGAAAACTTTTTGGCCTCTTTTTACATTCCCGATCTCAACAAGAGCCTGCCAGGCGGTTAAGCCAACCAATGGAATGGAGCTGGCTTCGGCCATGGTAAGGTTTTTAGGCTTTAAAGCTAAATCGCCTTCATTAACAGCAATATATTCAGCAAAGGTACCTATCCTGTGATCCCCCACTCTTGAATACACTTCATCGCCAATTTTGAATTGGCTGACTTTTGAACCAACTTTAGTTATCACACCTGCCAAATCGTGTCCGTTTACAAATGGTGGTTTGTAGGGTAAAAACAATTTGAAATCACCGTTTCTAATGAGTGAATCAAGCAAATTGACACCTGCTGAATGTATTTGCACCAATACTTCATTTTCCTTTACCTTCGGTTCTGGTAATTCGATTAGATGTAGTTTTTCTTTTTTGCCGTAGTTTTTTACTATAAATGCCCGCATTTTTTTATTTTTTATGGTCGTAAGGATTTCTATGATGCTATTACTTTGTAACTTTTTTTAGGATTAACCAAACCAAAAGTCAGTTTTGGAAAAAAACGGTTGAGGATATAAGCTAATTTGGTATCGCCTACACGGATAGTAAGCTGATCCTTTTGAAGGCCGGTGATAAACGCTTTCACCAGGTCTTCAGTAGTTATTCTTTTTCCCTCTATGTTAGCTGCCATTTCTGTAGCAACAAGAGGGGGTATTAGTTCAAAAACCATTATGCTGCTGTTCAAAACTTGTAGGTGCTCTCTTAGTGATTTGGTGTAAAACTGCAACGCTGCTTTGGAAGCTGCATAAGTGGCTTCCAACAACGACGGAACAAAACTCAGTATTGAAGTAGTGTTGATGATCGCGCTTTCTTTCCTTGATTTCAGCATATCGATAAAAAGGTTGTTAAGCCGGATCACCGCCAGGTAATTAACGTTTATCTCATAAGCCGCGTCTTCAAAATGCTGGCCGTTTGCTATTCCGAGGTTAAGCGGGCCGGTCAAAACACCTGCATTATTGTATAAAATGTCTATACCGCCCAATTGCTTTACCTGTTCGAAAAGATTTTGTGCATCACCCGCATCTGATACATCACTTTTAATTACCATAATTGCGGGGTACATTTTCTTTGCTTCATCTAATTTGCCCTGGTTTCTGCCGGTGATGATGACATTGGCGCCGTTGGCTAAAAATTGTCTTGCTGCTTCCAGCCCGATACCTGATGCACCTCCTGTGATCAATATCGTTTTTCCTTTTAATTGCATTGTTTTAATTTATTATGTTAATTCTATTTTGAAGCGTCAAGCGATTTTAGAATGGATTTCTCGAAAACTTTATAGGCGAAATGTCGAAGCAACAGTATGATCGACGATCGTTTGCCGACAGGGTAGCCAAACTTTGGATCTTTTTCCTTTATTGCCTGCAGTACAGCAGCAGCAACCGGTGTAGGCTCGGGGGCCTTATTAAACGTGCTTCTCACCTTATTTTAGACTTTTTAGTATATTTTATATTAAAAAAAATTAAAGCGCATAGCTGTCTAATTCTGACTTGAGACTCTTGAGCAAACTTGTCATGGGTTTTGCTGTATTCATCGCCCTGCACATCACGACGGCACCTTCAACAGCAGCTACTGCCTTAAAAGCATAAATAGCAGGATCGAGCCTGTCGGAAAACTCACCGTTCTCAATGCCCTGATTTAAAATTTTCACAAATATTTCCTGACCCTGACGAATGACGCCCGCGATCTTTTCCTTAATCAAGGGAAAATTATCATCAGATTCCACCGCAATATTAAATACTGGGCATCCCCCTTTAAGGTAAGTATTCAAAGGATCTTTATAAAAATCGAGAAATGCGAATACCTTAGCCTTTGCTGTTTTGCCCTTGCTGATGGTGAGTAACATTTTTTCGCCGTTAGTATTCAACATGTGCTCAACAACCTGCAGGGCCAGGTCTTCCTTACTTTCAAAATGGCCATACAAGCACCCTTTAGTCAGTTTCGTGGCAGCAAGCACGTCGTCTATATTCGCGCCGGATATCCCTTTCTGATTAAAAATAGGGGCCGCTGTTTCCAGGATAAATTGCTTTGTTCTTTCGGCTTTTGTAAGCATGATCATCAAATTTTCCGCTACAAAAATATACTAAAAGGTCTAAATAAAAAAACTTTTTAGTATATTTTAATTATGATAAGGAAGGTAACCTATCTTCCTATGAATCAATATTGCCTTCTTCGATATTCGGTCGTATGACGAGCCGAAGGGTGGGGTCATTGGTACAAAAGCTCCAGAACCAGTTGAGGGCTATTTTCAATTTATTACGGAACCCTACAAGGGGAATGATGTGTACAAATAGCCAGGTAAGCCAGGCCGGTGTTCCCTTGAAAGAGGATTTAGGGAGGTCAACTACCGCTCTGTATTTGGAAATGATCGCCATGCTACCTTTGTTCTTATAGGCAAATGGTTTCAATGGGATGTTATTTTCCAGCCGGAAAATATTGTCGGCTAATAGGGTGCTTTGCTGGATGGCAACCTGGGCTAATTGAGGATGCCCTTGTGGATAATTGGTATCGAATTCTTGCAGGCATTGGTCTCCTACAGCGAAAATGTTGGCATACCCCGCCACCAGATTGAACTCATCCACCCGTATCCGTCTGCCTCTCGTAAAGCCGCCCCTGGACAAACCAGGGACGTCGCGTGCGATGACGCCCGATACCCAGAGTAAGGTGGCGGCACTGATGTGCTGGTCATTGGAAAGAATCACTTCCTCATCTACATAATCTTTCACCAGGGTATTCAGGATTATTTTCACTCCCAGCTTTTCCAGCACACGGTAGGCCTCGGCTTTGGCCTTTTCGCTCATGGCTCCAAGCAGGGTGGCGGTGCCGTCGATGAGGTAGATCTTCCCGGAATTTCTTACGGCTTCGGGGTAATCCTTTGACGCAATATTCCGGGCCATTTCTGCGATCATCCCGGCCATCTCGACACCCGTGGGGCCTCCGCCTGCTATGACAATGGTGGATAGTTTTTCCCGGTGCGGCGCTGAAGCCGTCCGGGTAGCATCCTCCATGCGAAGGAGGATATGATTGCGAATATTAAGGGCATCCCCCAATGTTTTCATGGGAAGGGAGTTTTTCGCGATATTCTCATTGCCAAAAAAGTTGGTTTCTGTGCCCATGGCCAATACCAGGTAGTCATAGGCTAAAATGCCTGTAGTCGTTTCGATCCTATCCTGCTCGGGCAACACTTTGATGAGTGTGCCCATGTGAAACCGGACGTTGTTATGTCCCTGGAACAATTTCCGAAAGGGATAGCTGATATTGGAAGGTTCTATAAATGCGGTCGATACCTGGTAGAGCAAGGGTGGAAAGAAGTGGTAGTTGTTTGTGTCAACTACCACTATTTCAAAATCTTTGTGTTTTGATGCCTTTTGTGCGAGTGTCAGCCCGGCAAATCCGCCACCGACAATGACAATTCTTTTTGACATAACGGGTGTGTTTAATTAGACGTTTTTAGGGAGTCGTCTGTCCCAGGGCCTTGCGCAGGCGGGCTTCATTGATCCGGTAGCCAACCTTGGCGTCAATGATGTCGGTACAAGCCTGTTGCCCAATAGATTGAGCTTCCAGCACATCCTTTCCTGTTATAGTGCCTGCCTTCATCCTGTCATTGCTTACCCGAAGATTCTCGTTTGCCTGTTGGAGGGACGCGCCGGAAAGCTCAATACGTTTGGCGGATTCATTTAGATCCAGGTATACCTGCTGGACCCTCCACCTAATGCAGTGCATTTCTGCATTTAACAAGTGCAGAGTGGCCGGTTCTGTCTTTGTTTAATTTATACCATTGCGGTGATGCCCCCATCAACTATAAACTCACATCCTGTAGAATAACTTGACTCATCAGAAGCAAGATAAACTACTAAAGAGGATACTTCCTTCGCATCGCCAGTTCTTCCTAAAGGGATGATGATTTGTGACAACTGCTCCTTTGGCACTGCGCTGGTCATTGGCGTATCAATCAGTCCCGGATGTACAGAGTTAACCCGGATATTATACTTCGCCAAGTCCAACGCTGCTGATTTGGTCATCCCTCTAACTGCAAATTTAGATGCACAATAAGCAAGCTTGTCTGGCACTGCAACTAAGCCTGCGATAGATGATATATTGACTATTGAACCCGTCGATCCTTTTTTCATTGAAGAAACCACCGCTTTCATGCCTAGAAAAACAGATACCTGGTTTATCTCTATCACCTGCCGGTATAAAACTTCTGACATCTCTTCTATTGAGCCGGCCTTATCAATACCTGCATTATTTACCAATATATTGACCGGGCCAAAAGTTGTTTCAGCGGCTTCAATTACTTTATCCCAGTCGTCTTTGCTGGCAACATCATGTTTGACAAATAGTGCGCTACGCTCTCCCAGAGATTTTGCGACTTCCCGGCCTTTCTCTTCGTTAATATCTGTCAGTACAACTTTAGCCCCCTCTGCAACAAATGCAACAGCGTGGGTAGCACCCATACCTGATGCTGCACCCGTAATGATCGCTACTTTACCATGTAAACGGTTCATATGTTATGTTTTTAATTTATAAAAAGAATTATATTTAAAGGTTAGTCTGGCCGAGTGCTTTGTGCAGCCGGGCTTCGCTGATCCGATAGGCGACTTTGGCTTCGATGATGTCGTTGTAAGCCTGTTGCCATAAAGTTTGAGCTTCCAGCGCATCCTTTCCTGTTATAGTGCCTGCCTTTAACCTGTCATTGCTGAGCCTTAGATTTTCGTTTGCCTGTTCAAGGGATGCGCTGGAGAGCTCAACGCGTTTTGCTGATTCATTGAGATACAGGTATGCTTGCTGTACCTCCAGCGTTATTTTTTCTTTTATTTCTGTCAGTTGATATTGTTGCTCGGAGATGATGTGCTGTTGTTGCCGGATCTTATTTTTTCGCTGACCCCAATCCAACAAGGGGATGCTGAGTTGGACGAACCCAAAATAGGAACTAAAGCTATTGCTTGTCGGGTTGCCGATGTTGATGCCTTGTTTGCCGAGGCCGGCCAGGCCGGTTGCACTGAACGAGATGGTCGGAAGGAAGTCTGACTTCAGCACTTTTTCCTGGATCTGTTCTGCCTCCACGGATTTCTGAAGGATCTTTAGCTCCGGCCGGTTGGCGGCAATCTCATTCAGGGACTCGACGGCGGGATTCCTATTGAATGGGCCGAGAACAGAATCCGCGATGCCGAAGGCGGTACTATCTCCCAGGCCCGTGATTTGGGCTATATTGAGCGTCGTCAGCGTGAGGGCGTCCCTGGCCCTGGTAAGATTGATCTCGTTTTCATTTTGCTGCACTACCACCCGCAGGACGTCATTTTTATAGATGAGACCGGCGGTATAGGCATTGTTGAGTTCCTGGTAGAGGGCATTGAGTTGCCTGGCATACTGTTCCGCCAGTTTGATCTTCTCCTTTGCGGAAACCACCTGCCAATAGGCAATATCGGTAGCCAGCAGCACTTCGGCGATAGTCAGGGATTTCTGGTCGCGGGTTATTTCCAGGCCTTTTTCGGCGGCCTGTTTGCCCAGGCGGATCTTGCCGCCGGCGTAAATGGGCTCGGATACTGTCAGGGCTGGAGCTACACCGTATTCCGGGAGTAGTTTATCCAGCGGATTGCCAAAATACCAGCCCGACACAGAGCCGTTCAGTGATGGCTTGTCGATACCATCGGCTACGGCCTTTTGTGCTTTGGCGGCCTCTATTTTTTGGTCGGCTGCTTTTAAGTTGTTATTTCTTGTTATTGCCAGCGTCCTGGCTTCTTCTAGTGTCAAGACCTTTTGGGCATTGGTTCCCTGCGAGAGGTATAGCGCCATCAAGACGAGGAAGCATCTTATTGGTATGTGAATTATTTTCATTTTCTTTTGTAAGATTGAGTTTTATCCTATAGAGGGCTTGTATTGTATATGTTCGTCCCTATCGGGCTGTGGGAGCTCTTCGGTGGCGGGCTGGGGTCTCACGAACTGACAATATAAAACGGGTACTATGAAGAGGGTAAGCGCCATGGATGCGATCAGGCCGAAAGCGAGTACGCTGCCCAGCGGCGCCCACATCGGCGATTTGCTGACGATCATCGGGATAACGCCGACGGCCGCGGCTGACGAGGTGAGAAATATGGGGCGCATCCTTCGTTTGGCGGCTGCCAGCGCCCCGGCTTTCACCTTATAACCATGGTCACGGACCAGTTCATCCGCATAGTCTACCAGGATAATACCATTGCGGACAACGATGCCTATAAGGCTGACGATCCCCATAAAGGCCGTCATTCCCAAGGGGTTTCCGGTGATATACAGTCCTGCGAAGGCTCCCAACAGACTGAGGGGAAAAGTCGCCAGGATGATAATGGTCTTACCGAAATTTTTAAACTGGAACAGCAGTGTCAGGAAGATAAGGATCAGGCTCACGCCCAGGGAGACCATCATCGAGGGTTGGTTATCTGCGGTGGATTCCGCATCGCCTCCATAGCCGATGGTTATTCCGGGTGGCAGCGTGAGCTTTTCGATCTGTGGCTGAATTTCCTTTAGTATTCTGGACGGCTTTATACCGAGCTGGGCTTCCGACAGGACAGACAGCATTCTAAGTCCATTGCGGTGGGCGATCATTCCGGTGTGCCAGTCCGGCGTCAGCTCGGCCACTTCCTTTAATGGAACTTTATCGCCGTAAATGCTACTGACATGGAGGTTGGCAAGGGCGTCTGCGTCTTTTCTGCTGGCCGAGTCATAACGGAGGAACAGGTCTACCGGCTTGTCACCTTCCCAGATGGTAGACAGGGCATATCCTTTTAGCCCCGCCCCCAGCGTTTGCGTGATGGCCTGGTTGGAAATACCAAGACGGTTGGCTTTGTCCTCGTTGATCTTCAGGCGGATGCCAAAGTAGTCTTCTTCATTGTCCAGTCTTACCCAGTTGGTGCCTTTGGCGCTGTCGAGGATGTGTTTAATTTGGAGGGCTACGTGCTTCCGGTCGCTTTCGTTGTCACCGATGACACGTATGGCGATGGGCGCGCCTTCCTGGAAGCTGAGCTGCTTTAGCTTTATATTCCCATCGGGCAGGAAGTTGTCCAGTTTCCGAAGGTATTCCTTCACCATGTCATTGGATGCTTCTTCGCTCGTGGTGGTGACGAATACCTGGGCAAAATTTCGCCGGGGTGTCTCGGGGGCGTAGCTGGTATGGAAGCGTGGGGAACTCATGCCGATGAAACTGGTGGTCTGTACTACCCGTTTATCGGTTTTTAGCAGGTCCTCTAGTTTCTTTACCGCGCCTTCCGTCTGCTGCAGGGAGCTGCCGGACGGCAACCAGACTTCCATGTTGAACTGGTTGCGTTCGCTGATGGGAAAGAACTCCTGATCTACCTTGCCAGCAATGACGAGGGCTATGGCGACGGCGACGACACCGGCGGTGATGGTGACTTTTGGCCAGCGGAAACAAAGCTCGACAGCCTTGTCAAAGAGGTCCTGGAGCCGGTCGAGCAGGCTTTTTCGTACCGGCCGGTCGGACATCCGGTGCTTTAGGCCTGTCTTTATGAAGACATAGCAGGTATAGGGCGTCAGGAGCAAGGCGACAAGCATAGAGGTGACCAGCGCGATGGCAATGGTCACGGGCAGGGAGGCCATGAAATCCCTGGCGATGCCGTCCATAAAGAGGGCGAGCGGCGCGAAGGCGAAAATGATGGCCATGGTGGCTGTGAAAATGGGAACGAGCAGCTGTTTTGCTGCCTGCCAGGCTGCCGTCCAGGGGGTGATGCCTTCGTCGAGCTTCTCGATGTAGTTGTCGACAACCACAATAGCGTTGTCCACCACCATCCCCAGCACGATGATGAGCGCTGCAAGGGTTACCTGATGTAGCTCGAGGCCCGTCATTTTCATGACGCCGAAGGTGATAAGGATAGATATTGGAGCGGCTATGGACGCTACTGCGGCTACGCGGAAAGGCAGCAGGAGCATCACCACGATGATCACCGAAGCGATGGCCATGCCGAACTCGACCATGAAGTGACTGATGCTTTGGGCTACGACCTCCGGTTGGTTCACGATGGTAGTGACCTTTACGTCGCTGGGAAAGCCCGCTTCTATCTGGCGGATCCTTGTCTCTACCTCTTTTCCGAATTGAACGATGTTATGGCCCGGTTGCATGTCAATGGAGAGCACCATGGCATTGCTGCTATCGCCCAGGCGTACGTAAGAAGATTTCTCCTCAAAGCGACGTTCGAGGGTGGCGACGTCTTTAAGTCTGACGACGGTGCCATCAGGGCGTGTAAACACGATTTGGTCGGCTACATCGTTTTCCGTCTTATACCGGCTGGTAGTATGTATCGGGATGACCTGGTTGGACGAGGCGCCTAGTTCCCCGGAGTAGTTGGTTACATTCTGTTGTTGCAGGACACCAATCAGTTGGGTAATGCCAAACCCGTATTGCTGCATTTTGGCGTCATTGACATTGATGTAGAGCTGGCGTTTCTGAACGCCCGTCCGGTTGATCTTGGAGACGACCGGGATAGTCTTTAGCCCGTCCTCCAGCTTGTCCAGGTACGATTCGATCTCGCCATAGCTGCGGATAGGGGACGAGACGGCCAGTATCATGGCTGTTACGTCACTAAAGTTGCTGTTGACGAAGGGCCCGATCACGCCGGCGGGGAGTTTGGGCCGGAGATTGGCGTCCATGTCGAGCTGTAATGTATGCCAGAATTTTTTCCGATCTTTTTCGTCGGTATTCATTTCGACGGTGATGAAGGTTTGTCCTTCCCTTGTCTCGGATTTTGTCTTCCTTTTCTTTACTTCTTCAAAGGAGAAAAGGTATTGTTCTATTTTTTTAGTAACTTCTTGTTCCACCTGCTTCTCATCTGCTCCGGGATAAAATGCATAGACCAAAGCGGTGGGCATATCTATTCTGGGATTTTCGCTGCGGGGCATGTTGACGAGGGCCCATGCGCCCAGTATCAATAAAAACACGGTTACGACAATGACCACCTGTTTATGCTTCATGGCTGCTTCCAGGAAGTGCATTTTTCGAGGTTTTTTCATATTGTCCTGTTGTTGGAATTTTTTAGTGTAAGTGAAGCTGGTTTAGAATTGGACCGGGTTACCGTCTTCCAGGCGGGTTTGGCCCTGGATGATAAGCCTGTCTCCTGCCTGTAGTCCTGATTGGACGACGACCTCGTTATCCGTCGTGACCCCCTGAAGGGTGACTCTTTTGCGGATGGATTTGTTGTCGCTGGCAACAAAGACATAGGTGATGTCGTCCGCGTCCCGGACGACGGCGTTGGCCGGGATCAAAATGGTCGGCTGCTGTCCTCCTGTATACACGAGCATCTCGGTGAGCATCCCGGGCAAAAGTCTTTTGCTGCTGTTGTCCAGGCGGATTTTGACAGCATAGGTTCTTGAGGTGTTGTCGGCCTGCGGATTAATGATCGCAATGGTGCCTTTCAGGCTGTCGTTCAGGACGGGTATGATCACTTTTACTTCTTTGCCGGGGGTGAGTTTGCTGATGTCACTCTCCGCAATCGGTGCTTTTGCGTATACTTTGTCCGTTTTTAACATCGTAAAGGCTGGCATACCAGGTGCGGCTGATGCACCCTTTTCGATCTGTTTGGCGGATATGATACCGGCGTAGGGGGCATACAGCTTTGTGTCGGCCAGCCGCTTGGCGGCAATGCGAACGTTGGCCTGTGCCTGTTCCATGGCAGACTTTGCGGCTATGAAATCCCTTTCAGGTAGGCTGCCTTTGTTGTGAAGCTCCTGCAACCTTGTGAAGTTATCGGCTACCTGTTCTTCGGCAGCCGTAGCGATCTGGAAGGCATTGGTATAGTCCTCTGGCTCGACCTCTGCCAGGAGCTGCCCCTGGGATACCTGCTGCCCTTCCTGGACATAGACGTTATTTACCCTGCCGGCTACCGAAAAGCCGAGGGCAACGGTGTTGTCGGCTTCGATGGTGCCGGGATAATGCAAAATCTCCGGCCGGGTTTGCGGCGCTATTTCCCTTACAGCCACTTTAATGGGAGCGTTGGCTTTTGTTTCTTCCTGCTGTGAGTGACTGCAGGCAACAGCCAGGGGCACGATCAGAATAATGAAGGCTTTTTTTCTAACATTCATGATTTTATTTATTGATTTTTGGTTGTGGTAAGGAAGATCACCGGGTGAGCCGGTTGTCGTACTTTTTCTGTATATAGGCCGAGAATGCGCTGGCCGATAGACCGGGCCATTCCAGTGGCAAATAGCAAGTAAGCGTTCACGCCGGCATCCCTTACTTCGTCTGCAAGCGCCCAGGCCATATGTATTTGAGCGGCCATCAGGATATTAGTCAATGGGTCATTTGGAATGAGGCCTGGGCATTCGGTGTTACTGATGGCTACGAAAAGACCCTGCCCTCTTTTAACCATCGCGGGAATGGCAATCCGGCTGCATATGAAGTATACGGTAAGGCTTTCGCTCAGGGCGTGCTCCCATTGTACTATGCTAAGGTCGGACAGGCGTATATTATCGGCCCTGTGACTGAGAGGAAGTACGACTATATCTGGTGGCCCGTATTTTTCCCGGATAGTGTCGGCCAAGGAAATGGCTTTGTCATAATCGGGGAAATCGGTAAGCAAGGTTATTAACTTGTCGGTCGGGGCATGCAACAGATGGGTCCTGAGGGATTGAAGATGGAAGGAGCTTTGTGCAATGGCGACGACTGCGGCGCCTTCCAATAAAAGGTGGGCAACGATGTCGGCGCATAAAGGATTTTCATCGACGCCTATTACCGCTATCCTCCCTTGTAACCTTTTCCCCGTGCTGCTCATTCGTAATAATTTTACTGCAAAGTTTGCGAGAAGAACCGGTCCGGGGAATGTCTGGATGTATGGAATATATGTCTGGAATGACGTCCGGTATCAGGATGTGCGTCTGTATTCAGAAGGAGTGATGCCCGTTTGTCTTTTAAAGTACTTACTAAAGAAGAACTGGTCACTGAAGTAAAGGGCTTCCGCAACTTGCGCGATCGTCAGAGAAACATCGTTTAATAATGCCTTTGCTTCGAGGATAACTATTTCATCGATGAGATCCCCTGCCGACTTACCTGTTGCCTCCTTAATTGCCTGGCCAAGATAGCGGGGTGATAAGTTCAGTTGCTCGGCGTAAAATTGTACACTCCTTTCCTCTTTGAATGATTCGCCCAATAGTTTGGTGAAGCGCATGGCAATATCTTCCTTTCGGGTAAGCTGTATTTTCTTGTGGCTGTTGTATCGTTGGTAAATGGAGCCTAATTCATAAAGGAACGCAAGAAAGAGGTGGTGGACCACCTCCTTGTCGAGTGGAGTGTCGGTAGTGGTCGTGCATTTATTTTGAAGAAGGCGATGAATGTGCAGGAGGCTGTCGAAGTCACCCGTTTCAAGGTCAATAGGGTGGGGTACGGAAAAAAAGCCGAGCATATCGGTGTGTTTGGTGCTTAAACCACTTTGCGCCAGGAAAGCACTGGTAAATACGAGACCGGCAAAGCGGCTGCCGGGTAGGGTGTCGGAGAATTGCCGGATTGCTGCGGGAGAGATGAACTGAATCTGCCCCTTATGCAACCGATGATCGACGAAATTGATCGTGTAGCCGGATTCTCCATCCAGTTGCATGACGATAATGAAATGATCCGATCGAAAGGGATATTGAATAAGATGGCCGGTATTGCTGTCATCCGTAATGATATAAAGGCCGGCAGAATGGGAGTGACGACCTATCATGGATAGCACCTCGGTGAACGTGTGGTATGGAACAGCTTTCTTTTTCATATACATTA
>Ga0105239_10000610_pt1 | contig 50916 bp, 34 predicted proteins | sample KBSC44metaG_FD_92761 | JGI IMG/M metagenome (GOLD analysis project Ga0105239, IMG submission 92761) | Corn rhizosphere microbial communities from Kellogg Biological Station, Michigan, USA - KBS C4-4 metaG | ecosystem: Host-associated > Plants > Roots > Rhizosphere > Soil | place: Michigan, USA...
AACGGAAATTCCAACATCCCTTCGGGGGCTACCCAGACCTATTTCATTCCCGACTACAATGGCACCTCGTACGGCATCGCAGGGAATAAGACGGGTAACCTGCCTTCCGGTTTTCGCCGCGTGTTGACGGGCAATCCCGATCTGAAATGGGAGACGACCACTATGGCGGATATAGGCGTGGACTTTGGTTTGTTCAACGAACGCCTCACTGGTACCCTGGACGTCTACCGGAAGCATACCAATGGGATGCTGTTCGAGCCTCCTTATCTGGGAACCATTGGCGAGGGAGGCTACCAGTGGGTCAATGCTGCCGACATGACCAACAAAGGAATTGAGCTTGAGCTGGCTTACCAGAGCGACCCCGGCCGCAAATTTACCTACACGATCCGCGCCAATATCGCCCACAACCGGAATGTCATCAACCATCTGCCGAAGTCGGTCACTTATTCCTACGGCGGGAGCGCGCTAAAGGGCGACAACATACAGGGACATCCACTTGATTCCTATTATGGTTTTATCGCCGATGCACTGTTCAGGTCCCAGGCCGAGGTCAGCAGCTCTCCTGCGCAACCGGGCAAGGGGCCTGGCCGCATCCGATACAGAGACCTTTCCGGCCCCAATGGCAAACCTGACGGCACTGTCGACTACAATTATGATCAGACCTGGATTGGCAGCTACGATCCGAAGGTTGAATACGGCATATCCTTTAGCGCCAATTATAAGGGCTTCGACTTTTCCATGTTCTGGCAGGGAATTGCCGGCAATACCGTGTATGATGGCTGGAAGAGTTACAGCGATTTCTGGAATGTCTGGGTACAAAGTGGCTTCAATCATCCCTCGCGGATACTGGGTGCGTGGAATCCGCTGAAGCCCAACTCCACGATACCGGCGCTATCGCTTACCAATGCCAACAACGAGCTGCGTATGTCCACCTACTTTATGGAGTCCGGTTCGTACCTAAAGATGCGGAATGTCCAGATCGGGTATACCATTCCCCGGAATGTCGTCGCGGCTATCGGAATGGACCGATGTCATGTCTACCTGATGGCCGAAAACCTGATCAACCTCAAGAAGTGGTGGGGCAACGATGCCTTTACGGGACCCGATCCGGAGACGCCGAGTGGTAGCTCCTACAGTAATCCATATACAAGGCCCCAGGTGTTCAAAGTGGGCGCCGATATTTCCTTTTAAAAATGAATGAACATGAAAAATATCATATGTGCAGGCCTGTTGTTGCTGACAATGGCCGGGTGCAAAAAATTTCTGACCGTGGCACCGCAGGGGGCCATTACCTCCACAGCTGTGAGCAACCCTGCTACTGTGGACGGCCTCGTACTGGCCGCCTATGCCTGGGAGGCGCATGAAGGCATCCTCAATCAAAAACTTGCTCCCTGGCTGGCGGATATCAAAAGTGATGACTCCTACAAGGGTGGGGGAGGCCTGACCGACCAGACGTCCTGGTACCAGATGGAGGTCTTCTCCCTGGTCACTGCCAGCGTCGACAATAATGATGGCGTCTGGTATGGTCAGTATGAAGGGATATCCCGCTGCAACGCGGCACTGACCGCGCTAAACGGCATCGATGGAAGCGCCTATCCACTGAAAAAAGCGCGTATAGCCGAAATGCGTTTTCTTCGGGGGTATATGTTCATGCAGCTGAAACGCTGGTACAAATGGATCCCGTATTTCACCGAGGCTGCCACCCAGGACTCGATCAAACAAATAGCCAATCACCCTGACACGGCGACCAGCGATCTTTATATCTGGCAGCACATCCTTGATGATTTCACTGCGGCGGCCAAAGACCTGCCGACCACGCAGACGGACCTCGGCCGGCCGACCAAATATGCTGCTGAAGCAGAGCAGGCCAATGTGCTCCTCTGGATGGCATACGAGGAGAACGCCCAGAATGCGGTAGTCAATATCAACCCGGCGCGGCTCACCCAGGCGTTGGGGCTGCTGGACAATATCATCAACAGCAACCAGTATGGTCTGGCCCCGGACTTCGCCAACAATTTCCAGATATCCCTGGACAACTCAAATCCGGAGATCGTCTGGGAGTGGAAGTACACCTACAGTGACGGGACGCCCAACGGGAACACCAATGCCGGTACCCCACTGAACGCCCCCTGGTGGCCGCCTTATTTCAGCTGTTGTGATTTTCATAAGGCCAGCTACAATATGGTCAATGCCTTCAGAGTGGACCCGGGCGGCCTGCCTCTTTATGACAACTTCAATGATGCAGAGATCACCGACAAAACTGCCTATCTCGCGGGCAACAGCTGGGATCCGCGCATAGGCCATACTGTGGCGATCCCCGGCCTCCCCTGGAAATATCAGGCCAATATCCTTTTCGACAGCAGCGGGTCCCGTACTCCGGCCATCTACGGGTATTTCAATTCTTTGAAGGAAAATGTACAGGCGGGCAGCGCGGGCCTCGTCAACCTTTTCTGGATGTACAACGCCAAGAACGAGTCGGCCATCCGGTATGACCGGGTGCTTCTCTGGAAAGCGGAGATACTGATACAGCTGAACCGGGAGGCTGAAGCCCTTCCTATCATCAACCAGATAAGGCAGCGCGCGGCGAACAGTGAATCTTTACTGGTCTACGCCAATGGCAGTCCTACCCTGAACTATAAGATCGCTCAATACCAGGATGGGGTCAACTGTACCTGGACGCACGACTTCGCCTGGAAGGCGCTCATGTGGGAAGACCGGCTGGAGTTTGCGATGGAGGGCGAGCGCTGGTATGACCTTGTCCGCTGGGGTATCGCCGCCGGCGTCCTCAACGCCTATTTCGCGAAGGAAATGCCGCGCAACCGGGGATGGATGAAGGATGGGCATTTTACTGCCGGAAGGGATGAATACATGCCTATTCCGCAGCCGCAGGTAAATTATTCATACGGTGTATATAAGCAGAATGCCGGGTATTGAGTGTCGGGGGTTGGCGGCCTTTACATCTTGCTGCCCTTGGGTTCAACGATCACATATTTTACAATGGTTGTTCCCACATTTTCGGTCTGATGGTCTACGGCTTCATTCCATTTTGCCTCGCCTGTCTTTGAGGTCTGTTCTTTTGTGGTGCCGTCCTTCATGGTAAACTTGACGGTGCCGCCGCTGGTAAAGTAGATCATGTGATCGGGGTGATGGTGCATCGCTGTTTTTTCTCCGGGTTTGAGCGACCCTTCGATGACGCGGACATGGCTGTCGTCCAGGATCACTTTGTTGGAGTTGGGCGCTACCTCCATGAGGTCGGCCTGGGCGTTTGCGTGTAGGGCAAAAGCTGTACAGGCTGCAAGAAGCAATAGTCGAATTGTCCTTTTCATACCATTTGGTTTTTGGTGAAAGAGATTGATTAATTCGGACAGGCCTGGATGGGGATAAAATCCTGTAGTGAGGGAAAGTGAGGTAAGCTACTACTTTTGGGAGAGCTTTCCAAAAAATTCGTGGGCGTGGTGGGTAAGGTGGGTTGGGCCGGGTGACCGGCGGCGGGGTCGGTTAACGGATAATGGTCACGGTACCTTTTAGCAGAAAGGGTTTGTTGTAATAGTCGGAGCCGGAGATCATATAAACAAATGTACCGGAGAGGGGGTGACCGGCGGCGGTGCCGTCCCAGGAGAGGTTGGGGTCGTTGCCGGTGAAGACCTGGGTGCCCCAGCGGTCGAATACGCTTATCTGAATTTTTTTGGTCAGGCCGCGGACGGTGATATGCCAGCGGTCGTTGGCGCCGTCGCCGTTGGGGGAGAAGGCGGTGGGAACGAAGATTTGCACAGAATCGAAGACCTTGATATTCGCGGGGCTCAGGGTGCTTATGCAATCGCCCCTGATGAGGCCGATGTAGAGGGTTTCGTCCTGGGGGATAGAGGGAGTATGCAGGATGCCTGATGTCGACTTATCGAGGACCGTTGCGGTGGAGGTGGGTCCGTCGAGCAGGACGTACGTCCCTTTTTGCGGATCGTTTATTGTGAACTTGGTGGAACTATACCTGGGGATATATTGATCGGGGACCGGGGGGACAGTAGTCGCGAGCTCGATATTGGTGATCGTTTGCGGGTTACTGGCGACGGTGCAGGAGAACTGGTCTGAGACAACGGCGATATAGGTACCCGCGACCAGGTTGTCGAGATGACCGGCGGAAGTAGCGATCGCCGACGTTGGGCTGTTGGTTTTATACCAGGTCCAGGTATAGCTGCTGGTCGTTGCGGCCATGGACAGACCGCGGATTGCGCCGGCGCCTGCATTGCAGGTATCATCCAACAACTGCAGGCCAGTGTAGACGAACGCAGGCCTGGGGATCTGTGGGACTTTGAAGCCGGGTGTTTTTAGAGTGCAGCCGTATGTGCTGGTTATCGTGAGCTGGTAGGTGCCGCCGGTAAGACCGCTGAGGTTTTGGGTGTTGCCGATAATCGTACCGTCATCGACGTTAGTCCAGGTCAAGGAACCGGCATTTGTTGAGCCGATACCGATGATGGAACCATTGGGCGCCTCGCAGGAAGCGGGGGTGATGACCATCGCGCTGGTATCATAGGTGCTCGTACCGTTGTCGGGGATCGTATACCAGCTGGAGTAGATCGTATCGCAGGCCCCGCCATCCTTGAATACGAGGCGATAGACGCCGGCAAAGGTGTTCAGCAAGTCAAGCGAATTGGAAACTGTGGCGCCCTGAGCGTTCCGCCAGCCGATGTAAATGGGTTGGACGGCGTTCTGCCAGGTAATGCCAGTGATGGAGCCATTGGACTTGCTGCAAGTAGAAGGGGTGATCTGTGCGCCTGTCGTCGTAAGCGAAGGCCCGGCCTGGTTGGTAAGAGTATATGGACCGTATTGCACGAGGCAGGTGGGATCCTGCGTGAGCGAAAGCTGAAGCGTATAAGTACCGGGTGCAAGACCGCCCAGGGGATTGGCGACCTTGAAGTCGGGGCATACGGTCGTGCCGGCGTTGAGCCAGCTATATGTTGTGGACTGATCGAAGGAGGCAGAATAAGATAGCTTGCCGCTGTTCTGTCCGCAGGTCGGCTGGGTGGCCGTGATGGTAGTGGGGTCGAATGCCGGCAGGTTCATATTTGTGATGGTATAGGGGGTGCTGGAGGCATTGCAGGCGGCGCCCCCGATGGAGGTGACGAAGGTGTATGTCCCGGGACCGACGTTGGTGAGGTCAATGCTGTTGGCGACGATATTGCCCGTGGCGTCCTTCCAGTACCACTGCGTGCCGCTGGTGACCTCGATGTTTTTGATCGAGCCGTTGTTGCGCCCGCAGGTGGCGTTTTGTACCACTATCTTATCGGTATTGATGGTCGCGGTGGAAAAGGCGGAGGTAGCGCCATAGGTATCGGTGGCAGTGGCGACGATGGCGCCGGTGGCGGTGAGCGAATAGCTCCAGCTGCCGTTGTTGTCGGCGGTGGTGGTCCCTATGTAGGTCTTGCCCTCGCAGCCGGGGCATTCGTCGTCATAGAAAAGCTCGATGGTAGAATTGGGCGGGGCGGTTCCGCCGACGGTGCCAGTCGTCAGCAAAGTTATGTTGACATAAGACGCGGGATGGTTGTAGGTCTGCCAATCCGGGGCGATACCTCCTCCGTTGCAGAAGATGCTGTTACGGGAGACGGTGACAGGACCGCACCAGAATTCAAAGACGCCTTGCTGGATGAAGTTGGCGATGTAGTTCTTCGCGGCAGGATCGGTGCCGCCAATGAGGCCATGGCCGCAGAATTCAAGGCCGATACCGTTCTGAATGCCGTTGTAGCCGTCGTTGATGATGTTTGAAGTATTGTCAGGACCTACGCCGATGTGGTTGCCCTGAATGACGAAAGGACTGGCGATGTCGAATAGCTCGTAGCCGCAGGCTGTGACATTGTTGGTGATATTGACTACAAGCCTGGTGGTGCCGGTAGTATTGGCTGCCCCGGTATTGTAGCCGTTGATCTCAATCGCCTCGTAGTCGGGCGAAAGGCGGGTGTTGCCCGTAACGTCTGTGCCTTGCATGTTACCCTGGAAGTTGAAATAGCCGAAGTCTTCATCCCGGGTATCCGTGTAGTCGAGGGGAAAGGATATTACGTTCATCAGATTGCCTTCGCCGGGGTTGAGGCCGCCGATCTGCAGGTTGGCGACGTTGCGGAGGTAAAAACCGTTCTGGTTGAACTGGCCGTAGGTGATCGTTGTACCCGTTTCGTCGGTTCCCATGATATTTCCCTGGACAGTGATATTGCTGCTGCCGGGGTCGGTTGAAGAAATGTAATCACACTGGACGGCGTAACCGAATCCCTGGAGAATGTTTCCTTTGCCGGCGGCGCCGAAGGTGAGGTTGCTGGCTTCACGGAACTGGAAGCCATAGCCGGAGGAATTGCCCTGGAGGAAGAGGCCATAGATCTGGATATTGCTGACTCCGACCATTGAAAAAAAGGCTACAATCGACAGACCATAGGGTTTTGTGATGATGATGCGGGCTGCGCTGATGCCAAATGGAGTTCCGGGTTGTGTGGTCCCGTCGATCGTAAGATTGGAGCTTAGGGCTGGCAGAGGGGAAGCAAGGGTAATGGTACGGCCGGCACGGGACTGGTCTGTGATATTGAATACGATGAGGTCGGCGGTCGCGGTTGCATTGGCGCCTGCCTGGGTAATGGCTTCACGGAGGGAGCCCGGACCGCTGTCGGCGTTAGTGGTCACCGTGAATGTGGTGGCCAGGGCAGCATAGGTGCAGGTTATGAGGAGCAGGGTCAGGGCGAGCTTCATGGAATGAGCAAGATAAGGCGTTTCTCGTTTTTTTTATAATTTTAGGCCGGCTGGGCGGCTAACGGACACACGGTGAGTCGAAACCGGACGGTTTGCTCCTGCCGGGGATGGGTAGGCTGGTGGTTATCAGGGAAATGTAATGCTGGCATCCCTTTGGTGGGCAATTGGCCAAACTCACCGCGCATGTTCAGGAACTATCTTCGGGTCGCCTTTCGGAATTTGTGGAGGCACCGCGTCTTTTCCGGCATTAATTTATTGGGACTGGCTATTGGGATGGCGTCGTTTCTGCTGATCTCCCGCTATGTGGCCTTTGAACGCAGCTATGACGCCTTTAACGCCAGGGTGGACAGGATATACCGCATCGACTGCGACACCCGCACTGAGACCGAGGTGCTACCTACCGGCACCACTGCGGGGGCGTCGGGTGCAGCCATTAAGGCCAATTTTCCGGACGTGGAGGAACAGGCGCGGATCTGCTATATGAATTTTCTTGTGGCCAATGGGACGAGACGATTTCAGGAGACGGGGATACTGGGGGCGGACTCGTCGTTGTTCAGCGTATTTACATTTCCGCTGCTGAAGGGGGATTCCGCCACTGCGCTCAGGGAGCCTTTCAGCGTCGTTCTGTCTGAGGCGGCGGCGCAAAAATATTTTGGCGTGGCCGATCCGATGGGCCAGGGCCTCACCCTGGACGGCAAACATCGGCTGAGGGTGACCGGTGTCATGAAGAATATCCCCGAGAATGCGAGTTTTCGGGGGGATATCCTGATCTCGATGTCGACATTTGGGGACAGGCTGTGGCCCGGCTGGGACAAGAACTGGGGTAATTTCAACTGGTTCACTTTTCTCCTGTTGAGGCCCGGCGCTGACGCTGCCAGGCTGGAGGCCCGGTTGGTGCCTTTCGTCAATGAGAAGACGGCCGACATTACCAAATCCACCGGCATGACCTATAAGCTGCATCTTCAGCGGCTCAGCGACATCCACCTCGGCCCCACGCTGAACAATTACGGTCAGGGCGACCCCACCGGCAGCGAGGCCAACGTAACCATCTTCTCGGTCGTCGCCGCCTTTATACTGGTGATCGCCTGTATCAACTTCGTTAACCTGACCACGGCCCGCGCCTCCGAACGGGCGAGGGAGGTAGGCATCCGCAAGACACTCGGGGCAGTCCGTGCCCAGCTGACGATGCAGTTCCTGGGCGAATCCCTCCTGCTGTGCCTGCTCGCCTTCGTGCTGGCAATAGCGTTATGTAATGTCCTCCATCCTGTGTTCGTCGGTCTGCTGGACAAGAACATTCCCCTCCAGCGCGGAAAAGACAATTATGTCCTCGAACTGCTGGGTGTTTCAGTTGGTATCGGCGTCCTTGCGGGGGCATATCCCGCCCTTGTCCTTTCGGCTTTTGATCCCATTTCCGTGCTGAAAGGCCGGTTCGTCTCAAGCCGAAAGGGGATGGGAAAGGGACTGGGGATGCGACAGGTGCTGGTGGTGTTGCAGTTCACCGTTAGTACTGTTCTGATCATCGGCACCATCGTCGTCTATAACCAGCTGCGGTATATGCAGAGCCAGGACCTGGGCTTCAGGAAGGACCAGACGGCGGTGATCAAATTTTACGGGGATAGCGCCGTCCAGGCCAACCAGGAGCGTATCCGAAAGGAGCTGGCGGTTCTGCCAGGGGTGAAAGGGATCACCTTCTCGAGCAATGAACCGGGCACGGCCCCCAATAACTGGTATTTGCAGGTGGCCAACCCCTCCGGCAAGATGCAGGGCATTAATCTCAACTTCTATGTGGTCGACTTCGATTATTTCCCCCGCTATAATATCCGGCTGGCGGCAGGCCGTCTATTTTCCCATGAGTATCCGACCGATTCTACCAAGGCGATAATCATCAACGAGGCCGCTGCGCGTAGCCTGGGCTATGCCGATCCGGTCCGGGCGCTGGGCAGGAAGTACAATATATGGGGCGTCGACGGCACGATCGTCGGGATCGCGAAAGATTTCCACTACCGTTCGCTGCAAGAGGCCATACAGCCGATCGGTTTCCGGGTCATGAACCCTGGTTTTTACAATATCATCTCCGTGAACATGGCCGGCGATAATATCCCCGGCACGATCGCGTCGCTGGAACAACGCTGGCGACAGCTGGCGCCGGGCCGGCCATTCGAATATTCCTTTGTGGACAAGGACTTTGAGAGACTGTATTCGAGCGAAGACCGATTCCAACGGGTGTTCCTATATTTCGGTCTTCTGGCCATCTTCATATCCTGTCTCGGTCTGCTGGGTCTGGCTGCGTACAGCACCCTCCAGCGTACGAGGGAGATCGGTATCCGCAAGGTTCTCGGCGCCGGTGTCGGGACGATCGTGGGGCTATTGTCGAAAGAATTCTTAAAGCTGGTGGGGATCGCCCTGCTGATCGCCAGCCCCATTGCATGGTTTGCGATGCACAGCTGGTTACAGGGATATGCGTACCGGACTTCCATCGCCTGGTGGGTCTTCCCGCTGGCTGCCGGCGCCGCAATCCTCATCACGTTGATGACGGTAGGGTTTCATTCGATGAAGGCGGCTTTGAGCGACCCGGTGGATAGTTTGCGATCGGAAGGGTGACAATATCCGTGAAGGGTGACAATATCCGTATATTCGTGTGGATGACCTTCCCCTGGCAAATACCGTTAGGTCCCCTGACCCTGGACGCCCATCTCGTGTTTGAGACGGCGGGGATGATCCTTGGGTTCCGGTATTTCCTATACTTGCGTAAAAGGCAGACCGATGCCATTGTGGAAAGCAATCGTGCCTGGATCATTATTGGGGCGACCCTTGGGGCACTGATCTTTTCCCGCGCCCTTGGGGCACTCGAGCACCCATTGACCTGGCTCCATTCCCCCCACCCGCTGCTATACTTCTATGCGAATAAGACGGTGGTTGGGGCGCTCCTGGGCGGCTTGTTTGCGGTTGAGATCACGAAAAAGATATTGGGTGAGAGACAGCGGTCCGGCGACCTGTTCGTATACCCGCTGATACTCGCCATGATGATCGGCCGGGTGGGTTGTTTTTCGGCCGGCCTGACGGAAGAGACCTATGGGCTTCCTACCGGCAGCTGGGTGGGCATCGACCTGGGAGATGGTTTGCGGCGTCATCCGGTGGCGCTGTACGAGATCGCTTTTCTGGGGTTGGTTTGGCTGCTCTTGTGGACGATCGAGCGGCGGAGGCCGCTGAAGAGCGGATACAGGTGGCAGCTGTTTATGATCGCCTATCTCGTCTTCCGCCTGCTGATGGATCTCATCAAACCGCGATATTCCTGGTTCTGGGGGCTGAGCTCGATCCAGCTGGCTTGTGTGGTGGGCCTGGCGTACTACGCCCGAACGATATGGGAAATATTTACCTTTAACGTACCTGCATATGGAGAATAAAAGAGACTATATCTACTATGACCATACCATCAGCCTTTGTGTCGTCTGCCACAAACGGGTGAGCGCGAAGATCGTTTTTGAGCAGGGAAAGGTGTTCCTTACCAAGACTTGCAGGGAGCACGGGTTCCAGAAGGTGTTGATCGCGACCGATATCGCATACTACAAACAGATACGCAATTACAACAAGGCGAGCGAATATCCCCGGAAGCCCCACACGGAAACGATGTATGGATGTCCTTACGATTGCGGCATCTGCCCCGACCATGAACAGCACAGCTGCCTGACCCTGATCGAAGTCACGGACAGGTGTAATCTGAGCTGCCCGACCTGTTATGCGAGCTCCTCGCCCACGCATGGACGTCACCGGACACTGGCCGAGATCGAAGCGATGCTCGATGCCATTGTGGCAAGCGAAGGATCGCCGGACGTGGTACAGCTGAGCGGCGGAGAGCCGACGATCCACCCGGACTTTTTCGCTATCCTGGACCTGGCAAAGGCCCGGCCGATCAAGCACCTGATGGTCAATACCAACGGGATCCGGATCGCGAACGACCGTGGGTTCGTGGAGAAGCTTGCGGCCTATATGCCGGACTTCGAGGTCTACCTGCAGTGGGACTCTTTCAGGCCCGCAGCGCTCGAACGGCTAAGGGGCCGGGACCTTACCGATATCCGCAAAAAAGCGCTGCAACACCTCAACGAATACGACCTCTCAACGACGCTCGTCGTGACCCTCCAGCGAGGCGTCAATGACGATGAGATCGGGACCATCATAGATTTTGCGCTGCAGCAACCCTGTGTCCGGGGTGTGACATTTCAGCCGACGCAGATCAGCGGACGTCTTGAGCATTTCGACCCGGCGACGGACAAGCTCACGCCAACGGAGGTCCGCCAGAAGATACTGGAGCAGACGACAGTCTTTCGGCCCGAGGACCTCATCCCGGTGCCCTGTAATCCTGATGCGCTGACGATGGCTTATGCGCTGAAGCTTGCGGGACGGGTAGAGCCGCTGACCCGCCTGATCGACCCCGAGGTGCTGCTGAACTCGTCACGGAACACGATCGTCTACGAACAGGACGAGAGGCTGCATAGTTATGTGATGAAAATGTTCAGCACGGGCAACTCTCCGCTGTCGGCCAGCCAAACGTTCAACCAGCTGTTGTGCTGTCTGCCGGAGGTGTTCGCCGAAGGGCTTACTTACAACAACCTGTTCCGGGTGATCATTATGAACTTTATGGATGCGTACGATTTCGACGTGCGGGCGATCAAGAAGTCCTGCGTCCACATCGTGAACGGCGACGGCCGGATCATCCCGTTCGAGACGATGAATTTGTTCTACCGGCCCGAGTTCAGCGACAAATTAGAAAAGCTTCGACAACAAGCGTTATGAAGAATTTTGGAAAAATAGCTGGATTTAACCTGCTGGCCATATTGGCCTATTCGGGGGTGATCCGACTGATCACCCTGGGTGATCAAATGGCAATTGCAATCATGTCCGCCTTTGCTGTCGGGATCCACGTGGTGATCAGTTTGGCGGTCGCCGGGGTATCGGCGGGCAATGGCGAAAAGGAGCGGGCCCGTGCCTGGCTGCTTGCGTCGCTGGTCGTGCTGCTGGTGGGGTTTTCGACTTGTCTGGGTAATGCATCGCTGTGATCAGAAGGTCCGGGCTGCCGCGGTGGATGCTGCTGTATCGAAACCGTACACAGTCTGTATCGGAAACGAACTGCTTCGTAGATGTTTCCGGTCTATTTGGCTGGATATCACCTTGTTTGTGTCCGGCACATTGTTCGCAAACCATTGATCATGCTGAAAAATTATTTCGTCATCGCCTGGAGGAATCTCCTGAAAAATAAGCTGTATTCGCTCGTCAATATTACCGGACTGGCTACCGGGATGGCGGTTGCCATGATCATCGGGTTGTGGATATTTGACGAAGTCAGCGCCAACAGACATTTCCAGAATTATGGCTCGATCTACCAGGTGATGATGCATCAGACCTTTGACGAACACCGCGGCACACAGAGTGCGCTTCCCTATCCCCTGGGCGACGAACTGAAAAGTAAGTTTCCCGATCTCAAAGCGGTGGCTATGTGCGATTGGGGGCAGCCGCACTCTTTGGTATATGGGGAAAAGAAGATCAGCAAGACCGGACATTTTATAGGTGAGGAGGCGGTGGGCATGTTTTCGCTAAAGATACTCGATGGCGATAAGAGCCCGCTGCATGACCCTTATTCCATCGTATTGACCGACGAAACGGCCCATATCCTTTTCGGAAATGAGAAGGCGGTCGGCAAGACCGTAAAGCTGGATAACGGAACGAATCTGAAAGTGACGGCCGTAGTCGAGAAGCAGCCTAAGAACAGCTCGCTGAGTTTCGACTACCTGATCCCATTCCAATTGCAGGATCTGATCTACCCCTGGGTCAAGCAATACCATAAGACCAATTGGGGAAATAACTCCTGGCAGGCTTATGTTCAGCTGAATGGCAATGCCACCGAAGATGCCGTGGACCAAAAAGTAAAGAATGTGGTGCTCGCTCATTTCACCGATGACAATACCTTAAAGCATATTAAACCGGAAGTTTTCCTTCATCCCATGTCGAAATGGAGGCTATACAGCGATTTTGATAACGGCATCAATACGGGCGGCTTCATCAAGTATGTCAGAATGTTCGGAATACTGGGCTTTATCGTTTTATTGATCGCGTGCATCAACTTCATGAATTTAAGTACGGCGCGGTCTGAGAAACGGGCAAAGGAGGTGGGTGTCCGGAAGGCGATAGGCGCGGGAAGAGACCGGCTGATCGGCCAGTTCCTGAGCGAGTCGTTGTTGATCGCGGGTATCGCCTTCCTGTTTGCCCTGGTCATTGTGTTTTTCTCGCTGCCCTATTTCAACAAGCTCACCGACAAGGACATGAGCCTGCATGTCACCAATCCGTTGTTTTGGGTGGTTATGCTCGGGTTCACCGCCATTACCGGCTTGCTCGCGGGCAGTTATCCTGCCTTCTATCTTTCTTCTTTTAACCCGGTGCGCGTACTGAAAGGGCACCTGCGGGCGGGGAAAAGCAGCTCTTTACCGCGAAAGATACTGGTGGTGCTGCAATTCGCCAGCTCGGTTGTGCTGATGATCGGCACGATCGTGGTAAATCAGCAGATACAGTTTGGTAAAGATCAGCCGATCGGTTTCAATAATAAGGGATTGCTCTCCATCAACTGGTCGGACGACATTGCAAAGAATTTCGATGTTATAAGAAATGAGCTGCTCAGGACCGGTGCGGTTATTTCCGTTACCCAAAGCAATTCACCGCCTTCGCAGCTGTTCAGCAACAACAATGGCTGGGAGTGGAAGGGTAGTATGCCGGTGGAAAAAACAGCATTGTTCTCGACGATTGCCACCGCCTACGATTATACGAAGACAATGGGGATCAAAATGATCGCCGGGCGGGATTTTTCGAGGGATTATGCCGATTCGAATGGGGTGATCCTGAACCAGGCTGCGGTGAAACGCATGCGGTTGAAAAACCCGGTTGGAGAAGTATTGAAATGGAATGATAAGCCGATGGTCGTCCTGGGTGTGATCCCGGATATACAGATGGAATCACCTTACCGTCCGATCTCTCCGCTGACTATTATTTTCAACAAGGGTTGGGCAGGCTATCTTGACGTCCGCATCAATCCGGCCGTGCCGGTGTCGAAGGCTATCGCCTTGATGAAGCCGGTCTTCAATAAATACAACCCGGCCTATCCTTTCGAATACCAGTTTGCTGATGAGGAGTATGCGAAGAAGTTCAATTACGAACAGCTGGTGGGAGGTCTTGCGGGGATCATTGCCGTTCTGGCGATCTTTATATCCTGTCTCGGATTGTTCGGATTGGCGTCGTTTACGGCGGAACAGCGTGTGAAGGAGATTGGGGTCAGGAAGGTACTTGGAGCCAGCGTATTCAATTTGTGGCAGTTGCTTTCGCGGGATTTTGTTTTGTTGGTGCTGATATCGTGTGCGATCGCCACGCCCGTTGCCTGGTATTCCATGAATGAATGGCTGAAGGACTATAAGTTAAAGACGAGTATGGACGTGGGTGTCTTTATTATGGTGGTTGTGGTTGCGGTGCTGATCACCCTGATAACGGTGAGTTTTCAGGCGGTGAAGGCGGCGATGGCTAATCCGATAAGAAGTTTGCGGACGGAATAGATGGTTTAAATGTCGAAGGGAGGGGTGTGAAAAATAAAAGCGTTATTGACGATAATAACCGCTATATTTAGGGCTAATGCTGGCGCCCGGTAAGGGGCGCCCGGAAACCCTTTAAGCTCTGCCATGTATTATTTATTTTACGGGTTCCTTTACCTCGTCTCTCTTCTTCCGATGCGGGTGCTTTACTTGCTGTCCAATGTTATTTATGGGATCGTCTATTATGGATTTGGCTACCGCAAGAAGGTGGTGATGGACAATCTGCGGCATGCCTTCCCGGAAAAGACGGAGGCTGAACGTATTGATATCGCGAAGAAGTTCTATCATAATTTCATCGACTCTTTTGTAGAAGTGGTCAAGCTGGTATCTGCCAGTGAGAGCTGGTTGCACAAGCGGTTTACCGTGGACGTGCGCGCGCTGGACGAGATATATGAGACGGGTAAGAGCTGTCAGATGCACCTGGGACATACGTTCAATTGGGAATGGGGCCAGATCGTGATGACGGAGCTGACGAAGTTCCAGATACTGGTCGTATATATGCCCATTGGGAGCAAGCTATTCGAAAGATTGTTTTACCGGCTGCGTACGCGGAGTGGGAACGCCTTTTTGCCGGCGCCGCAAATGAAGGAAGCCATCGTGCCTTATTTGTCTTCACAATACTTATTGGGGCTGGTCGCTGACCAGTGTCCGGGTAATCTGCAGTCCGCTTACTGGATCGACTTTATGGGCCGGCCTACGCCTTTCGCCAGCGGTCCGGAGAAGGGGGCGCGGAATGGGCGCCTGCCTGTGGTCTTCGCTTCGATCGACAAGCCCCGGCGCGGCTATTATCATGGAACGGTGCAGCTGGCCTGTATGGATGCTTCGGAGCTGCCGGAGGGTGAGCTGACCCGTATGTATGTAAGATACCTCGAGTCGGTGATCCATAGCCGGCCGGATATGTGGCTGTGGAGCCACCGGAGGTGGAAACATGCGTGGAAGGAGGAGTATGGGGCTCCTCATCAAGGAAAAGCTGCATTTAGCTTATTTCCCATAGCTGCTAAAGAAGGGTAAATTATACTGGCAATGAAATTTGCCTTGAGACTTTCCTTGTTATTTTTCCAATAGTCCTCAGCGGCCTGGCGGGTAGCCATATGACCGGAGACAAATTTGCTCTGGCCAAGACCCCATTGACCCGAATAGACAAGCTGGTTTTGTGCGTTGTAACATGTGCCCTGGCATTTCATGGAATAAAGGACTTCCACATAGTAGGAGGTTTTGGGACCTGCTGCCGTGGTGTCTTTTGCATCTACGAATTGTTGGATGTTCTCTGCGCTGATCACGAGATCCTGTGCCGTAAAGGAAACGGTTAATGACGGGGATGTGGTGACCTTTTTGAGTCCATGGATGGAAATTGCGTCTTCTATGGCTGTGCGGGGAACGCTTTGCAACACACTGTCCGGAGCATGTACTTCGACGAGGAAACTGGTATAGGGTTGCGCGTAACCGACAAAGGGCAGGAGGGTAAGGATGATCTTAAGTAAAGTTTTCACTGGGAAGGGGTTTTTAGGGTAGGTAGTATAACGTAGACAGACAGGTTCTTAGTATAAGGGTAAGGATATGTCGCCTTGCATATGAAAAAGTAGAAACGAGTAGATGGGAAAAGATGCTTAAGAACAGGGATAAATGAGACAAGATCGTATGTACATTGGGTGAAAAACCTTAAATCTGAATATTTTTTTTGGTATATTAATAAAATGGCTAACTTCAATTTACCTATTAGATCGTTCATTTTGCCATTAAACACTTGTCGATGAAACCGCGTTTCCTATTATCTCCACTCGTTCAGACGCCACCTCCATTGTATAAGCTCAATAACTTCCGCCCGGCGGACTCTTACCAAAATTCTGTTGTCCAAGTCAACGTATCGTGAATTAACCATAGCTAATGGCCTTTCCTTTTTACAAGCAGCAGGACGCAATGGATTGCGGGCCCAGTTGTCTGCGCATGATCTCGAAATTTTATGGGAAGCACTATAGCCTGCAGAGGCTTAGGCAGGCGACGGGCATTGGCAAGGATGGAGTTTCCCTTTTGGGCATCAGCGAGGCGGCTGAATCGATCGGATTCCGTTCGAAAGCGACCCGGATATCGATGGAAAAGATCTCCGCGGAAAAGCCGATACCCTGCATCCTGCACTGGGAGCAGCAGCACTTCGTAGTCCTTTATAAGATCAGGAGAAACTCCTTCTACATTTCTGACCCGGCAAGGGGCAAACTCGTCTACAATGGCAAGGAGTTCGCGAAGAACTGGTGTTATATGAATACGCCCGACTCAAAAATGGGTATCGGGCTGTTCCTGGAGCCAACGACATCCTTTTTTAAGAACAAGGAGGAGACCGAACGGCGTGTGTCAATGAAGCTCCTCTACAATTATCTCTTTCAATACCGGGCCCTGCTCTTACAATTGCTGTTCGGACTCCTGGCGGGCAGCGTCCTGCAACTGATACTGCCCTTTCTCACGCAATCCATAGTCGATATCGGCATCTCTTCCCGGAGTCTAAGTTTCATTTCCCTCGTTCTTGCCGGGCAGCTGTTCCTGATGGCGGGGCAGACTATCGTGGGATTTATCCGCAACTGGATCACAATGCATATCGGTACGCGCGTTAATCTCAGCATACTCAGCGATTTTGTCACCAAGATCATGAAGCTGCCGCCTACCTTTTTTGAGTCGAGGCTCACGGGAGATATCCTGCAGCGGATAGGCGACCACAAGCGGATCGAGAATTTTCTTACCGGCAGTACGCTGAATATTCTGCTTTCCGTCTTTAACATTGTCGCGCTATCGGTGCTGCTGGCTTTTTACGACACGAGGATATTCCTGATCTTTTTATTTGCCAGTGCATTGTATATCGGATGGATCACGCTCTTCCTAAAAAGGAGAAGAGAGCTCGATGGCAAGAATTTCCAACTCGCGTCGCGCAGCCATAACCAGGTGATCCAGCTTATCCGGGGTATGCTGGACATCAAGCTGTCGGGCAGCGAGCGATTCAAACGGTGGGAATGGGAGGACACGCAGGCCGGTCTGTTCAGGCTGGAGATAAAGGGGCTGTCCCTCTCCCAGTACCAGGAGGCCGGGGCCTTTCTTATCAACCAGCTGAAGAATGCGTTGATCATATTCCTGTCGGCCCGGGCGGTAATGAACGATCAGCTATCTTTTGGCGCCATGCTCGCTATCCAGATCATCATTGGCGAGCTCAACGGTCCCATCCAGCAGATGATCGTCCTTATTCTGGCGATCCAGGACGCGAGGATCAGCCTCGAGCGGTTGAATGACGTCTATTCCCTCGACGACGAGACAGGGGAGGAAGCCCAACGGCTCGACTATCTGCCGGCGGCCAGAGATCTGCACCTGGACAATGTTTCTTTTTCCTATCCCGGCGCCGGCAACCTGCCTGTGTTCAGCAATCTCAATATTGTTATTCCGGCCGGGAAAAAGACGGCAATTGTCGGTAGCAGCGGCAGCGGAAAGACGACCCTGCTAAAGCTGCTGCTCAATTTCTATCAGGCGACGCAGGGAGAGATCAAGTTGGGTGATATCCGGCTGGAAAGGATAAAGCAAAAACTTTGGCGGGGCAGGTGCGGCGCTGTTCTACAGGACGGCTTTATCTTCTCGGATACCATCGCCGGAAATATCGCCGTAGGCGAGGAGCGCATCGATATGGAGAGGCTCCGGGAGGCCATACGTATCTCCAATCTCGAACAATTTGTCGACTCTCTGCCGCTAGGCGTGCATACAAAGATCGGCGACGAGGGCAATGGGCTGAGCCAGGGACAGCGGCAACGCATATTGATCGCCCGCGCGGTATATAAAGATCCGGACTATATTCTGTTCGATGAGGCGACGAACGCCCTGGATGCGAACAACGAAGCACAGATCGTCAGGAACCTGGAAACATTTTTCGAAGGAAGGACGGTGGTTATCGTGGCACATCGGCTTAGCACTGTAAGAGACGCCGATCAGATCATCGTGCTGGAGAAGGGTAAAGTGGCCGAGACCGGCAATCACTCAGAACTATTGTCAAGGCAAGGTATTTACTATCAATTAGTAAAACGACAACTGGAAAAGATCGCATGAGAAAACTTTTTTTTAGGTCACGCCGGAAAGGTAGTGATGAACCCGTGACAGGGCAGCCTTTGCGTCTCTATAACCACGGCGAGATAAGCGAGGAGGTAAAGGACATCGTCGGTAAACGACCGGTCTGGATCGTCCGTTGCGGCTCGGCCATTTTCCTTACTATTATTTTATTGCTCGTCGTGTTTGCCCTGTTCATTCAATTTCCCCGCCGGGTCACGAACAGGCTTGTCGTGGGCAGTGTCGACGCCGACGTGTTCGTAAGAGCGGGTTCCGTCGGCAGGGTGGCCAGGCTTTTTGTCCATAACAACGAGCGCGTACGGGTGAACGAGGTCATCGGCTATCTCGACAGCGCCGCAGACCGATCACTGTTGACGGCGCCGGTAGCGGGCGAGATAAGGTACGTCGATCTCAAGGCCGAAGGGCAGATCGTCACAAAAGGGCAGGATCTTTTCTACATTGCCCAGCCGGCCTCTCCGCTGTACGGTGAAATGCTCATACCGCAGACAGACCTGAAATACTATAAGAAGGGGGATTCTCTTGCTATCAGGATCGAAGGCGGTGCCGCAGGCCCAACGGGGGATATTGCGGGCGTTGTTGAAGACGTCCATGCAGACCCGGACAAGCCCGGAGCTTTTATTGCAAGGGTCGGCCTGCCGGCATCGAAGGACCGGCGCCCGGGATTGTGCGCCGGAATGAGCGCCCGCGCTACGCTGATATTAAAGAGGGAGAGCCTGCTTATGGTCATGCTTCATCGGGTGCTTCCGGGGGAGGCAGCAGATCATTAACACGAAATAACCAGCAATGAGAGATCTTGTAGATATTGTACACCTGTTTGCGCGAAAGCTTCGCTGGAAGATAACAAGAACGTCTTTGCGCCAGCTGCTGCTGGGCCACCCGGATTTTCCAAGCCTGGCGGCCGTGGGGGATGTTTTTACCTTTCTCCAGGTGGCTAACCGCAGTGTAAGAATAAGGTCTGGCGAGCTCGGTAAGATCGTCCTGCCGGCGATAGCGTATGTGAAAGACCGGCAGTTTGTGATCATCGAGACCGTGGATGATGACGATATCCATTTTATAGATGAACATGGAAGAAAGGGAACTTTGACCAGGGCAGCCTTCGACAGTGACTGGAGCGGTGTGATCTTTATGGTCCAGCCGGACCGCCCTGTGCGCGAAGACCATTACCTTGCCCGCGCCATTAACGAGTGGCTCGACCGGGCAAAGATACCTTTTGTTGGTCTTGTAGGTATATCGGCGCTCTACTTTGGCGGATGGCTGGTATGGCGATCGCACCAGCGGCTGTCCATTTATCTTACCGGTATTGCCGGAAGTTTCCTTGGGCTGCTTCTCGTGTCGAAAGGATGGAAGACACCGGGTGCGGGTCCGAAAATGTGGTGTCCGGTGACGGACTATACCGACTGCGACGGCGTTCTGGAAAGCGCTGCCTCCAGACTATTCGGTCCAATAAAGCTATCGCACCTGGTATTTATTTTTTTCAGCAGCCAACTCCTTGCGTATACGGTCGCCTGTGCGGCAGGAATTGCCGCCCCGGTGCTTGCCCTTCTGCGGATAGCTACGATCGCGGCCGTTGCCGTGACCTTGTATTCCTTATTTATACAGGCTTTCGTCATCCGTAAATTTTGCATCTACTGCCTGGCCGTCATCCTTCTGTTGTGGGTGCAGGTCTTCCTTCTGCCTCCTGCAGCGCCGGTATCCCGGGGGTTGTTTCCCGGTAATGGTCTGCTGTTGTTAACTGCGGGAATGGCGGCTTCGGTGCTGATCGTCCTGGAGTGGTTCGCCGAAATGCGCCGGACACTCAGGAAGGATAGCCTGAATTATAAGGGTATCAAGACGAACAAGGGCGTGATCACTGCATTGCTGCGATCGGGGCAGACCATACCGGTGGAACGCATGCCCGGGGAGGTCATTTTCGGTTCGCAGACCTGCCAGTTCCTGATAACGGTTGTCATCAACCTGGAATGCACCGGCTGTTATGAAATGCTGCGGCAGGCGGAGCTGCTGCTGTTGCGCCATCCGTCGCAGGCGGGTTTGCTGGTTAGATATGCCGCCAATCCTGAAGACGAGACCAGCAGGGCTACGCGGGCGGCCAGCAGGCTGCTCCGGCTGGGCGCCAGGCTCTCGCAGCGGGACTACCAGCATTCCCTGAAGGACTGGTACGCTCTGAAGGATGCCGATGCCTGGGCCCTCAAATACGCGATGGAAGACGATGAGGGCATTACCCCCCTGCTGCGGGATCAAAACCGGTGGATAAATGAGAACAAGATACCTCAAACCCCTTTTGTCATCATTAATGATCATATAAAACCGGATGAGCTCGAGTTCCATGACCTGGATGTTCTAATAAAATCAGACAACTATGTTTAGAAATTATCTTAAAGTAGCCTGGAGGAATCTGATGCGACAAAAGACACCGGGGCTGATCAATGCGATCGGGCTTTGTATGGGGTTATGCTCCTGCATCCTGATCACGATATTTCTGGCTCATGAGCTGAGCTACGACCGATGGCATAAGAACAGCAGGCGGATCTTCGACCTCAGCATAAGCCTGCAGCTTGGCAATAACAACGTCCAGTTCCCGAATACGAGCTATATCACGGCCGAGCTGCTACGGCAGTCCGTGCCTGGGGTAGCTTCTTATATGAGGCTATACCATCCGCGAACGGAGGTGGACATCGAGGCACCGCTGTCGCCGGGCGCGTTATTCGGTGAGACGGGGATGCTGTTCGCCGACAGCAACCTGTTCAATTTTTTTTCTTTCAGGCTGGTGCGTGGAGATGCCGGCTCGGTGCTGAGCAGGCCTTTGTCCGTGGCGCTTTCGCGATCGGCGGCGAAAAAATACTTCGGGACGGAGGATCCAAGGGGCAAGGCTCTGAAGATCCGGGTGGACAGTGCATTTCTTCTTTATCAGGTAACGGGAGTATTTGAGGATGCGCCCAGTAATTCCACGATCCGGTTCGACATCGTCTCTCCTAACAGCAGTCTGAGTCATCTATCTTCAACGGCGTCACTGTTGCAGGACCAGACCATTCAGCCCGGAGACTTCAAGACCTACCTGCTCCTGCGGAAACCGGGCGACACTGGTGCGGTGCGGGGCGGGATAAAGAGCCTGGCAGCAAAAAATACCGATGCTCCGCCATTGGAAAGCCAGCTTACTGCCCTGGCCGATGTGCATCTGAATACCGGAAAGGTTGGCAGCTCCCTGGCCAAATATCTGAAGATAGTGCCCTTCGTCGCCGGCCTGATACTCTTGCTGGCCCTGATCAATTATATGAGCCTGGCGACGGCCCGTGCGACCCTCCGCGCAAAGGAGATCGGCGTCAGAAAGGTCATTGGCGCCAAGCGATCGAATCTCGTGATCCAGTTCTACCTGGAATCGGCCCTGTATTCGGTGCCGGCATTTGTGCTTGCCTATGGACTATGTTATATCCTCGTGCCCTGGTTCTTTAGCCGCATCGGAATAGAGATATCGGCGGTATTCCTTGCCAGTCCTTATGTCATTGTATCAATACTGCTGCTCCTGGTCGTCACGGTGTTGGTGGCAGGCAGCTATCCGTCGCTGGTCCTTTCCTCCTTCAATGCCGCAGCAACTATCAAGGGAAGCATGAGCGCGCAGCGTGGCGGGGCTTTTGTAAGAAAATTTTTCACCGTCCTTCAATTCACGATCTCTGTGGCTTTGATAACATGCGGGCTGGTCATCGGCAGACAGCTATATTTTATCCGGCATGCCGATACCGGCCTCGACCGGGAGAGTGTGGTCATGGTAAAGATCCCCAAGGGCTTTGGAAATCGGTACGAGGGGTTCAGGCACGATATCGGCGTGCTGAGCGGCATCGGCGGGACGGCTACGGCCCGGTATCCGATGTACAAGGGGTATGATATACTTCTGGTAAAAGGGACCTCGGACAGGGATAATCTGTCACTGCCGATGTTGACGGTCGATGAAGATTTCATATCCCTGCTGGGCATTGGCTGGAAATATGCTCCGCCGTCCGGCGCGGGTGCCGGCGCTCCGGGAAGGCTCGTCCTGAACGAGACTGCGACAGAAAAACTGGGCTTCAACAGCGGCGATCCGACAGGCAGGCGCATCAATACCGGCCAGTCGGGTTATGACCTGGCCGGGGTCGTAAGGGACTTCAATATCAGCTCGCTGGAGTACAAGGTAAAACCCCTGGCGCTGATGATATCGGCCGACTCTACGGCGCATTGGGGTGACAATGGTTGCTGTCTTTTTGCGAAGATCAAGCCGCACTCGAATATCCCGTCCGTTATCGGTGCAATGGATAAGGTATACCGCGGGTATGATACGAAAGCGCCTTTCTCTTTTGTCTTCCTCGATGACGCCTTTAATGAACAGTATAAGGCCGAGGACCGGCTGGCCTGGATCATCACCGCCTTCAGCCGGATCACCCTGATCCTCGCTGTTCTCGGGCTATTCGGACTGGCCGCGTTCTCGATGGAGCAGCGGAAAAAAGAGGTGGGTATACGCAAGGTGCTTGGCGCGGGGGGTGCCCGTATCGCCGTCCTGCTATCGGCCGGCTTTCTCAAGCTGGTGCTCGTCTCGGTGATCGTTGCCGTGCCGGTAGCGTATTTTTCCATGCGGCACTGGCTTGACAATTTTGCCTATAAGATAGCCCTGGACTGGTGGATGTTCGCGGGGCCCGGACTGCTGGCGATTGTTATAGCCGCTCTGACTATCGCCTACCACACGCTGAAGGCGGCGATGAAAAGTCCCGTGACCAGCATCAGGTCTGAATGACCCTGTTCTCCCAGCTGTAAAAAATTACCATTCACCATTAAACATTATATCCAATGAATCTTAATCCACAACAGGCGGATGCTGCTGCACCAAGAATCAATATGATGATCAGGGAAACGCCTGGGAAACCCAACGAGAGTTGGACCGTGCTGCACGACCGTCTGGGCAATAATATAAGGACACTCAGAACCTATTACGAATATACACAGGAGTACATGGCGTCCGAGCTGGATATCTCCAGCAGCGCCTACAGCAAGATCGAGCGTAACCAGATAGACATCTCGGTAAAACGTCTTTTGCAGATAGCGAATATCCTGGGCGTCTCTGTAGAACTGTTGATCTATCTCGACGCCAACCATATTACCGTCTTCAATAGTCGCTAATGGAGTGAAGTAGTCCTTAAAGTGGTGTAAAAGCCGCCATGGGAAAGCCTTCTGGTGGGATAGTTCGTTAAATTGCACATGGTCTGGCCAACACCCTTGGGTAACCCTTTCACCAAGTCAAATAAGAAAAGGTTTGTAACAATTTTTGAATTTACACTTTATGCAACTTTCAGAACTGAATTTCGACGAACAACCTCTTACGAGAGAAGATCTTCTGCGTATTAAAGGCGGCATTGCTGCTACTTACACTGTCAGCCAGGGAACAGGCTGCAGCGACAGCGGCAACCCTCAGACTGCCGATTGCACCGATGGCGGCCAGAAGGATTAAAGCTTTACGGGGAAGACGCTTGTCTTCCCCATTTTTTTAATTCAGGATATCATATCATGGTCCTTATCTTAAGCCACAGCAGCCAGGACTATCCGAGCGAATGTGTTCATGACTGGCTTTGTGCGATGGGCATCCCCTGTCGCCGCGTCAACGGCGCAGATCTCGTAGGATTGTCGGGCTTCAGCATTTCGATGTCTTCCAAAAAACAACTCTATCAATGGTCTGGCCACGACCTGAATGTCGATGAAGTATCCGTGGTCTGGGTACGACGATGGATGGACTTCGCGTATTTCGACGCTATCGGGCTGCCCGATGATGGTGGGGAGGACCTTGCCGGTGAGATACGGTCGTACCGGCAGAGTGAATTTCGGGGGCTCAGCCACTATTTTTTCAACCTGCTTAAGGACAAGCCTTCTCTGGGCTCATGGTTCTATTCGGGGAAAGATCCCAGTAAGGCCCAACAGCTGCTGCTGGCTGCGGATGCCGGCCTTGCCATTCCCGATACGATCCTGACCGACTCACGGCAACACCTGGAGGCTTTTATGAATGAGCATCCGAAAATCATCTGTAAGAATATTTCCGAGATAGGCTTTTTCCGTTTTTCGGGCCGGGGACTGGCTACTTATACCGCTGTAATAGGCCGTGAAGACCTCGCGGACATACCGGATACTTTTTACCCCAGCCTTTTTCAGGAAGCTATCGAAAAGCAGTTCGAGATCCGGGTCTTCGTGCTCGGAGAGGAGCTGTATAGCATGGCTATTTTTTCATCGGACGACAGCCAGACGGAGGTCGATTTCAGGAGATACAATTATGCCAGGCCAAACCGGACGGTCCCTATCAACCTTCCTTCACCGGTGGCGGGCAAGATAAGAGAATTCATGCGCAGGGCGGGGCTCGAGACAGGCTCCCTGGACCTCATTTACTCCCGGACGGGCGAATACTATTTTCTTGAGGTTAACCCGGGCGGCCAGTTCAGCATGGTCTCCATCCCCTGTAATTACCACCTGGAAAAAAAGGTAGCCGAGTACCTCGTTAAAAAATCAACACATGTCCAAAGAACTAATTGATATCGCCGGGGAAAAGACCGGGATCGTGGATTACTTCGATGCCTTGCCTCACGGGGTGAAGAAACAGCTGCCCAGGCCGCTGTTTTACCTCAAAGAGATCAGTGGCCGGCCTCTGCTGGTCGATAAAAGCAAAGGTCATAATACCGACCAGCTTGCCTGTTTCTGGTTCTATAAACCCGTATCCCAAATGTTCAAAGATTTTGAATGATGATTCACCTGTTGCTGTTCTCCAATTGTTTTCCCGTTAAAGGCTTCAGGAGAAGCCTTATCTGTGACGTGACAAGATCAAGGTATGACTTTATACCCAATACGCTCTATGAGCTGCTGATCCGGTTCAATGGTTCACCACTCGACGTGATCAGGGCGGCGGTCGGCGAAGACCACCGTGATATATTTGATAAATATCTTGAATTCCTGCTGGACAAGGAGTATGTATTCCTTACCGACCATCCGGAGCTGTTTCCACCGGTGGAGCTATCCTGGGAAAGTCCTGCCGTCATCACGAATGCTATTGTGGATATAGACGCTGATTCGACGCATGATCTCCGGAAAATCGTCGCCCAGCTGGACGGGCTCGGTTGTCAGGCGCTTGAGATCAGGACTTTCGACGCGCTCGATGCGAGGGCCGTTGCCTTGGCGATCGATGCTGTGCGGGACAGCGGTCTCCGGAGCGTACAGCTGTTGTTGAAATACCATCCGGATTATTCGAAAGAGCTATTCCGCAACCTGCTGGCACAGAATCAGCGGATCATGTCGATAACCGTCCATTCAACCGACGATGAGCTGCTGACCGGACAAGCCCAAAATGAAATAAACGTCTTTTTCATAAAGAATCTTATTCTGTCGGAAGAGCACTGTGGGGCGATCTCGAAGTTCAATTTTGCTTCCAATATCCTGCTATTTATGGAATCGCATTTTCACAACAGCTGTCTTAACAGGAAGATAGCCGTCGATAAAAAAGGATTCATCAGGAACTGCCCTTCAGCGACAAACCACTATGGTCTGTTCGGGCAACGGACGCTGAAAGAGGCCATTGCCGAACCCCTGTTCAGACAGGCCTGGAACATAAAGAAGGACGATATCGCGATCTGCAGGGATTGCGAGTTCAGGCATATCTGTACCGACTGTCGCGTCTATACAGCCGACAGGGGCGATATCTATTCCAAACCCGCAAAATGCAGCTATGATCCATACACAGCCTCCTGGCGCGACTGAATATTTGAAGATATCCTTCTGCACCCCATGCATGAACAGGCTGGCGCATCTTCAACGCACCCTGATCCGGAATATGGAAGATAATATCGACTATCCGGCGGTCGAGTTCAATCTCCTGGATTATAATTCAGCTGATGGTCTCGGAGAATGGGTGCGGGCGAACCTCCGGCAGTATATCGATGCCGGTATTTTAAAGTACTATCACACAAGTCATCCTCCGTTCTTCGACAGAAGCCATTCCAAGAATATGTTATTCCGGCTGGCCAGCGGGGATATTGTCTGTAATGTCGATGCGGACAATTACACGGGCAAAGGGTTTGCTTATTTTTTGAACCGGAGATTCCAGGAAAGCGGACAGGATTGTATAATGATCCCCGAGCGGGTGGTCAGGGACGAGGAAGACCGGAATACATATGGGCGGATCTGTATCCCCAAGCCGCTGTTTCTCCGGACAAACGGATTCGACGAAAAGATGGTAGGGTATGGATTCGAGGACACCGACCTTATCCACCGGGTGAAGCAGCAGGGTGCCGAAGAGAGATTTATCACGGACAGAGATTTCCTGGGCAGCATTTCCCATTCGCACCGGATGAGAGTGAGTGAAGATGAGCTGACGAGAGAGCTCGATACCGTGCTTATCGCCTATATCAACCACTATTGCTCCAGGGTCATCTTTCTTTTGAAGAATGGGTTATATGAAATCGCGACCTTTTTCGACCTGACGATCGCCCGCTGTCTTCCCCGCATACCGGAGGGCGTCGATCTGGCTCCGGGTACCGAAACGTATGAGGTGGCCATCCCGGAAGATCAGCGGGAAGAAGGCCGTTGGGAGAGGAACGGAGAAAGACTGGTGCTTACCGCCGTGGGCCACACGGAGCTGCTCGGGTCCGTTGGCGGGAATTTCTTCGAGGGGCCGGGCGGTCAACGTTGGCTGCCCGTGACGGACAGCGCCCTTGTCGATCAGCTGGTATATGTCTATCCGCAGATAAAGAACAGGAACCGCATGGACGCCAATCTTACGGCGGGAAGGAAGGTCAACGCCTGCGGATTCGGCATAGGGCGGGTCGAACTCAATTTTACCGGAGATTTCGTCGAACTACAATAATACCATGCAAGAAGTTATAACGAATTGGTCGTCGCTCACCGTATTTCCCGGAGAGCAGCAGGTCTACTCTTTTCTACAGGCCGTGTTCCCCCCGGGGATATCCGGCTATTATATCAACCTTGGACAGCAAAGGGGCGCTCATGTAACCATTTTCCTCCAGGATCATATCCGGTCGGAGATCTTAGCACGCGCTGAGCGCATAATAGCCGGATCGCGAAGGCAGGCGGGTCAGCAGATGCCGGTGACGGCCCGTGAATTGTTCATGGATCTGCCGGATGGCGAGATACTCCGCAACTGGAAAAGGCTGCGGGCTGAGCCCTTCCTCTACTTCCCGGAGCAAACCCGGAAGGTCTATTACCAGATATTGCAGGTTGCCAGCGACCACCTGGCAGGCCAGACGAGGGAATCCTTTGAGGCGATCAGGCGTAATAAGGTAAGCTTTTGCTATAACCTGGTCCTGCTGGTTTTGGCCTGTGCCGGCGATGTCTCCTTCTGGGCGACTGCGATCGAGGATGTGCTGCAAAAGGACATGGCTGAGGCCAGTGCGAAGCTTGACAGGGATCCCGAGCCTTCTTTGCAGCGGTCTTTCCAGCGGAACCAGTCTGCGTTGATGTCTGTCTGTAAACAGGTATTCGAGGACAGGGATATGGGGGCTTATGGCGCTTTCAGGGGTATCCAGGAGGGATTGGTTTGCCTGGATATGTCCTCGTTGGTAAGCGGAGTACCGCTGGCGGTGTTATTGGGTTCTCTTATCAACGATATTTATGATGTTGTGGGTATCGATCAGGCGCTTGCCTGTACCTATTTTCTGCGAAGCGTGCTCGCGGCGGCTCCCGTGCCGGGTTAGTGGGGCAGGCGCGTTGGGCCGGCGGAACTTTCGCGTACCACCAGGTGCGTTGGCAGGGTTGTATTCTCAGGGACATAGTTACCTATGCCCTTTTCCACTTGTTGAAGCAGCATTTGCATGGCAATCTTTCCCATGTCGCCGACCGGTTGGCGGACGGTGGTTAGCTTTGGGTCGATGATCGAGGAGATGGGGTCATCGCTGAAGCCGACGATGCCCAGTTCGCCGGGGACGTGGACGCCGCGCTCTTTTGCGTGCAATAGTGCCTGGATGGCGGCGGGGTCATTGACGCAGAAGATGGCATCTGGTCGCTCGGGTAGATCCAATAGCCGGGCGGCGCTGAGCCGTGCATTCTCGGGTTGCAGGTCGTGGGGGATGATCAGTTCGGGTTGGACGGGGAGGCCGTGCTTTTTTAGCGCATCGGTGTAGCCGTTGAGGCGGTTTTGGCTGAGCTGGAGGTTGGGTGGGCCGCCGAGGTGGGCGATGCGGCGGTAGCCCATTTCGATGAGGTGCTCGACGGCGGAGAATGCGCCTTCGTAGTCGTTTACGTATACGCGGGAGGATTCGATCGAGTCGCAGACCCTGTTGAAGAAGACCACCGGTATGCCGTGCCGCCCGAAGACGCGGAAGTGTTCGAAGTCTTCGGTCTCCCGCGTCATGGAAATGAGGACGCCGTCGACCCGGCTCGCCAGCAGGGCGCGGGTATTGGCGATCTCGGTCTGGACCGACTCCTGGGACTGGCAGATCATGACGGTGTAACCGGCCGCGGAGGCGATCTCTTGTGCGCCTATGATGACGGTTGGGAAAAAAGAGTTCATGAACTCCGGGACGATGATGCCGATGGTAAATGTTTTGCTCCTGACCAGGCTTTTTGCGAGGAGGTTTGGTTGATAGTCCAGCTGGCTCGCCATCCCGAGGACGGCGACGCGGGTCTCTTCTTTTATATCCTTGTGGCCTTGCAGCGCTCTTGAGACGGTGGATTTTGAGATATTTAGCGCCCGCGCGATATCGAGGATGGTCGCGCTGTGGTGAGTGGTGGGGGAGGCGGGTGGATCGCTCTCCGAGGGCAAGGAAAAATAGATACGACAGTCTTTACAATAGTACCGCTGTCTGCCATGCACCACTCCGGATTTGCTGATCGCATGCACCTTTTCACATTTTATACATCGGATCATACGGGTCGAAATTTTAGGGATCACCTATCGGGAACGATACCGCAAACGTTCCCGGTAGATTTGCTTGATTAAAAGTCTCTCACACGGTCGCAGATATTGGTTGAATGCGCTAAAATTACATTCATTAATCAAAATCAAAACTATTGCTGCTGTATGAGTAAAAGATTGCCGGCTATCGCTCTGCTACTCCTCCTGCTCTCCGCCTTACGCCTTCCCGCACAGGACCGGGTCCTGACTCTTCGCGGGACGGTGACCGACAACCACGGCAGCCCGCTGACCGGGGCCAGCGTGGTGGTCAAAGGCACAGAAAACGGGGCATCCACCGATGCCAAAGGTGAATTTACCATAAAAAACGTAAGGCCCAATGCCACGCTGGTCATTTCCTTCCAGGGCTATACCACGGAGACCGCCGCGGTCCGGGGCCGCGAATCCCTCGCGATCAGCCTTGCCCCCAGGACTGCGCAGCTGGACGACGTCGTGATCGTCGGGTACGGGACCCAGCGGCGGGTGGCCACGACAGGCTCCATCGCCTCGGTCAAGGCCGCCGAGATCAGTCAGACTCCAATATCGAACGTTGCCCAGGGTATCCAGGCGCGGGTATCGGGTGTCCAGGTCACCCAAAACTCCGCCGCGCCGGGAGGGAATATCAGCGTGCGCATTCGGGGGATCAATTCCATCAACGGGAACTCTGAGCCGTTGTACGTAGTGGACGGCCTGCAGATATCCAATGGTGGCAACGTGAACGACGTGAGTCCCCTGGCTTCCATCAACCCTGAGGACATCGAGTCCGTCGACATTCTCAAGGACGCGAGCGCTACTGCTATTTATGGATCGCGGGGCGCCAACGGGGTCGTACTGATCACCACCAAGAGGGGGCGCAATGGGGCCACCCGCGTGGCTTATAGCGGATTCTACGGGACGCAGAAGGTGACGAAGACCATGTCGATGATGAATGCGGCGCAGTTCGCCGACCTCGAGAACCAGACGTATAATAACCATCTCTTCCCCGACCCGGCCAGCCTGGGCAAGGGGACCGACTGGCAGGGCCTTATCCTTCGCCGGGCCCCCATGCAGAGTCACCAGCTGTCCGTCTCCGGCGGTTCGGAAAAGACCCAGATGGCCCTTTCCTTTAATTATTTCGACCAGAACGGTGTCATCATCAGCAACGAATTCAAGCGCTATTCGCTGCACGCGAACATCGATCACCGGGTCAACGACTGGGTCAAGGTCGGCGCGAGTATCTTTGGCAGCAATAATATCAATAACGCCATCCCTTCAGGTGTCACGAGCCTGGACGCGGGGGTTGTGACACAAAGTATTCTGGGCGCCGCGATGGGCGCGCCACCGAATCTGGTGCCCTATAAAGCGGATGGATCGCTCTATCCCTTCGGCGACCAGTTCAACGGCGTCTACCGCGAAGAGGCCAACCCGCTCGGCCTGGCACGGATACTCAGCCGCACCAGCCTTAAGCGGGTGCTGGCCAATGTGTATGGCGAAGCCAATCTATTCAGGGGGCTGACCTATCGGGCCTCGTTCAGCATCGACCAACAGGGTACACTATACAACTATTACTCCCCAATCTCGATCCTGAACAGCAGCGACGTGAACGCCACTTCGGGATCGGCGTCCAAGGTCAATTCGAACTATACGCTGCTGCTGCATGAGAGCATGCTGACCTGGGCGCATAAATTCGCGACTGACCACAGCCTCAAGCTGACGGGTGTGTTCGCCACGCAGAGCGTCCTGAACGATTCAAATGCGATCAAAGCAAGCGGATTTCCCAACGACGCTACCGCCAACGAGGCCCTGCAGCTTGCGCAGAACTTCACGGCCTCCAGCAGCCGAGGCAAGGAGAGGCTGGACTCCTATATGGGAAGAGTTAACTATGGCTTCAAGGACAAGTATTTTCTCGATCTGACGGCCCGGGTGGATGGCAATAGTAAGTTCGGTGCCGATCACAAATATGGCTTCTTCCCTGCCGCCTCTGCCGCGTGGCGTATCAGCGAAGAGAATTTTATGAAGGGACTGGACTTCGTCAGCGACCTGAAACTACGGGGCAGCTATGGTCTGACGGGCAATGCAGGCGCGATCACTCCTTATAAATCCCTGGCGACGGTCGGTTCGAATGGCGCCTATGAATTCAACAGTACCTATACCACCGGCATCAGCCCCAACGGTATCGCGAACCCTGCCCTGAAATGGGAGACCTCCCTGCAGGCTAATATCGGGGTTGACGTCGGCCTGTTCAACAACCGCGTAAGCCTGGTGGCCGATGTCTATCAAAAGAAGACCACTAATCTCCTCTATGTAAAGACCCTGCCTCTTTCTTCCGGTTATGCCAATATCACCGGCAACTTCGCCAGCCTGCAGAACAGGGGGCTCGAACTGGCCGCCAATGTGAGGATACTCGAAGGCCCGGTGAAATGGGATGTCTCGGCGAATATCAGCTGGAATCGTAATAAAGTCGTAGCGCTGGACGGCATCACGCAGGAGACCTTTGTCAATTCTTACTCGCTGCTGAAGGTCGGACAGCCGCTGGGTGTCTTCAAGACGTATGTGTTCAATGGGATCTACCAGACCGGGGAGACGGTGTTACCCGGCTCAGGCAGCCAGGTGGGCGGTGTAAAGGTGGCTGACCTCAATCACGACGGACAGATCACCGCCGATGACCAGAGGATCACCGGGAATCCGAATCCAAAGTATATTTTCGGGTTTTCGACGAATCTTCATTATCGGAAATTCGACCTCAGCATATTCCTGGCTGGCTCGCAGGGGAACGATATCTATAACCTGAGCCGTTATACTTTCGAGAATCCCCTGGGGCACAGGAATGTTTTTGCGGCGCTGGCCAATCGCTGGTCGCCTACGAACCCGAGCAATTCCTATATCATTCCGCTGCAGGGTGGGCGGATACCGATCTCGGATCGTTTTGTAGAGGACGGCAGCTATATCAGGTGCAAGAATATCACGCTGGGGTATATGCTGCCCGCGGTCAAGGGGATCCACAGTATTCGCGTGTATGCCAGCGCAAACAATGTCTTCCTCATCAGTCATTATAGCGGTTATGATCCGGAGGTCAATAGCTATGGTAATAGCAATACGCAGATAGGCATCGACAACCTGGTGTATCCAGCAGCCCGCTCGTTCCTGGGTGGAATACAGGTGAATTTTTAAGATCAATCTCAAAAGAAGCCAATGAAAAAATATAGTATCTATTCTGTTCTGCTGGTGGTGATCGTGGCCGGCTGCAGCAAGCTGAAAGAGCAGCCCTATTCCTCGATCTATACGGACAATTTCTATAAGACGGCCAGCGACGCCGAAGCGGCTCTGGTATCAGCCTACAGCCCCCTGGCGGATATGGCCAGCGGTCCTGCCCTCATGCTGTGCGGCGACTTCAGTGCTGACCAGGTATATCCCCGGCCCGTTGTAGGAAGGAATACCTTCACGCTGTTCAACTACGACGCGAACTACACCTCGCAGAAGAGCTATTCCCGGCAGTTCGAATCGCCCTTACAGATATGGCAGTCCTGTTATCTCGGTATAGAGAACAGTAACTGGATCATCCTGAAGGTACCCAACACCAATATGGACGCGGGGAGAAGGGGGCAGATACTGGCGGAAGCGTATTTTCTGCGTGCGTTCTACCTATGGTTCGTGGCGAAGAATTTCAACCAGGTGGTGATCAAGACGACACCGAGCACCAATCTTACGGCGGCGTATGTGGGAAAGAGCCCGGCGGCTGATGTCTTCAAGCAGATATATAGTGACCTGGATAAGGCGGTGGCCGGTCTGCCGGACTACAGCGCGTCTATCGTCAAGGGGCGTCCTTCCAAGCAGGTGGCCCAGGCGCTCTATGCCAAGGCGGCGCTGTACAACCAGGACTGGGCGACGGCGCTTAGCATGGCGCAGGCTGTGCTGGGCTCCGGTCGTTATTCACTGATGGGTAACGTCCTCGACGTCTATGACGTGAATAAGAAGGACGCCGCACGCGCCGAGAACATGTGGGCCTTCGAGTCGGCGAGGACCAATCCGGGCAAGAGCGGCCAGACGATGAGTCTTTATGGACCGAAGAACAGCGATGGGCCGGCGTATGGCAAACAGACGTTTGGTTCTATCTTCGCCTATATGCGTTTCTTCAATTCCTTCAGTCCGATCGATAAGCGGAGACAGCTGCTGGATACGTTCTACATCAATAACCAGGGACAGACGATACATCAGAAGGACGTGACGCCTATCACTCCCAATGGGGTGCTCGTGAAGAAATACATGGACGCTAACTCGATCGGCGGCGCCAGCGCGTGCAATATTCCTATCCTGCGCCTGGCGGATGTCTACCTGATCGCTGCGGAGGCGGAGGCGCATAAGAACGGTGTTACGCCTGATGCTTATGGGTATATCAATGCCGTTCGCACCCGGGTCGGGCTGCCGGGGCTGACGCCGGGGCTGGGGACCGATGCTTTTGTCGACTCGGTGTTGCAGGAACGCGGCTGGGAGCTGTTTGCGGAGGGTGACCGGTGGTATGATCTGACGAGGACGAATACTTTTCTGCAGGTGATACCGTTGGCGGTGAATGATGTATATCCTGTGCGCGCTCCGCAGGCGAAGCATCGGTATTTTCCCATCCCGCAGGATGAAATTAATGCGAATCCTGATCTGACACAAAATGAAGGATGGAAATGAGATACCTGTTTTTATTTTTGGGGGTGATTTTGTTTGGTGACGCGGCCGTCGGGCAGGCTCGGGGTTTGGACACGCTGGCGATCCCGGGGATGAGGGTGATGTCGAATATCCGTTATGGAAAGGCGAATGAAAAGCAGAGTTTTGACCTGTATCTGCCGGAGAAGGCGGTTGGGCGTAGGCTGCCGCTGATGATCTGGATACATGGCGGCGGCTGGCGAATGGGGCGCAAGAAGGACATGGAGGTTGCATGGCTGGGTTCTTTTGGTTATGCCATTGCGAGTATTGACTATCGGTTCAGCAGGGACTCGGTATTTCCTGCCCAGGTGAGGGATTGCAATGCTGCTATCCGCCTGCTTTGGAAGAATGCTGCTGTGTGGGGGCTCGATATGGGCAGGTTCGTGCTTGCGGGTGCGTCCGCCGGAGGTCATCTGGCGAGTCTTATCGCCATGAGCTGGAACAACCACATACAGGATTTCGATGCCTGGCCGCTGTCCGACCATCCTGTATCTTTCAAGGGGGTGATCAATTTCTATGGGCCTGCCGATCTTTATGCTTTTCATGGCGACGAGACGGGTTACAAGGTGGATTCGGTCACTTCTTCGGTTTCGCTGCTGCTGGGCGGGAGTCCGATGGATCTGCCGGGCAGGGCGAAGTATGCGAGCCCGGCCAGCTATGTCGATGGTGGAGATCCGCCGGTGCTGATCCTGCATGGGGATAGGGATCCGATCGTGCCGTTGTACCTGGACATCCTTTTTTACCATGTGTTGCAAGAGGCAGGTGTGCGGTCGGAGCTGATGGTACTGCCGGGGGCGGGTCATGGGGGACCTGCTTTTTCGGGGGACAGCGCCCGGAACCAGGTGATTACTTTTCTTTCTTCTATTTACCATTAGTTTATGAATAAGTTGATTCTATTTCTGGTTTTTTTGTTGCCGTTATTCTGTGTGGCGCAGGTCGTTTCGCTCGATGGGGACTGGACTTTTGCCATGGATCCGATGAAGAAGGGGGAGGATATGCAGTGGCCGCTGCCGGGGTTTCCGTATGAGCATTTTGATAAGGTGCAGGTGCCGCATTGTTTTTCGGTGGACCCGCGATATCAGCTGTATACGGGGACGGCGTGGTATTTTAGGAAATTTGAAGCGAAGCCGGGGGCCCGGCAGTTCCTACATTTTGATGCGGTGTATTATAGGTCCAAGGTCTTTTTGAATGGGGAGGTCGTTGGTGAACATGAGGGAGGTTATACGCCATTTGAACTGGAGGTGACTGGCCGCGTGAAAGAAGAGAACTATCTGGCTGTTGAAGTAGACAATGGATGGGATACGGCTACTATCCCCGGCGCCAAGACGAGGGTTGGCTATCAGAGCGATAATATGGGATTTTTTTTTCCCTGGATCAACTATGGTGGAATTATACGGCATGTGCGGCTGATCAGCCGGCCGGCTGTTTTTGTCCGTCGGGTAAAGGTGATCGCGGAGCCTGATCTGGAGCGTCATGTCGCGGTGGTAAAGATTGTTGTGACGCCTTCGGATGGGAGTGAGGGGATGGTGAACGCCTGTATATTTAAAGAAGGGGAGGCTCGAAGCATTGTTTGCAGGTCCGGCGCCGCGGGGGCCGTTCTTTCGATGGGTATCCCTTCGAAGGACCTGCAGCTCTGGGACCAGGATCATCCCTGGTTGTACAAGGCCGTTGTAACGATGGGAGTGGATACCTTCTCGACGACGTTTGGCGTTCGCCGGATGCAGGTGCAAGGTACGCGGCTGCTACTGAATGGCGAGCCGGTGCGTTTTGGTGGCGCCAACCGGCCTATCGACTATCCCGGGTTTGGCTCTATCGATCCGCCGGAAGTACTTGAGAAGGATCTGGGCCTGATGAAGAGCGGCTGTATGGAATTCTCGCGGATCATCCACTATCCTGTTTCAGACGAATTTCTGGACTGGGCCGACCGTCACGGGCTTATGGTCATCGAAGAGGCCGGCAACTGGCAGATGACACCGAAGCAAATGACTGACACCAGTATGCGCAGGAAATTCGAATCGCAGATGAGGGAGATGGTGGAGCGGGACTGGAATCATCCCTGCGTGGTTGCGTGGAGCGTGGGCAATGAATTCCAGTCGCAGCTGCCTGAGGGAAAGGGCTGGGTAGTGGACATGAGCCGTTATGTCCGAACCATGGATACCACTCGTCTGATCACTTTCGCCAGCATGATGGTGGCGAGGGATATCATTAAAACTCCCCAGGACGAGGCGTCGGAGTACGTCGATTTTATCAGCGCGAATATGTATGGTGATTATTTGAAGAGGTTGCAGCATATACATGCGGTTTACCCGGACAAGCCTGTCTTTGTGAGTGAATTTGGGATCAGGACCGATGGTGTGAAAGATGAGAGCGGACGTGTGGAGCATCTGCGGCAGGCGATGGAGGCTTTTCGTCAAAGTGATTTTGTGATTGGTGCAAGTGTGTGGACTTTTAATGACTATTTGAGCCGGTTTCCCGGGACTAACCCGAATGGGTATCGCCCATGGGGATTGGTGGCGCCGGATAGGACGCCGAGAGGGATGTATTTTGAATGGCAGGAGCAGTTTGCGCCGGCGACCTTAGAGTTTGTTGGTGGGAAGGTCGTTCGGATAACAGCCCGGAAGGATTTTCCTTCCTATGTTTTGAGGGACTATGTGGTTCGCTGCGGCGGACAGGCGGTGGCTGTGCCTGTATTGAGGCCGGGGGAATCGAAGGACATACAGTTGACGCTGCCGGCTGGTGGAGCGGTCGAACTGGTAAAGCCTGGCGGGTTCGTCATCCTGAAGAAAATATTTAACCGTTAACCGGAAAACATGATCAAAGAATCCGTTCAGGCCTTGCGTTCATTTAAGAGGGAAGACATTACCGCTGATCTTGTGGTGGCAGGCGGTGGCCTTTCCGGTGTGTGCTGTGCGCTTACGGCATCCCGTCAGGGAATGAAGGTCGTCCTGGTGCAGGACCGGGGGGTGCTGGGGGGCAACTCTTCCAGTGAAGTGCGGCTTTGGGTGCTGGGCGCCACTTCGCATATGGGCAATAACAACCGCTGGGCCCGGGAGGGCGGCGTGATAGACGAAATATTGGTGGAGAATATCTATCGAAATCCCGAGGGGAACCCGGTGGTCTACGATATGATCCTGCTCGATAAGGTGTCGGCCGAGTCCAATATTACGCTGCTGCTGAATACGGCGGTGTATGAGGTTGAGAAGGAGGGGGATGCAATCCGATCGCTGAAGGCCTTTTGTCCGCAGAACCAGGTGGAATACCGGCTGATCGCGCCTCTGTTCTGCGATTCTTCGGGTGACGGCGTGGTGGGATTCCTGTCGGGATCGCCGTTCCGCATGGGAGCGGAGGCGACTGACGAATTCGGGGAGAAGTTCGCTCCTTCTGCCGACTATGGCGAGTTGCTGGGGCATTCGCTCTATTTTTACTCCAAGGATGTGGGCCGGCCTGTACGTTTCATTGCCCCGGCTTTTGCGCTGGATGATATCACCCGTATCCCGAGGTGGAGGAGCTTCAATTCGCGGGAGTATGGATGCCGTCTTTGGTGGATCGAATACGGCGGCCGTCTCGATACCGTGCGTGACACGGAGAAGATCAAGTGGGAGTTGTGGAAGATAGTTTACGGCGTGTGGGATCATATCAAGAATTCGGGGGAGTTCCCCGAGGCCGCCAACCTCACGTTGGAGTGGGTGGGGATGATCCCGGGCAAGCGCGAGAGCCGCCGGTTCGAAGGAGACTATATTATGCGGCAGCAGGACATTGTGGAGCAGCGGCATTTTGAGGACGCTGTAGCTTATGGGGGATGGTCTATCGACTTGCATCCCTCGGACGGTGTGTTCAGCGAGAAGCCAGGCTGCAACCAGTGGCACAGCAAGGGCATTTATTCCATTCCCTACCGGAGCATCTATAGCCGGAGTGTTTCCAATCTGTTCTTTGCAGGCCGTCTGATCAGTGTTTCGCATGTGGCGTTTGCGTCTACACGGGTGATGGGGACCGGCGCTTATATCGGACAGGCTGCGGGTATGGCTGCCGTGCTTTGCCGCCGGCTGGGGGTTCAGCCACGCTCGCTAGGAGAGCCTGGGAAGATGGAGGTATTGCAGAGGGAGCTGTTGCGGGTGGGGCAGTATATCCCGGGTCTTGCGCTTCGGGACCCGGAGGATCTGGTGCGGCAGGCGCGGGTAACGGCCAGTAGCAGGCTTGTGTTGGAAGGATTGAATGAGGGGACTGCCGCCGGGTTTTTGCGCCCCATGACGCTTTCGCTGGCTCAGCTGCTGCCGCTGGATGAGGGGAAGACGCCGGTTTTCCGCTGTTATGCCGAGGCTGTGGAGGCTACGACTCTCGAAGTAGAACTGAAGATCAGCAGCCGTGCGGGTAATTTTACGCCTGATATTTCGCTGGGGAGTCAGCGTATCGGGTTGCAGCCCGGAAGGAATTGTGTGGTGATGGATCTTAACGCCCGGATGCCCGCGGCCGGCTATGCGTTCTTCTGTATATATAAGAATGAGCGGGTAAGCCTGTACTTCTCGCCGCAGCGTATAACCGGCATTCTGAGCGTTTTCAACCTGGTGAATGAAGCGGTCAGCAATTATGGTAAGCAGACGCCTCCGGAGGATATTGGTGTAGATGCGTTCGAGTTCTGGTGTCCGCAGCGCCGGCCTGAGGGGCATAACCTGGCTTTTTCCGTGGAACCGGCGCTCGACTGTTGGGGGCCTTCCCATATCAGCAATGGTCTCGCCCGTCCTACTACTGGCGCCAACGCCTGGGTAGCGGATCCTGGCGACCCGGCTCCGAGTCTGCAGATAGAATGGGATATGCCCAAGGCGATCCGGCGGGTAGTGCTTAAATTCGATACCGATATGGATCATCCGATGGAGTCTGTGTTGATGACGCACCCCGAGACTGTTATGCCTTTCTGTGTCCGAAACTATCAAATACTGGATGAGGAGGGAAAGGAGGTTTATCGAAAGGAGGACAATTACCAGACCATCAACACGATCGATTTTGCTACTCCTGTAACTACACGACGTTTGACCGTTGTTGTTGAGCATCCTTCGGCGGAGACGCCGGCGGCTGTGTTTGAAATACTTTGTTATGAATAGGATCCGCGCCGCTATTGGCCGACTGGTGTTGGCAGGTTGTCTGATTTTTTGTGGGTTTATGGCGAAGGCTGCCGATAGTCTTCGGCTGGCGAATGAGTATGTTCGTCTTGTTTGGAGGTCATCGGCGACGGGGTGGGAACTTGGGAAGATGGAAGTACGTGTGAATGACCGGTGGGTGGGGGTTGCCCGGCCCTCAGGTGAGTATACGTTGTTGTATTCGGCGGATAAGCCTTCGGAAGTTGGGATCAGGGGCGCGTTTCCGGAGCCGGCGTACCATTATCAGACCCGGATCTGGGAGCAGGCTATCGGTCCAGTGGCGATGAACACGGCCGGGGAGGCGTATTATTTTTATCCGCGGTCGGGTGCTGCTGTGGGAGCGGCTATTCATTTTATTGCGGAGACGCCGGTTGCGGTTGTGACGACGGATTGGAGGCTGGCGGCTAATGGCGATGTTCTTGTGACGGAGCGGCTCATGCCGCGTAAAGATGGGTATTTTTCCATGGCCAGTCCCAGTCTTTGGGGGGGTGGAGCGGACGATCTGGCCTGGGGTGTTGTGCCGGGGTATTGCCAGGGTAATTTTGTCAATTCCGATCTGGAGACCGCTTACGGATATGGACAGGGTATTCCTGACCGGCCTGTGATCTATCGCGACCGTTGTGCGTCTACGCTCTGTCCGGTGATCACTACACATAGGGGCGTCTCCCTGGGGGTGATGCCGGAGCCGGGTATAGCGCGGGACCCGTGGAGGGCGGATTCCAGCACACAGCAGGACTGGCAGGTGGGGCTGTCTTTGAGGAACAGGCGGAACGAATTGACCCCGACGATATATTTTCCTGTGTTGGGGGAGAAGGGTTCTTTGAGGCATGAGGGGGAAGAGTTGGTGTGGAGGTATCGGTATACGACGAGGGGAGGCGGATGGGATGCTGTGCTTCACCATGCGATCGAGGACGTGTATCATTTTGGCGACTCGTTGTCGCTGCGGCATAACCGTCAGTCCCTGACCCGGCGTGTACAGCGGATGATGGACTATCTGTCTGACGCGCGTACCGCGATGTGGCATGTTGATTACGACCATGGGGTACTTATTGGCGCCCAGTCATATCTTGGTGGTGTCGTCGGTTCGCGGGGCGATGCGATGAAGAATTCCGACTATGGCGCGATGTGGATGACGGCGGCTATCAGCGGGCGGCGCTGGTTCCGCGACAGCGTCCTGCCGTATGCCCTCAACTTCAAGCTGCAGCAGCAACAGACCGATGCGGGATTTTTTCGGGGCGCGGCCATCGGCCAGTATTATCTGGCGAGGAAAAAAATGTTTGTTGAAGAGTGGGGGGATTTTATAGAGCCTATCAGTCTGACGTACTATACCCTTGCAGACATCGGCAATATTCTTCTTTTCGAACCTGATAATCGCCAGTTGCGCGAGCGTCTCCGACTGGGGGCCGACCTGCTCTTGCGATGGCAGAGGGCTGACGGCAGCTGGGCTGTCGCCTATGACCGGCGTACCTGCCAGCCGCTGTTCACCGATCTCGAGGACCTGCGGCCTACTTTTTATGGACTGCTGGTCGCCTGGCGCATACTCAAGGACGATAAATACCGGGTAGGGGCTGAGAAGGGGGCCGGCTGGCTCATCCGTCATAGCGTCGACTCCGGGCGATTTCTTGGCGTTTGCGGTGACTCGCGATATGTCCCCGATTTCGCAACGGCCCAGACTTCGCAGGCCTTGTTGGATTTGTATGATATGACGCACAGGCGGGAGTATCTCGATGCGGCCATCCGGACCGGCAGGATGTATACGACCTCTGTCTATACGCAGCCGGTGGCTTCGCGGGCATTGAAATCCGTCGGGGGTCGCGTTCGTGAGGACTGGGAGATCAGTCAGTCGGGGCTGAGTTTTGAGCATGGCGGTACGCTGGGTTCGGCGAACAACAATGGTCCGATAGCGCTGTGCAGTCATGCGGGACTCTTTATCCGTCTGGCCGGGTTGACCCATGATACGCTGTTCGCTGAGATGGCGCGGGCGGCGGCTATCGGAAGAGATGCGTTTGTCGACCCGGCGACGAGCGTGGCGTCCTATTACTGGAATGCAATGAACAGGGGCGCCGGCCCCTATCCGCATCATGCGTGGTGGCAGATAGGCTGGATTACCGACTATTTGTTGGCGGAGGCCGAGCTGCGGTCGGGTGGGCGTATCCGTTGGCCGCGGGGCTTTATGACCCCGAAGGTGGGACCGCATGAGTCGGTTGGCTTTGCGCCGGGGACGGTGAATGGTGTTGCTGCGCAACTGGTAAATATCGAAGGGCTTGTGAATTGGGATAACCCTGATGTGGAGGTGATCACAGCGAGGTCGACCGATAGGGGGCGGCTTTTTGTGATCTTTCTTAATGATACTCCGCGGGTTTTGGAGACCGATTACAGCGTGGACAGTCGGGGTTCGGGGGTTGGCGCGGCCGGGGCCCGGGAGACTGTTCGTCTCGCGCCTTATGGATTTGAAGTTGTTACTTTTAAAACAGTTAAGTAAAGCATGGCACAGCTGGATATTCTCGTTATGATCATTTTTGCTATTATGATCTTTGTTATAGGACTTGTTTTTACGCGTGTGGGCAGTCGCAGCGGCCAGGCTTTTTTTGAGGCGGGGGGTGAGACCCCTTGGTGGATCAATGGCCTTTCGCTCTTTATCAGCTATTTCTCTGCCGGCACCTTTGTGGTATGGGGTTCGATCGCATACAGGCAGGGGCTGGTGGCCAACTCGATCCAGCTTACGATGGCCATCAGCGGAGCGATCACGGCCCTGCTGATCGCCGGGAGGTGGCGGAGGACGGGTGCGCGGACTGCGGCGGAATTTATCGGGAGGCGTTTTAATGTTGGCACGCAGCAGTTCTATACCTATCTGATCCTGTTGCTGAGTCTTTTTAATACCGGGACGGTTCTGTATCCGGTGGGGAAGATGGTCAGCGTGGCGACGCCGTTGCCGCTGAATTCCTGTATCGTGGTGATCGGGCTCATCATCATCCTATACACCGCGGCGGGTGGGCTTTGGGCGGTGCTGGTGACGGACGTGGTGCAGTTCGTCGTGCTACTGGCGGCGGTGCTCATCGTGGTGCCGGCTGCCTTGAAGGAAGTGCATGGCTTTAAGGGTTTTGTCGGCGGCGCGCCTGCCGGGTTCTTTTCCTTTTTCTCGAAGGATTATACGCTGGGATTTATGTTGGCGTTTATCGGTTATCAAACAGTATATATCGGCGGCAACTGGAGCTATGTCCAGCGCTATACCAGTGTCTCCAACGAGCGTAATGCCCGGAAGGTTGCGTGGCTGTTCTGCGGGTTGTATCTCGTGAGTCCCGTGATCTGGATGCTGCCGCCGATGATCTATCGGGTTATCGATCCACATCTTCAGGGGCTGGCTGCGGAGAATGCGTACATGCTTCTCTGTGAGAAGGTGTTGCCTGCGGGTCTGATAGGGCTGGTTCTGTCGGGGATGATCTCGGCGACTTCGAGCAAGGCGAATACGACGATCAACCTGGCGGCGACTGTTTTTGCGAAGGACATTTATTACAGACTATTGCGTCCTTCGGCTTCCGAGAAGGAGCAGATATTGGTGGGCCGGCTCTTTACGTTGTTGTTTGGCGCGGGGACTATCCTTGTGGCGATTTGGATACCTGCCGCTGGCGGGGTGGTCGAGGTTGTGCTTAGTATCGCGTCTATTGCGGGGAGCGCGTTGTTTGCGCCGATCATCTGGTCGCTGTATTCGCGACGTCAGACGGCCTTCTCGGTGGTTTTGTCGACGTCTGTCGCGCTTGGGGTTAATCTCTTTTTTAAGTTTTTTGCTCCTTATATGTTGGGGATTCGGCTTAGCCGTACGGAGGAGACGGTTTCGGGGGTGGGGTTGCCGTTGTTGTTATTGGTGGGGTTTGAGTTGTGGTATACGGGTGTGGCCCCCGGCTCGGTGGGGATGGTTGGTGGCGGGGAGGAGGTGCAGCCGGTTCGTCATGAGGATGCGATGCGGCAGAACCGTTTTGGCATCTCGGTAATTGCGTGGGCTATTGGCTTTACGGGTGTGGGGATACTGGTGCTGGGGGTGTTGGCAGGCGGGCGCGGGGTTGTTATTGGGGTTGGGGCGGGGATTATGGTGACGGGGGCGTATATTGGGACGTTGGTTAGGAAAATGAAGGGGGCTTGAGTTAAATTCTTTATATTTATACAGGGTCCTTGGGGAGAAGGCTGGGGGTACATTTGGGGGGCAGTGCGGGGTATCTTTGAATAAGCTAAATATATTGATATGAGGATACGACTGATGTTTCTGAGCGTTCTGCTGACTATGCTTATCCCGACCGTTGCATCGGCGCAAAGCCAGGACATGTATACGTATAAGCCCCAGTCGCAGGCGCTGTATGATGCTATCGTAAAGATGGATAGTGTCTATTTTACCGCTTACAACAGCTGTGATATGGGTACGCAGGCGGCGCTATATGCGGACAGCATCGAGTTTTACCATGATAAGGGTGGCCTGGAGACGAGCAAGCAGCGGCTGTTGGACGCGATCCGAAAGAATATCTGCGGCAAGGTGACCCGTGTACTGATCAAGGGCAGTATCGAGGTGTATCCCATTGGGGATTATGGCGCGGTGGAGATCGGCCTGCACCGATTTATCAATCACCAGGAGAGTGAAACGCCTTCCAAGCCCGATAAATTTATCCTGATCTGGCGGCATCGGAATGACCGGTGGGAGATCACGCGCGTGATCAGCCTGCATTGAACGCTTCAGTGGCGGTGAACCTTTTTTTGAAGGTAAAGGCGAAGGGGGTTTCTCCGCGTTGCCGCAGGTGGGTCAGGCGTTCCTCCGCCTCGGCGATGTCAGGCCGGTGGCCTGCGGGAACCCACCAGAGGACCAATATTGACTATGATTGAATCATCGTTGAAGATGCGGATGGTTGTGGCGTTATTGTTGTCTTCCTTTAGTCGCCAGCAAAAGCCTTCGCTGGTCTCTGCGAGATGATTGATCCGGTCCAGGTTGTTGACGAAATCGGCCATGGAAGGGTGATCCAGAGGGTATAGGACTTTGGCGATATTGAGCTCGGCCAGGCCGTTCATCGGGTTGTATCATATCCGGACATCTTTTCCGGAGAGTTGGCTATAAATATCTGATTTTCAGTCGGCTGAATTCGGGGTATCCCATTTGTGGGCTTACCAGGAATATCCCTCCAAAATTCAACATTATGCTCCGCAACGCTTTCAAGATCGCCTGGCGAAACCTGCGTAATAACCGCATCTATTCTATCATCAATATCTCTGGGCTTGCCGCGGGAATGGCTGTAGCTCTTTTGGTTGGATTGTGGATATGGGATGAGCTGTCATTTAACCGGTATCATCGGAATTATGACCGGATCGTGGAAGTCATGGATAACCAGCAGCGGTATGGGCAGCGTAATACGAATAATTATCTCCCCGTACCCCTGGCCGCCAGTCTGCGTACGCTGTATGCTAGTGATTTTCGATACCTGGCGTTGGTTCGCGAAACGGAAGACCACGTCATCGCCGCCGATGAACGTAAATTTACACAGGCCGGAAATTTTATGCAGCAGGATGTCGCGGAAATGCTGACGCTCGATATGATATATGGCACGCGCAAAGGCCTGAGCGATCCCCATTCGATACTGCTGTCACAGAACCTGTCGCGCAAACTTTTTGGCAACCTGGACCCGGTGGGAAGAACGGTAACGATCGATGGAAACAATTCGGCCACGGTCACTGGCGTGTATGCTGACCTGCCCAACAACAGTGAATACCGTTCCAGCAGCTGGATTGCCGCTTTTGAACTGTACGGCGCCAACATGACGGACTGGGGCAACTACAATATGCGGATCGTGGCGCAGCTGAATCCGGGAGCTAATGTCGATCGGATCTCTGCCAAAATTAAAGGCCTGCTTTCAAAGAATGTAAAGGAGAAGGACGCTTCGCATGCGCTGTTTCTTCAGCCCATGAGTAAATGGCATCTATACTCTACTTTTGAAAATTTTGTACCGGTGACCAGCGAGCAGCTGCAATTCGTTTGGTCGTATGGAATGATCGGAGCTTTTGTCCTGCTGCTGGCCTGTATCAATTTTATGAACCTCAGCACTGCGCGCTCGGAGAAACGCAGGCGGGAAGTAGGTATCCGGAAAGTAATGGGGTCGCTGCGCAGACAGCTGGTGTGGCAGTTTCTGGGGGAGTCGTTCTTTATGGTGGCATTGGCGTTCGTTTGTACCCTTGGGATCGTCTCGATAACCCTTCCCTGGTTCAACCATGTTGCGGATAAGGATATCCGACTACCTCTCACGCAGATCGGGTTTTGGCTTGGGGCGGCAGTCTTCATAATTTTTACGGCGCTGCTTGCGGGCAGCTATCCTGCCTTCTTTCTTTCGGGGTTCAATCCGGTCAGGGTGCTGAAAGGACAGTTCCGAACCAGCGTCCTTTCCTCCATGCCCAGAAAGGTCCTGGTAGTGCTGCAATTCACGGTGTCGGTCACCCTGATCATCGGAACCGTCGTGGTCTACCACCAAATACAATATGCGCAGAATCGTCCGGTGGGATACGCACAAAACGGACTGATCAGCATAAAGATCCAAGTACCCGATTTTGAGAATAAATATGAAACGCTGCGCACGGAGTGGATGAATACCGGAGCAGTAGCGAGTGTGGCAAGGGCAAACTATGGGATCACGGACACGCGGGGATGGAACGTGGGATTCAATTGGGGGGGCAAGCCGGCGATCGAGGGGCAATCCTTCAATACGATATCTGTTTCTGCCGACTATGGCAATACGGTGGGCTGGCAATTGGTGCAGGGCAGGGGGTTTGACAAGAACCTTGCCAGCGATTCGGCGGCAATAGTGTTGAACGAGTCTGCCGTGAAGGTGGCGGGGTTGATAAATCCGGTAGGACAGACAGTGAAATATGATCCCGGCTATAAGCCAGCTCGTTTCTATCGAATTATTGGCGTGGTACGGGATATGGTAAAGGGCTCGCCTTTCCAGGCTACTGATGCTTCGGTAATGTTTTTAGGTGGTGGCAACTGTGTATTTCTTCGGATAAACCCACGTTCTTCGGTACATGAGGCGCTGACAAAGATCGCTACGGCGTTCAAAACCGTCATTCCGACGCTGCCGTTCGACTACAAATTTGTTGACCAGGAATATGGACTGAAGTTCGCGGAAGAAGATCGGGTCGGGTTGCTCGCAAAATTTTTTGCAGGTCTTTCCATTTTTATTTCCTGTCTGGGTTTGTTTGGTCTTGCTTCTTATGTGGCTGAACAGCGAACACGCGAGATTGGCGTGCGTAAGGTGCTGGGCGCGTCGGTATTTAGCGTGTGGCGTCTTTTATCCAAAGAATTTCTTTTACTGGTGGTTCTGGCCTGTCTGATCGCGGCGCCTTTGTCCTGGAGCTATCTGCAGCATTGGTTGCAGAAATATGAATATCGCATTGAGATATCCTGGTGGATATTTGCCGTTTCCTTTGCGGGAACTATGTTGATCACCCTGGTCACGGTTAGCTGGCAGGCCATCCGTGCTGCCCGGGCGAACCCGGTGAAGAGTCTGAGGACGGAGGGGTAAGGGGTTTGGGGCTTAAACTTCAATATTGCCTGTCACGATTTCTCCGGCACGCTTGTAGTTGGCTATAATAACCCCTTTTGACGTCACATGGCTTTCTGTTAATTTAAATGCTGCCGGGATTGCGCCGTTGTTGAACAGCCTTTTTCCTTCGCCGAGAGTCACCGGGTAAATTTTGAGCCGAAGTTCGTCCACCAGGTCATGCTTCAGCAACAGCTGAATGAGTTGACTGCTGCCCCAAACCTGAATGTCAGCGCCGTTCGAATTCTTAAGTTTTTTGATATCTGCCAGACCCTTGAGGAAAACGGTATTTTTCCAATCCGATCTTTCTCTTGTCTGCGACAGGACGAATTTGGTGCCATCGTTGATGCCAGGCCAAAAGTCAGCATGTTGGGGCCAGTAGGCTTCCCAGATATCAAATGTTGTCCTGCCCAAAAGGTAATCTGACGGTTTCAGCTCTTCTTCCATGATCCTGCTAAAATCCTCGTCGGCATAAGATGCGGTCCAGCCGCCATGTTTGAAGCCGCCTGAGGTATCTTCCTGTAGTCCACCGGGTGCCTGCATGACACCATCGAGTGAAATCATTGATAAAACAATTATTTTTCTCATTTTAATGTTATTTTAAAAAACTGTTCAGGTAATTCAATATCGTTGCGGTCTGCATCATGAGGCTGACGTGACTTTGTGCTGGAACAATGGCCAGCTGCGATGGTGGCATTGGTCCCATATCGGCAGAGACGGCGCCTCCCAGCGATTTATAGGTTTTTATCAACTCGATCTTATCCAGTCCATCATTGTCGCCGGATATGATCAATACAGGTGCAGCGATTTTCGAAATATTGGAGTCGCCGAAGTCGAATGGCGCCTGAGCGAAAGCAAACATCTGCTCTAAGAACGTTGTCCATTTTGTTTTATCAGGTGCAACTGCATCGTATGCGGTTTTCATGGGGCTATTTGAAAAAAATTCAGGTTTAAAAGTTTTAAACGCATTGTTTACTTCGGGTAGCCAGCCGCTACTTTTATAAGTAGAAGAAATGATCACTAATTTCCTTAGCCGTCGGGGGCTTTGTATCGCAAATTTATAAGCCACGGAGCCACCCATACTATATCCCACAACGTCAGCGCTATCAATTTTCAGGTAGTCCATGACTCCTTCCACATCACTTGCTAAAGTGGCATGCAATAATTTCCTATCTGAATACTGTGTGTGTCCGTGCCCCTGCAATTCAATGGCAATTACTTTCCTGGTTTTTGACAGCTCAGGGATCAACTGGCCCCAGTTCATGTCTATTGTCATAAAAGCGCCATGCAGTAAAACTATCGGCCTACCTTCGCCGTATACTTCGTAATAGACTTTAATTCCGTTGACAGGTGCGTATCCACTGGATTTGGTCTGTTGTCCGATGGATCGGGATGCTGCGAACATAATTGTGATCAGAAGTATAGAGGTTTTGAGCAAATTTTTCATAAAGCTTTTCAATTTTTAGTTTGATTTTTATTGACAATACAAAGATGAGGAATGCTTCAGGATTTTACGCGGTGTGAAAACGACAAGTTAGGGGATGGATTACGCCAAAAGGGGGGTGGACAGGCCCGGATGGCCGTATGTAAAGTGATAAGGGTTGAAAATCCCAGGCCAGTGATTGAATTTGCTTTGCGCGGTGATGTGGCGAAGCTAATTTGGCCCGTTAAAACGAGCTACCGATGAGATTACTGTTGTTATTGCCGCTGTTTATTCTGCCATTTCGCCCGCTGTTGGCCCAGGAGAAGATCGAGCCTGGCAGCGAGAAGCTGAACCAGGCCTATTTTAGGCCGGGAAGCATTTTCCAGAAATTGAGCTGGTTTGACAAAGCCGGTGTTCTGACCCGGCAGGCGACGCTGAATTGCGTCACAAAGATTGACACCATCAATAAGAAACTGATCTATCTCCAGATCAGGAATGACGGAAAGAAGGACTCGACCGTTGTGGAATGGCCGGGGTTGAAGCCGGTCTATACCGCGACTTTTACCGGTACTAAAGTGTTTGTTTACGATTATCGTGGGGGCGATAGGGTTAAGAATACGGTGTTTCAGAATGGACGTGTTGAATCGGATACGAGTTTTGCTATAATAGTACCTTATTTCGATAGCTATCTGACCGACTATCTGTTCGGCGCGTTGCCTTTGAAGCCGGGGTATCATGGACAATTCAGGATAGGCAGTGGCGGGAATGGGATGGTTATTATAAAGGATGTTTTTACGGATGTGCTGAGTTCTGGAAACGGCTCGACTGTTCAGGCCTATGTGGCGCTGGTGGAATATAATGGCTACAATGTGACCTATTGGATCGATAAAGGATCGGGGGAAATGTTGAAATCCATCTATCAGGGAGCGGATGGTAGTATTTTTATGAAGTCGAGGATCTAAAGCAGTTCCGGGATGGTGACGCAACGGTAGCCGTTCGTTTGCAGCCATTCGAGAAGCTCGCCGAGCCGGTTGTACAGCTTATCCTTTCGCCGTGGATCGGTGCCTGCATGAATGAGAATGATAGCGCCGTTCAGGCCGCCCGGCCGGGTGGAATATTGCTTCTTCAGCGACTGAAGGATGGCGTCGGTGGTGGTGTAGCTGCTGCCCATTCCGGGATAGGTGTAATCGGCATTCGTCCGAACGCCGGGTGTAAAATTGATCAGCTGCCAGCCGGCGGTGTGGGCCCAGGCGGCGATCGTGTCATTCCACCATTCATAAGGAGGGATAAAGTAGTGCGGACCGGTGGTGTCGATGCCGACGGCCCGGATGGCGGCGAGGTTGTTATTTAGATCCATCCGAAAACTGTCTTCGGTGACCAGTGTACTTTCCCTTTTTGTCCAGTCGGCATACAGCAGATGTTTGTCGGAATGCGGACCTAAGTAATTGTGGTTTTTGTATAGTTGCCTGATGGTTGCGCTATAGGCCGGATTGCGATACATGTGGCCGGTGAAGAAGAAAGAGCCGGGGACCCGGTGTTTTTTTAGGATTGTGGTGATCGCCGGGAGGCCGTCTCCAAATTCGTCGCCGGTGAAGACGAGGGACACGGTCTTGCGGGTAGAATCCCCTCTGACGATCGCACCGTGTGAAAAGCTCCGGCGACCGTCTGCCTGGTCCTGCTGTGCGGCGAGGAGGTATACCAGTGACGCCGTGCCATCCATCGTGGGTTCGTTGGTGCTATAGTCGCCGTAGTCGTCGTGATAGACGGCGAGGCTGCTTTGGAACTCTTTGTAGCTATCCTCGTGGGTCAGACGTATGCCGATGAGGTGGTCATAGATGCTCGTATAGACTGGCCCGTCGACGAGTCCGCCGTCGATGGGGTAGTGCTTGAGATGAGTGAAGGCCGAGTGGGGATCGGTCGGTGTGTCGCCATCCGCGGGCAGGCCATATACCATGCTTGTGCCCCAGGGGTTGCAGCCGAAGAGCCAGTCGAAGCAGGCCTGCTCGAGCGGCTGATACGACGTGTCGCCGGTGAGCTGACGGTACCAATAGCACTGGATCGCGAAGCTGACGGTGAGGTTGTTGCTGCACCAGATGAAGGGGATATGATGGTAGAATGCGTTGGACTTTGCCTTTTGCCAGACGCGGTCGATGCCTTTTCGATACCAGGAGATGAGGGAATCGCGGTGGTTGTGGTCGTGGCTGGTGAGGAGTTTTGCCAGTTCGTAGTGACCAAGATTTATGAAAGGGTACCACTGGTAGTGTTTGGCCGTGTCTGCGCCGAGCCATGGGGTGATCTTCTCCTGTTGGGCGTATTGCCAGGCCCTGTCCGGCTGGTCGAGCGCGGCGGAGGCGAGCTCCATGTCATCGGTCCAGTTGTCTTCGGCGTAGATATAGGGGGAGAGGACGGAGGCGGTCTGACAGACTCCGGGTTTGTCGAAGCCGATCTGTAGAGCGGTGGATGCCTTTTCGCCGAGTTTTTTTGCGTAGGCGCTGTCGACGGGGGCCAGTAGGCGGCTGCCGAGGGCGAAGGCGGCGGCGAATTTGCCGGCCGTGGAGGCTACGCCGGTAGTTGCGTTCATGAACTTGCCCCGCACCTGGGGGAGGCCCGTACAGAAATAGACGGGTCGTTCGAGGCCCCGCCCGTAGAAGTTGGTATCTTCTTTTGGGATGCGCATACCGCGGTGATCGCGGTCGTCGCCGAGCTGGTTGAAGAGCCAGTCGGGGCGGGGGTGCATTTTCAGCAGCCAGTCCATGCCCCATTTGGCTTCGTCGAGGACGTCGGGGATGTG
>Ga0105239_10000611_pt1 | contig 50912 bp, 46 predicted proteins | sample KBSC44metaG_FD_92761 | JGI IMG/M metagenome (GOLD analysis project Ga0105239, IMG submission 92761) | Corn rhizosphere microbial communities from Kellogg Biological Station, Michigan, USA - KBS C4-4 metaG | ecosystem: Host-associated > Plants > Roots > Rhizosphere > Soil | place: Michigan, USA...
CCCTGGGCCGAGGGGGCGCTCCCAGGGTGTCCGTGGTCGACACGGCGGCCATGCGTCAAAGAATCCTGGGGCTGCGGCTTCTAGTGCTGGCCTCTTGGTGAACTAGAAAGAAGCCCGTCTTCAAGCTAATCCTGCTCCCCGACATTGCGAGAACAACCACTGGATGGAAATGGGCCAGATAGGAATTCCTGGCGCCCACGCCAGAAAACATCGAGGTCACGCTCACCCACACCCCAGGCCTGCTCATCAAGGGGTTTGCGCATCTTATCTGTATTTCGGACCCAAACTCAGGCTCAGACGGATTGCGATCGGAAGGATGCTGTCCCGTACGGTAAAGGATCGAATGCAGCTACTGCTAATGCCGCCGGAATCAATCAAGCAATTTGATTTCTCAAATACGATCTTGTCGCCCAACACAGTCCTACCCCTAATGCTAAAATGGGCTTCATACTTAGTCGATTGTGGTCAGGTCTTAGCCTTACCAGGCCTGAGACTTTACACTCCAACCTAATCTACCCTTGTGGCTTCGAAAAGCTTCCGCAGGCTCCGTACTCGTCAACAAAGATTGGAAGAGGAGCGCATCTTGCCGTTGCCGTCGCAGCCGCCTGCATAGAGTGAAAGGCAAACCTAAACCAAGGGTGTTAGGTTCAAAGCAAAGGGTTTGAAGTTGCTCCGCAGGAAGACCTTAATAACTTCATTCGACGCATACGTTCGGTGCGTTGTTGCAGAATTTACTCCTATAACAGTTCAAAATAAAACGTCGATCTATTGGGTCTCCGCGGGATGTCTGGCTTTCGGACGCTGAGCTCTTCGTCGCGATCTGGTCCCAGTTTGAAGGTATCTGAAAAGCTAATTTGCCATCAGCACGCCCTCGTCACGAGAGGCTTGCTGAGCTTACTTATTATCAAGGGTCAAAAGCCCATGGGTCAGCCTCCTACAAGTACGAGTAAGACAAGGCTTTCAAATAATGGAGACTTGCGTCCCGTCTACGGGTGGCAGCGTCAACAATCATTTCGAAGAAAAACTATTGCTCGATCCGACCCCGCCGCAGCCAACCTTCAGCCTCATGGCCTGGCGATTTTGCACGAGGGACGGGGTTTTTTATTCTCCGTAAAAGGACCAAACTTGGAATCCCTAGCCTTGTGGCAATCTCAACGTGTCAGGGAATTTTTGGGGCCCGTATTCTCGTTAACTAGTTCCAGACCATTGTCTTCGTGATGGTGGAAGCTACTGCCACTCTGTGTTGGACGAAGGTGGTGTTGGTGGACCAGATTTCATCAAAATTACTTCCATGATCAGTCGCCGAATATCCTTATCGTTCGACAGCGAGATGGCTGTCGCGTGGCCGAGATTTCATAATCAGTTGGTGGCATGTGTCGCTTGCAAGGCGAGCCTTTCTGTTTTCGAAGAATATTCCCAACTCGTGACTGGTTCGCTGAATGAATCAATGCAGACGACCTTGAAACCGCCTTCCAATTTCGTGTAGTTAGTCTCGGACAAAACATATTCATCAAGCCGTCAACGGCGTGCTCAGCTTTGGGTTTTCAGAGCCTTCACAGTCCATCTTTAGACACATTGAATGTGCCCATCGGGGGAAGGGCCTTGATGTACTCGTAACTGCCCGCCCAGAAGTTGCACCTGCTAGGATCAGTCCAGCTGTATCCGAAGAAACCTTTGTTGACGAAACGACTGAGCATCCAACGTTGTAGTGTTTCAGTAGAACTCCTGGCTTCAAGAGCCACCCCAATCAGTTGGAAAGTCGGCGTTCCTGGCGTTTCTGATTGATGGAGTAAATTAATTTATGGCTAGCAGCCTCATTGGTACAATTGAAGAAAGAGCGGTGTCTGCCTTCCTACCTTTAACCAGGAACAAGCAGTCAAATTGACAGAAAGGTTTGCCAAAGTGGTTGGATTTGCAATCGCTCGTGATTTCGCCTAGGCTGTCGCATTTCTGATGTTGCAAACTGAGGCATATTTCGCAAAGCAGCTACCACTCAGTTCCGTTAGGCCCAGTAGTAGTGGGAATATGTAGTAATTAATAGCAGTAGTAGCATGGCCCCTTCGGTTCTGATTGAACCTTCCATGTCATGTGCTGGATTGTCAATTCTAAATTCACACTTTAGTATGTATGATACAGTTGGATGGGCCTTCGCTTCCTGCTACGTCTTAATCCTTCCTTTGTCTAGTAAATGAGTATTAATACCGAGCTGCTCACCGCTGAATTGTGCCACCAGCGTCAACGCCTGGATCAGTCATTCTCCTATTCTAGTCGGAAAGAGGGAATGCGTATCTATTCTTGAAGCTCTTTTCTTAAAGGGGCCATGGACATTGAGGGCCGTCTCAATTACACAGGTTGACCCGTTATAGTTTTGATTGTCTGCGACTCGTTAGATATGCTCCCTGAATGCTAGCTCTTTGTCCATTCTCTCCTTCGAGCATCGCGGGTTCATTGACCCGGGTAGTCGTGCTTCCTAGGTGACAGTGTTTAGAGATTTCATGGATATACCGAATCCAGATGAACTCGATCCCGATTCTCCCAGGATGAAATGAAGGCGCCCCGAAGACTGATGCTTCGAATCGAGGATGGCCTCTGCACAACAAGTCATTGACCACACAGCGCTGTATCTTGCGTATGGCCACTAGGTAGGAACAAAGCTTATGATGCTGTATGGATTGTTCAGCACAGATATCAATGTCGACTCTATGCTGACCCGACTTCATGTCCCAAAGGACTCAGTTGGACATTGCCAAAGTTCACTAGGTCGGTCATTTATTGCATCTGAGATTTGGTCAATGGGTCCTGTCACGAGAGACGGAAGCTGCCGTAATATCGGCTGTCAGAAACACGAAATGCAGACTGACGAAGCATCAAATAACATTTTTGCCAATGCTTGCGCTTTCGGGAAGGGTGGATTGGGCTAGTATGACGCCTGATCTATCGAGTATATCATCCTCTTTGGCAGAGTCGGAAACAGGTTGGGGAGAAGGATATCGTTGGGCATGTCGCTGCAGGAGATACCAGTCATCGCACTCTCACCTGCACGAGGGCAAGTCTTTCTTTCATGCTTGCCCAGTCCCCATGATCACTGGCATCCATGAACGCCAAGTAGTACTTCCAGAGTGTTCAATGTCAATTAATGATGGCTAGGGAAGACATTTCCTCCTGTTGCCAGTACATCGTCATATATGATGCAGGACTGACGTTCTCAGTTCTTCTAATGTGATGCATAAGTAAGGTATCTCTTGGACATTTCGTCGTAGATATGAGAATCACCCAGATCTACTTATGCTCCAGTGTATGGTCCACGCCACGCCTCCAAGTCATAAAGGGCGCCGGCAGGAATACTCACCAAGGAAAGCCTGATATTGCTGTCGCGTTCCATGAAGAATTTTTGATACAGTGGGTGGCTGAGGGTTTGGGCGCTGGGATATCAAGAATAGCATGAGTAGTAACCACCGACTGCCTTGCCAACCGACGCTATACGAGTTGAGATGACAATAAAACCACCTCCTATCTGGTAGCATCAACCTGAAGGTCCGAGAGTCGGTCCACGAGTAGGGAGGGTAAACAAATCGTCCGTGCCTTAGGAGCGGAATGTGCTCGCGTAGAGCCGAGGGTAAGCATTACTACGGAGGAGTATTTGGCTGCCCACGATGCTGCGTAGCAAGTAAAACCTCGTCAGACGGGTGCAGCCTTGTGAAGGCTGGGTGGCGTGGGGTTAACATTTTTCGTCTTGCACGGAGTCACTCTGGTGAATGTTCAAATTAGTAACCAACTGGGGCAGAAATTGTCCGCGCTCGGGCATCCCATCCCATTCCATCCACCTACCACCACCACCACATACACTCCTACATACTACTGTGCATTCTCGTCAAGTTTTGTCCCGCATTCTCACTTCCATGCCACCCTTTGGCTCTTCCATACACCTCATTGTTCCGGCCTCGTACTTTCTTTGCTATCCCTCTTCTTGCCCTCACCCCCAACGCACTCCTAGGGTACATGAAAGGAACGAGGACTGCCTCCACGACCCTTGGGCCGCCTGCTACGACTAGCCGCCCACACTACCACGACTCTGCGAGTTATCTCTCTCCAAAAACACGTTGAACCGACCCGAAACTCCTCCCAACTAGCGCTTCACGCTTTGCTATCCCACCACCACTCACCACCACCGAATTGTGCCTTTCTGTTCAACTAGGCCCCGTCTTCCTTGCACGATTCGCGAGATCTACCAGAAACTGCCTTGTCTACGGCTATACAGGAGCGGACAACCTCCTATCCAACAAGTCATTCTCGGGGCCAGAAGACTGGTTCTTCCACCTTAACACGACGCGCTCCCATTTATCGGCCCTTGCTCAACAAAGCCAAATGCAATTGGAAGCTGTCCCCTTCCCCAGTTCGCAGTCATGACCATGATTACGATAGACGAGGAGGGAAATATCACCTCACCCGCCCAAGACCTCCCCCAGCCGAGATTCCGATCCCATGCTTCTGCACGCCCACCCCACAGTCGAGATATACAACCCTATACTGCCGATATAGAGCAAGATGCTCTACTTGGCCAGTTCTCATTTGCTCCAGCTACTCAAACCACTGTCGTTACCACCACTACCACCACCACCACTAAATTCCCTCCTTTCCTCATGCGACCGCCTCGCCGCATGCACGAACTAGATCTCAAACACTACCCTTTGGCCGCCAGCCCCACCCCTGCCACTCTGAGAAATATTCATTTTGAGATTGGTGGGAAGGCGACAGTGTTCCGGGAGGCTGAGGATACAACATTGGCTTTGGAACAGGTACGTTCTCACAAGAGTACATGTCAGTGCATACTAATATCCCGAGCAGTTGGAAGCTGAGAGGCAGTCACTCCGACATGCAAACGGCACATTACAAACCGTTCAGAGTTTCCTGCCATGGGCATCGGCCGCGGATGAAGGTTTGGCAAATGCACCAACTGTCGACAGACGACCCAATAAACGACCCGCATCTCCTGAATCGATAACGGACAACGAAGAACACTTCTCACACCCAGGTCCCTCAGTCACATCGAATTACCCTATTCCGTCTATCAGATCAGACCCAAGACGCGATCTGGACCTCCGACGATCTCATTTTCGCATGCAAGATGCTCAGCCATCCAATCCCATAACACCAGACAGTCTCCAGAGGTCGTTGAGAGGCAATCGTCGAAGAGCAGCCCGAGATGCATCCACAGCTGCCAGGAATGGTCTGGCACTGCTCCCATCGCCAAGTACAGAGCAAATTGCTCCGTTTACATCCGTACAATCAACACCGCCCAAATCAAACCAACATCAACCCTCGACGATGGAGGAAATGCTAAATCTCCCAACCGATGGCCCACTTAGTGGCCGAACGAACCATCGGGAACCTTCTCAAGATACTGTTGTACCCACGCCTCCAATTGATGATCTTCCTGAATCTTCGTCTGCTCGGGCGACGAGTTGGCGAGCCCTCTCTTCAGTTCCAGCTCGTCTCCATGTGGCTGAAAGCCCATCCATCAACGACGGAAGTTTACCCAGCCCGAGTCTATCCCCAGTCACCGCAGCAGCAACTCTTCAAAATCCCGGGTACTTCGCTGATGTTGACTCCAGTTCTGAGGTTGCATCACAGCATGAAATGGCTTCTGGTCTAACTCCAATTGAGCGCCATTCCTCCAACTCCTTCTCGGCTCCTTCGACTATCCAGCCAACTTTTCTCCATCAATCTCAGAGCCAAGGGCTAGCTTTTTCTCGAGCTTCAGTCACCGAAATTCCAGCGATGCTAGACTACTTCGAAGCTATTCCAGACGAACTCAAGAGTTACGTCATGCACCAGCTACTCCGCCGTTGCCCCAAACCAACCCTTCAAGTCATAGCAGATGCCGTCAATCCCGCTTTGAAATGTGATTTTCTATCGGTCCTACCAGCGGAGCTTGCCCTCACAGTACTTAAATACCTCGATGTCAGGAGCTTGACCAGAGCTGCACAAGTCTCAAAGAAATGGCGCCAAATGATCAATGGTGATGAGCGAGCATGGAAGGAGCTTTTCGATGCCGATGGATTCACTCTCCCGGAGGGCGAATTGCAACAAGCCATCACAGAGGGCTGGGGCTGGCAGGACCCTTACGGAGTAGAAGGTTTCGAGCGCAATTTGAGCAATCACAGTAATGTAAAGTCGGAAACAGATGCCAATTCTTCCTCACCATCCGCGTCACAATCAAAAGGATTCACAGGGTTACTACGTCGATCGAAACGCAAAGCAGCCACCATGCTCTCTGGTCGCAACAAGCAAGCCAAGCGGAAAGACTACTCTCGGGAGGACTCGGTTGATGTCATGTCGATCGATTGGATGAGCCAGATGTCCACAGCCGAAGGCCCCTACAATGCTGCCAATGCTGCCATTCTCGCGGTGCCGTATCCGAACATCGGATTCCCAAGTTTAAAGGGCTTGCATCTTTACAAGTCTTTGTATCGTCGCCATCATTTAATCCGAAAGAATTGGATGGACGAAGATACGAAACCGCAACATCTCGCCTTTCGAGCCCATGACACGCATGTTGTGACTTGCCTCCAGTTCGACACTGACAAAATATTGACCGGAAGCGACGATAACAACATTAATGTGTACGAGACCAAAACTGGAATTCTTAGAGCAATCTTGACCGGCCACGAAGGGGGCGTATGGGCCCTTCAGTATGAGGGTAACACCCTAGTCTCCGGCTCAACAGACCGTTCAGTAAGGGTCTGGAACATTCAACAAGCTCGTGAAACCCAAGTTTTCCGGGGACACACATCGACCGTTCGATGCCTGCAAATTGTATCACCTGTCAAAATCGGCGAAACTGCCGATGGGAAACCAATTATGATTCCGAGGCAACCACTCATTATCACTGGGTCGAGGGACTCCACTCTTCGGGTGTGGAGGCTCCCTAAACCGGAAGATCCAACGTTCATACAAGCTGAGAACGAGATTGACGCTGACGATTGCCCGTTTTTTGTTCGCACCCTGACAGGCCACCAGCATTCAGTGCGTGCAATTGCTGCCCATGCCGACACGTTGGTCAGTGGCAGCTATGATTGTACAGTGCGAGTTTGGAAGATTTCGACAGGAGAGACAATTCACCGTTTGCAAGGTCATACACAAAAGGTCTACAGCGTGGTTCTCGATCACAAACGCAATCGTTGCATCAGTGGATCAATGGACAATATGGTCCGTATCTGGGATCTCAACACCGGTTCCTTAAAGTATACCCTGGAGGGTCATTCTTCTCTCGTTGGCCTACTTGACCTCAATTGTGACAAGCTTGTCTCGGCTGCTGCAGATTCTACCCTCCGAATCTGGGATCCAGAGAACGGCCAGTGCAAAGCCACATTAACCGCTCACACCGGGGCAATCACGTGCTTCAAGCACGACGGACAGAAGGTCATTTCTGGTTCTGATAAAACCCTGAAGCTTTGGAATATTAGGACTGGCGAATGCACGAAAGACCTACTTTCAGACTTGAGTGGAGTCTGGCAGGTGAAGTTTAATGAACGTCGATGCGTTGCTGCTGTCCAACGGGATGGCTTGACGTATATTGAGGTAAGTCGAACAGCCAAAGTTCATTTCAATCAATAATCAAGAGGCGCTAATCATGAAATCAGGTTCTTGACTTTGGAGCGGCACGAGATGGAGTGCCTGAGTATAACCGCGGCCGGCGGATTGTCGTCGATGCCGATGGTTGCGAAGCGATTAATGACGATGTTGGGTACCTTGACCTTGACGGCACCGCCGAAGGTTAAGCGATCCGCCCTTCCCCTACGAAATTCCATTCACGATACGATATTATATGAACGATCAACGAGGCTCTTTTCCCTCTTTTTCCCCAACAAAGTGATACCCATCGCCAACGAGTCGATCATCATCAACGTTTGAACTCTGCATGTGGCATGCCTCTTGTGCATGACCTTCACGACCTCTTTTCAACGCGTTCTGCGTCTGTGCGTTTGATTATATCCAACATAGCAATTTTAAGTTTGGGTTGTCGCCTGTTTTCTTACCTGATTGCACAAATTCATCATCGGCATGAAGTACATCAACTTAACATAGTCCCCGCAAAGTATTTATGACAGGAAAGGGTTTTACCTATGTCTATTAGATGGAGAAAAAAACGAGGTCGGGAGCTGTGACACGCGAGAGATAAGGCAGAGGAAAATGCCATGAGCCCACCCACGCTGATCCGAGTCAAGTTCGAGCGTGGCCAAAGGGGGGTCCGTCTTACCAATGAGATACGAGGCCCTCGAGCTCTCTCTGTTGTCCTTCTTGTGCTCCCAGTACATAGCATTCTTTATGAAATATACGTGGCTCTTTTCCATCTAGGCAAGGCCACAATGTTCACACCTTATCATGCAAGCAGTGCCCTATCATCCCTACACCCACAGGAGAGTTGAATTCAAGTACTTTGAAAGGACCAGGCAAGGCACACTGTACCGCAGGTAGTTGGTGCTGTGCAGCAAGGTGTAGACTGTCCCATGGGAACTACTGGCTGTAGCCGCCCCTCAGAGATGGAATGAGGTCTTGGTGGGTGGGAGAGTCTTTATCACATCTTCATTTTGATTGTATTGCATGTATATCATGTAATCTACAGTAATCCTATCCCATCAGGACGCCGCCATACATAGTTCGCTCTCTGTTTGTTTTTCGATTTTTTTCTTCGCAATGGGGGGAGGTGGTACATGGAAATGGAAATGAAATCGTTGCGCAGCTCCATGTGGTGATGGTGACGGTGATGGTGATGATGGTTCTAGTGGTACAAGGGTGGTGAGGATTATTGGTGTCTCATCGTGTGATTGAGATGCTTGTTCTTTTATTTTTCAAAAAGTTACCCCGAAGCTCTCTCTTCGCTTTCTTCTTTCCGTCGTGGATTTTAATGTTTGAGATTATATGATAGCAGAGACCTTGTGAACCCTGAGAAACCGCTCAGCTGTGGCTTGGTCTTTTTAATGCTCTTTCTTGCAGAGGTGGTGAGCGCGGGGCGAATGAAGAATTATGTCTGGGCGTGGGGATTCCTGTGGCAGAGTCGCCGGTGGTAGTGTTACACAGCTGCTCAATGGATTACAAAACAGACTTGAGATTTCGATGGAGTAAGGGCAGGCTCTGCGAAGAGTAGAATGCGAAGGTTCCATAACGTGAAATGTTTGTCAAGTGCGTCAGAATTCGCACGTTCAATATTTACACTCAGTGTCTCCTCTTCTTCCGGCTACCCTGCTTCGGTTCTTCGGCGGCGAACATAGACTCGAATGCGTCGAGGCCGCGGGTTACTCCTTTCCCAACAGGCACAGGTGCGGCGACTTGGAGACTAGGAGGGGGCTCTCGAACAGCAGACCTGGACCTGGATCCTTTGGAGCCTTTCTTCTTGTTGAGTGCTGGGGCTGTGGCAGCAAACATCGATTCAAACGCGTCTAGGCCACGGCTGACACCCTTCCCTGTCAGAGTCGGCGCTTGGTTGGAGGGTGTTGATGGAGGAGAAGGAAGAGGACGAGCGGATCCTTTGGATCTTCGCTGTGTTGCAGCTGAACTGGATGAGGTGTAATCGGACATTGCCCCAAAGGCGTCCGCACCAGTGAGAACTCCTTTGCCAATCGCTGGTGAGACTCGTGGCGTTGATACAGGGGTAATGCGGTTGGGTGTCGGCGCTAGCGGCTGACTTCTGCTCTCTGCGAGGAGGCTCATGAGCCTTTGATCCACCGGATTCCCAGTGTTGGAGCGTGGAAAGGAGGTCTGACTTGCGTTTAATCCATGGTCGATTGGCGAAAATAGCTTCCGAGTGAAGGTTGAGCCCGTTGAAGAACTTGGGGGTTGAGCACGTTGTGGGGTGGATAGAGTAGGCTTTCGGGATATATCAGGCTTCGGGATCTTGAGAAGCTCGACGAGGAAGTCATTCATGGTCATTTCGGGGTTTCGTTGGCTAGAATCAGATTGAGCTGTCGATTTCTCTGGGGATCTCAATGAGGAAAGTTGATGGCCGCGGCTGACTGTCAGAGTATCACTGATCGTCCCTGCATTATACTGCCTTGCTTTGGAGGCATCGTGGCCCGGTCCTGAAGACATAGCGTACACGTCCCAGCCAGTCGCCCGTAGAATCGACCACTGAAGCTCTGCAACACCGTAGGGTACTTGAGTGTTAATACCTCCCGTCAGGATCAGTTCACCAAAACCGGCATGTTTACCACTTCCCAACTCGGCCTCCACACGGATAGGCCTCAGCGCCGACTCGACGGCCACTTGTGAGCCTTGCCAACCGGATCTATCGCACTTGCTGACAATTATCTGGTGTGGGATCGTGAGTGAGCGCAGCAAAATCAACATTTTGCGATCACTCTGAGTGATTCCCTGCAGAGCATCGACGATGACATATGCCCTCCGTAGCTCTTTGCGGTTCCTCATGTATGTGACTATTTCGTCGCCCCATTCATCATGGCTGCCAAAGCCATAACCCGGTAGATCGACGAGAGTGAGTTTTGAACTGCAATCGGCACCCCATCCTCGTAGAGCACCACCAGTCTTGGGGTTTTTGGCGGCTAAAGACCAAGCCCATAGGGTCTTCGTCGCGCCCGGAGTCTGACTGACACGGAAGAGGTCACGGTTACCCGTGACCTGATTGAGCAAGGAGGATTTGCCGACGTTGGACCGCCCGAGAAATATTATCTCTGGTGTCAGAAGACGCCCCGGGGGTGAGGTTGCATGGCTGCGCCATGCGTTTCCGGTCCATTCTCGAAACGGCTGGTGGGCATCGAAGAATCTGGTGGCGGCAGCTAAGTTGTCGGTTGTCGGGGGTTCTGTTTCCCAATACCAGGACTTGGGTCGATCTGGAGTGTCGTCTAGCTTCGCAGGAGAAGTGTGGAGTCTTTGCCGACCGTTCTTGAGAACGGCCAGGCGGAGATGGAATCGGGACCGAGAGATGGCCCGGCACGAAGTGCAGGTAGTACCATGCATCTGAGAGGGGACTGTCAAGGGTCCAACACAAGGGTTGAGGTGTTGGGAGGGCGAGGTGTATGGACTAGATGATGAAGGAACAAAGATGTGAGGCTCCCTTGGAGAACCGAAATCCTCTTCTGGTTGAGAAATTTTGGGCGTGACGAGCGTCTGTTCTCCGTTAGCGCGCTTGACGGGTCACCCCTCGGCCCCAAGCGCTAAGCGCTAAGCGCTAGGGCGCAAGCATCGAGTGGGCGCCTAGCCTTCCGTGAGGGACCTGTTTGAATCTCCGGACCTGAACTCCTCGTTGAATAGAACTCAAGGGGCCCCATACGAACGGGATCCTTCTCAGTTTTATCCTTGTTGGCTGTTTTTAGGCCTACGGTAGGCGTCGTCACCATGATAAATGCCGTCCTCGTCTTCAATAACAATGGACAACCAAGATTGACTAAATTCTATACTCAGCTGGTATGTAGCCTGAGTATCACACACCTCCTTGCGCTGACAGACCACCAGGACACAGTCACTCAGCAGTCGCTGCTCTCCCAAATATTTGCTCTGGTTTCTGCTAGGCCGGCATCGGCCTGCAATTTTCTCCCCTTGCCACCCTTATTGGCTCCCACGGGCTCAAACACCTCCCCCGATGCTCCCACCCAGATCACCTATCGACACTATGCCACCTTGTATTTCATCCTCATATCCACTGCCACTGAGTCCCCGCTTGCTTTATTAGATTTCATTCAGGTTTTCGTCGAGGCCCTTGATCGGCTATTTGAGAATGTCTGCGAATTAGACCTTATATTTGGCTTCGAAACGCTCCACGCTGTTCTTGGTGAAATGGTTGTTGGAGGCGTCGTCGTTGAAACTGGCTTGGAAAAGATTGTCGAAGGCGTCAGACTGAGTGAAGGCGCCAAAGGCAAAAGAAAAGCGGTCAATTCCCGTGATTCCGGGGTCTCTTTGGGAAGAGGCAGCGGATTCGCAGGCCTGGGCTGGGCTACAGGGACAGGTAGCAGCTGGAGGTGAGGCGTCGCATTTTTCAAATCATCCAGAGAATTTGTCACGGCAAGATCACCAGTACCCTTGGAAATCTCGCTGTCATCATCCTCCGAGGGTTATAAGGCGGGGCAACACTGAGGATGCTACGACCCTCTGTCGTTGGCATTCAGCTTCATGAGATGGGATTATGCATGTTATACCGAGCAGGAAACACTGCCTACCCCCTCCCCTCCCTCAGAGACCACCAACTGCTTCTTTGCCATGATCTCAGCTTTGATGGTACCGACTTGTACAAATTTGAGCGGAATACTGTTTGCAAGTGCCCGGCAGTATCTTGTTGGCCAAAAGCCTTTGTCAGAGTCTCTGGCAGACTACGAGGTCTAGCCTAGAAGAGGAGTTCCTCGGTTCAAATCTAGCCAGATATTTGTTACCCTAGCACTTGACAACAGCCCCAGCAGGCTTCACGCAACGTCTGTGGATCTGACAACTTGCGGCCCCGTTTTAACAGCGTTATGCGGAGAATGCAAACCATGACCAGAAGAACAGGAGACGAGAGGGTTAGAATCAGAGGAGAACACCGAAGACAAGGCACGAGTGCTACCAAGCGTCCATCGTGCAGAAGAGACAGCCAGCAGATAGAAACAGGAAACGTGCCAATGTAGTTTCTCTGCCCAACGCGCATTTGGCACCAAATGATGGGGAGAGGCTAGGGAGAAGCTAGGGAGAAGCATGGGTAAGGAACCTGGCGATTGTTGGATCAATGGAAGAACTGGAAGTTGGTGAATTCCCAAGTTCGTCACGGCCACGCTGTGCCAGACTGTTCTCTGGACGTGATATCAACGGTTCTGGGACATGGATGTCGGCGGGAAACCATCTAATACCTCCTACCTAGTCCCTCTTAGGGCGTCGTTCCTGAACTAGACTGTATCGGTGAGAAAAACAGGTCTTGGGAAAATGGCCCAAAGTGTGACAGCACACAATCCAACAATAACATTGGATGGCCACGGCGGCCAATATTTCTGTCCTATGAAAACTTTCCAACAAGGGGAAACCCAGCCTCCCAAGGGTAAGAACGCGGCTTGGTGCAGGATCACCAGATCGAGGGATCCCAAAGCCCAGGACGCTGGACTTAGTCTTTTGTGCAAGGGTTGGTCGGGACTCGACACTCGACGCTCGAGACCCTGAGTGGGCGTGATGAAGACCAGCGAAGTGGGATTGGCACTGGAAGACACTGGCACTGAATGGGAAAGTCTGATAATCGGGCGGTTAGAATAACGCTGTGTGTGGACGAGGGCCCGCTGCGTATCCAGGTACCATAGCCTAATTGGGGTTAATGGGGACCCCCCGGTTGTATCCGCTGTTGCACACCCCCTGAGTGGTTCGCCCGGCTCACGACCCGCTCCCTCGGCCCTTCGACACCAATGGTCACAACCCCGCTCTCCAACCTCATTCGCTCCTTGTGGTGCCTCATGCACCCGGTCAGTCCCTCCTTCACAGCTTCCGCACCACCACTTCTGCCAATCATCACAATCAGCGCCGTGTTCAACTGGGTGCTCACCCCTTCTGCAATCATGAAGAGCTACATCTACCGCCGTGATCGCTCTTTGCGTGCACCGAATTGCTTCATGTCCTCTTCGGCCAGGGGTTCAGCAGTTTCAGGCACACAGGTTGGTTATGTCAATGAACTGATCTGCCTACAAAGATGAGGCATTCCTCCGCTGCTCTTGTAATCCTCATCTGTGTCTTCTTCTGCTGTTTTGCCGACGCCATTCCTGCCAGTATCTGGGACGTGAGCATCTTAACTAGCCCAGCGCCCCCTCCAGACGAAGGCCCTCCGCTCTCAGCTGGTGCTCTGAGAGACGAGTCGAAGCTCAAGTACGAAATTGCCGGCATTGTTGGTGCTTACTTCTTCTGGGTCTTTGTCACACTACTACTCCTGTTGCTTGTCGGCAAGCGACTTCGCCACAAAATCCAAACCTCAAACCAGACCTTGAGCATGGAAATCGTCAAGCCTTCTCCCCTCAGCAGCCATCCAGGGATGAGCATGGACTCTCCACTCAAGAGCCCGGGAAAGATGGCGAGTCTGAGATCATGGGCTTCTGGCGGCAAATCTCACAGCCACAAGCCTTCCAATACCAGCATGGCAACCACCATTGATGAAAAAATCGTTGAGGCAGACAGGGCGAAAAATATGGATGAAATGGCCAAGCTCTATGCGGCGGTCATGATCCATGATGAGGAGAAGTCGCAAAAGGCCTTGAACAGTAGCCAGACTTCTCCGAAAACACCTTCATTCCCCCTGACGCCACGGTCACCCTATGCGCCCTCTCAAATGACCTTACCCCCAACACCGCGATCACCATATTACCAACCGCATCTGAGTAGTGGTGGGCCTGCATCTCCTCGATCCCCTCGATATCCGCCTGAGTTCCAACACCTCCGCAATCCGTCCTCTGAGGGCAAGGATCACGGAATTCAGCCAGCAGCAATTACACTTATCCATCCACTTGCACCGACACCAGCGGAGGATGTGCCAACCCGTGCCTCCTCGCAAACCAGCACTCGCAAATTCAAAGCCTCGCCACTGTCTCTAGCCTCTACTAGATCTGATTCAGCCCAAAACAAGCGACGCCCGAGCCAGATCTCTGTCCGTGGCCAACCAATTTCACAACCAATTCCAACCGCAAGCATGACCAGCGCGCAGGAAAGTGCAATTGAGTCTCCTAGGATTTACAATCCCGGTCCCCCACCACCTACCCCTGGGCAGAAGAGCTTCGTGAGCTCAATTCAGGAAGAAAATCGAAGACCTTCGGCCCCATTATCCGTAACGAGCACTGCGCAAGCGTCCAACACTTCCTTGCCTTTCCGTCAGTTCTATGCAGACGCATTGAGGAGCGCACCACCTACGAAGACGACATTCTTAGAGAAGCGTGAGAGCATCCTTGGAGTTCATCCCAAAACTGGTGTACCACAGACTCCCTACAGCCCATATACCCCCTTCACTCCTATGACACCAATCACACCACGTCATCTGGTCACGAAGGAGGACCGAAGAAGAAATCGTAAGAAGGAAGGCTTAAAGGTACTCAGTGAAGATGATCTAGTCATGAGTGATGAAGATATGTGGGGAGAGATGAAATGATGTAGCACTGGTGATGCTTACCGTTTCTTTCTTTCCTCTTCTACGGAGTCCTGGGTTAACGAGCTTGTTTCGTTTGTATTTTTCTACCAGGACGATGTACCGTGCTGTGTACATTTACTGCCAGATCATGGCTTTCATATAGATACCCAAATCAAACATAACATATCCATGGCCACTCAAGCTGAGCTATCTTTAAGTTTGTAGACGAGATGAATCCTGTATTTCCGGGGGATCTTCGTCGTGGCCCCTTCCCCTTTCTCTGTGATCATAAGAAGCGAGACATCGTCACGTGTGGTTCCTAGGTGGACGAGGCCATCTAAACTAGAACCTTTGGAGGCTATCACCAGTGTGTACAATTGCGCCAGATTGAGTGCAAAGTCTATTCCGTATGCACCCAACTTGTTTAAATAGCATGCTCACTGACTTTCTTCATCAGATCTCAGCCCCGGCACCACACCCGGTTCTACAAATCGTGCTTAGCCAATTATCTAATCAACTACCGGTAGCCGGAACATGGAGCGCTTGTACTCAGACTGAGGCGGGTAATCGGCGGGCTTATAGGCGCACGAGAACTCATGCGTGCCCGAGCCGACGGTCGTGGATTTCTCCCCTTCGCCGTCCTCCTTCAGATCACATGGCAACACGACTTCGGCCGAGGAGTTGGGGGGCACGACGACGGTCATGCTGAACGAGCCGTCGTCGGCGTTGAGCTTCCATGCGCACTCGATGCGGCCGTAGGGGCCCTCGTATTCGGCATTTGCGCTCGTGAGTGTGCCGCCGGGCAGCGGTCGCACCTTGATCGATTGCCATCCGGGGGTGATGAAGTCGAGTCCGCCAACGTCCTTGTGCAGCCAGTGCGCGACGGAGCCCAGCGCGTAGTGGTTGAAGCTGGTCATCGCACCGGGATTGATGGTGCCGTCAGGGACCGTGCTATCCCATCGCTCCCAGATCGTCGTCGCTCCCATCGTGATCGGATACAACCAGGACGGGCAGGATTGTTCCAGAAGCATTTTGTATGCCAGCTGGTAGTTGCCCGTGTCCGAGAGTGCATGGCACATCAGTGGTGTCCCAACGAAGCCTGTCCCGATACGGTATTTAGCGTCGTGTACCAAGTGGCTGAGGCGGCCTGCTGCCTTTTTACGCTGGTTTTGCCCGTCAAAAAGTCCAAAACAGATGCCCATTGCATATGCTGTTTGGGTGTCTCCGGCGAGCAGGCCTGATGGGGTGATATACTCTTGTGCGAAGGTCTTCCGAATGTTCAAAGCATCCTTGGCGTAGCGTTCGGCATCCGCTGACTCTCCGAGTAGTTGGCTGGCTTTGGCGATGGTGTCGAGCACTCGAACCAAATATGCGTCAGCGACGAGAACACAGTCTGTGCGAGCCGCACCTGGTTCCTCCGGCGGCGCAGTGGGATCCAGCCAGTCAGAGAGTTGCCAGATGTTCTGGTCCCATAAGCCATTTGGACCTCGACCAATACCTTTGTCCACCCAAGCTTTCATGCTCGGATACTGTCTGCGAAGGAACTCCAAATCACCTGATGCCTGATACATATCCCATGGTGTTAAGACGGCGACATCATGCCAGGCACACTGTGGTCCTAGGGTATTGCCAATCGCGTCCGGTACGACAAGCGGCGGGATTCCATTGTCTGTGTCGTTCAACTGCTCGGCTGAGAGGTCCTCAAGCCAGTTTTTTAGGAATCCTTTCGTGTCATAGAGAAAGTTCGCAGTAGGAGCGAACACTTGGATATCCCCAGTCCAGCCAAGCCGCTCGTCGCGGTTGGGGCAGTCAGTAGGGAGGGAGACGAAATTGCCCTTCATACTCCACAAGACATTGTCATGAAGTTTATTGACAAGAGAGTCCGAGCACGAGAACCACCCCGTGCGTTTCATATCACTGTACAAAGCAACTGCCGTAAGATCGTCCTTGCTAGGCATTGCATCGTCAGTTGGCCACCCCTCTATCTGGGCATAACGAAAGCCGTGGAAGGTAAATTTTGGGGACCAAGTTGCCGCCTGCTTCTGGGACAGTAGGACGTTATCGGTTGCTTTAGCACCTCTGAGAGGCCGTGTGCCAAGTTCGTCATGCTCAAGGACTTCAGCATGCTTGAATGTCACTTGGTGCCCATCAGTCGGCGCCGCTGGTAAGCGCACCTCTAGCTTTCCAACTAGATTCTGACCAAAGTCGACCAGTGTCTTGCCAGACTTGGACTTGAAAATCTTCAAGGGTGATAGTCTCTCCATTGCCCGGATCGGCGGTATTTCTGCAGCCAAAATACTTGCAGATGGGAATGCCAGCTCTTCGGTTGGTGTCCAAGACTGCTCGTCCGCGTTGATATCGCTGTTCCAGCCGTCTTGCTCCTCACGCGTGTCATAGTCCTCCCCATTATAATTCTCGGCGCGAGTTGTTGCACTCAAGTGTGATTTCCACGAATTGTCCGAGACGAGCGTGTACCTGTCACCGGACTCGTAGACGACTTCGAGCTGTGCTATAAATGCCAACCGATCCCCGTACAAGCAGCGTTTTTTCTTGCCGAACCCGATGCGACCTGCGAACCAACCCTCGCCAACTTCCACACCAAAAATGTTGGACTGGCCTGAGACAAGCGACGAAGTCACGTCAAAAGTTGAATATAGTAGCCTATGGTTGTAACTAGTCCACCCAGGAGCCAATTCCTCTGTGCCAACTCGCTGGCCATTGATGAATGCTTCGTAGACGCCCTGGGCTGTGATGTAAAGGCGAGCTTTCGAAATCGCTCCTGACTGCTCAGACAGCGGAAACACCTTCCGAAATCGCAAAGGTCGCCTGGGTCCATCTTCGTTGTCTTCCTTAATTGTCGACGTGGTGAGCTTGGCAGTCCAATCTCCCTGGTCAAGAAGCGCAGCTTCAACAAGCTCCGGGCTGGACCACTCGCTGTCGATCTTCGTAGCATTGCCAGTCGCATCTACGGCCTTACCGTGAGACCGGACCTTTACGAAGACGGAATGTCGTGATTGGAGTGGCTGATGCGGCCATGGAACTAGGACGGACTGCGAGCTCTCCAGGTGGTAAGTTTTGATCTCGACATTGTTGCGATCAACAATCTGGATCTCATAAGACTCCTGAGACCAATTTTGTAAACCCCCATCAGAGGCGAAACGCCACGAGATTCGAGGAGTGGCATGTCCAATGCCTAATCCGGTAGAATGGTGTTCAAAGCTCACCGATGTGATGCGGACTGAAGCCATAGTGAGCGTGCAATAGAACTGTCAATGTCGTAAACTTTTGCCACAAAGGTTTCACCTCGAGGCTCGAATCGAACTCTGGATTCTACATAAAAACCATATCTCATTTCGGTCGACAATCACCCGGTGGAGTAATATCGTGTTTCCTCGGGACTATTGCTCGCTCGCACAATCCTTGAAAGGCGGGGTATGCTTGTGGTTGAGGCGTTTCCTCTATCACGCCAGGCCAGCCACTTTGACCATGCACAGCGGCATCAGGGGAGTGCTCGGTGGCATCTGCGCCGACAAAGCAGTGCTAAGGATCAACTTCTGTGCAGCGTTCGCCAAACAGGGCCGGCGAGATCGGGTGACCCAAGAGGTAAACGAGGAATCTTCGGCAATAGCCTGCTATTGTGTTTCCAGCGATCTACTCGTTCTCGCAGAGGAGATCAACAGCGAATTTGCGACTACCGAGGTCTAATATCTATTGGTCCGTTAGGCGCTTGGCGAAGAATTAGTTCGTGCCGCTTATGACTTGGCCTAGTATTAGGGCCACACCGTTCGCGAAATCGGCAGGTATGCACTTTCCGGAATTATCACACTAGTTTCGATATTGTGCATCGATTGAGAGATTGGTAACCTGGGCCGAAGATCGTGATTGGGCTGCGCGGGAGTGACCTGATGTGGCCCTGACAACTGGCAAGCTTGTTCTCTCAACTTCGTACGGAGTACAGAGTATAAAAATCCCAAAGCCACGGTAATCCACTAAAGCACTTGTTACGTAGAGCACTAACCCAAACAGGTAGCCACGGTGGGCGCCATTACATACCCCGGAAACGGGCAACACAGAGTTTGGTGCTGAAATATTCCCCAGACACTACTGGCGTATACTCGTACTATGTGCGGAGATTTACCTAACTTACCTTCAGTCGGTAGATACACGGCACCGGGCCATCCTTTTTTCCCATAGTCACTAACATCACGGGAAAATTGCACCATATCCCCGACTCGAGAGAAGGCCATTTCGTCGTATGAACGAGATATGGAGCCCCACAATAAGAAGTCCTTGTCCTGGGGACCCCGCCTCTTCGGTCCATCTATGAGCTGCGGGATAGTCGAGGCCGAGAGAGCATTTGCTCATGTCACGCTATTAAGATACCTAGTACTCAGTACCCTAGCAGCGCTGGGATGAATCTCTAGCACTCCATGTGGAGTTGCTGTGCGATGCCCAATCCTGGAGGCGGCTGGCGAGCTTCGATCTCTCATATAGAACTTAACCCCCAGGGCTCCCCCCGCCCATGTCATGATCAATACTCATCGCAATTTATATCACTTTTTGGATGCTATCATATAGGCAAGAATCAATCTCGCAGTAACTGAACCAGATGGCTACAGCCGTGGAGAAGGCCGAGGCCTTACACCTCTCAGGCGCTGGGCTTGATACCGTGGGCGTCACCGAGGTCGATGGGTACGAGAGCTATGGTCTCGTGAAGTCGAGATTCGACGAGCTGTCGATCCCTCGCACGGTGTGGGTTTTCAAACGTGTTGTCCTCGTCATCCTCGCCGTCTACACAGGCTACGTTTGTGAAGGTTTCGAGGTATGTAAAAGAAAGGGACTGTGGTCCCGGCTACCATGGTGAAAGATCATGTGGCTCATACGAAATAGCTTGGAGCCGGAGGGAGTGTCATTGCGAATGCTGGCTTTATCAAGCAGTTCGGCGACGGTAGTGCAGGCGTGAGAGCACTTAGCCCTACATGGGGTATGTTCTACATTACTTCCAACGGATCATAGCTGATGATGACTGCTAGTGTCTACATGGAGCGCTCTTCTGGTAGGTGCTGTGTCTTTTTATACCATGAATTAAACTGACCAGGTCAGAATGTTGGTCAAATCGTCACGTTCACCCACATCTCTTGGTAAACAATATCCGATGGTCTTGTTCTGGTATATCTGACATACCGAAGGTTTGCCGATAAATATGGCCGAAAGCCATCATTCTACCTTTCATGGGTGTGGCTCGTCGTGGTAAGTGGAACTTCAAGACTGATGATGGAGAGGTTGAGATACGCTAATGCTTCCAGGGGTGTGTTTTCTTGAATACGGCCAAGAGTCCATCTGTTTGGGTAAGTCAGCAAAGTTCTCTTTTCGATTCAAGATAACTACCATATTGGGCTCATGCTGATCTTGTCGCAGGCTCTCGCGAAACTTTGTAAGAAGTCACTGCCTCGGTACTATTAAGAAGGGACTAATAGATGCATCATAGGCAATGGCGCGGGTATCGGTGTCCTCCAGTAAGAACCACCCGTACCGAATAGTCTTTTCCTGTTCTGACCATGAACCTCTCAGGGTTACATGCCAGGTTTATGTCATGGAGATCAGTCCAAACAGAATCCGAGGTGGAATGGTCACCTTCCAAGCGGTTTGGTATGCTGCTCGCGGCTCCCTTCCACTGGAAATATTCTACAGGTGCTAATAATGGCCCAAACAGGAGCAACATCGGCGGTATCATTGTCTCTGTGATGATGCAACAGCTCAATCAGAAGCATCCCGATAACTATCTGCTCGCAATGCGTATTCTTTGGGCCCCGATCGGCCTGATGATTGTCTTTTGGGCCTTCGTCCCCGAGTCGCCTTGGTTCCACGCTCGCCACGGGAACAAAGAGAAGGCCCTCAAGGCTATGAGGCAGCTTTATGGTGGTGTTAAGGGTTACGATTTTGAAGAGGAGTACGGCATCATCGAGAGAACGATCGCACACGAGAGGAGCATGCTTCAGGGACAACCGAGCTTTATGGACATTTTCAAAGGCCTGAACTTGGTATGCGCTTTCCCCTTAATCATCGATAAGGGGCAATAACTGATCTGGACGCCAGAAACGAACACTCACCGTGATGGTCCTCGCAGTCACTCAGCAGCTCGCCGGCCTTGCTATAATCTTTACCTACTCAACTTGTATGATACCCTGCCGTGTTGATTCGTCTGCTAATCTCGGACTCAGACTTCTTTTCTCTCGCTGGCTTGAAGGACCCCTTCCTAGGCTCTGTCATTCTCTCGTAAGTTATGCCCCGGTATTGGTGGCTTGCGTTGTTAAACTAAGCCTAACTTACAGGTGCTGCAATCTACTGGCGGTCTTGCTGTGGTCTCTAACCGCTGACAAGCTTGGTCGTCGCACAATCATAAACACATGCCAAACCCTCGTTGTCGCGATCCTTTTCATTGTTGGCGGTCTGCATTGGTCAGGGGCGACAGGAAGCAACGCTGCAGCAGGCACTGCCCTCGTATGTCCCACGTTTCTTATTCTATGCCAAGTATGTTTTGCTGACATACTTTGTAGCTGGTCATCTGTTGCTTCTGGACCTTCTCATTCCAAATCATCGCCATGTCCTACTTTGTTTTCTCTGCTGAGCTGCCCACTGCTCTCCTCCGAAGTAAGTCAGCAATACACCAGGTAGCGTTCTCTTCAACTAACATTCGAAAGTCAAAACCGGCCCTGTCACTTTCTTCACCAATTCCATCATGGGAATTGCTACATGGTATGTCCCGACGAGGTCTGGCTAATTCGGATGTGCTCAGCTAATCTCCGCAGCTATGCGACTCCTCCGATGCTTCTCGCTCTCAGTCTCAAGACAGGTTTTGTCTACGCCGCCTTTTCTGTGCCTATCTGTATCCTCCTCTGGCTGTATCTTCCTGAGACGAAGGGGTAAGTTGATCAATTTTCGCCTCCAATGTCTTTTTCTCGGTATAACAATCTGACCTGCGCCAGCCGCTCCGCCGCCGAAATCGATGAGCTTTACGAGCGCAAGATCCCAGCGTGGAGATGGTCCAGAACTACCACGGCTGCCGAAGGGCAAATGCATGCAGTGGTGGAGGTGAAAGGTAGCGTCAGGCATCCGCAAACAGTGACTTTTAGTCAAGGGACAAACAATGCCGGACAAGTCTGAGTTAGGCTGAGGAAGACAGCTGTCGCGCGTGCTGCAGACGGGGGCCTTTGGGCGGGTAATACTTTACGAATTACACTCTTATGGCCTTACTTGTATATTCCAGAGCTGCTAGGAAGCTTCAGTTGCTTTACCGTTATCCAAGGGAACTATCCACGCCCGGATATTGGTAAAGCACTTCCCCAATTGAGCTCAACATGATTAGGTTTTGTATTGCATGAGAAGAGGAGATCTTGGATTTTATTGACCAATGAATGAAAATTCACGACATAACACTTCTGAAGACCTGGTGACACCATAGGCATGATCGTGCCTGCGAATCGACGTCGCTCAATATGATCTGGTAGCGACTGGCCATAGACACATTGATGCCTACCGTAGTTGTGGTTGGCACCAGCAAAGCCTGCGGAGAATTTGAACAGTCACATCTGACTGATTCATACAAGGGTCAAACCCGAGAGCGGTTCGGTACAGAAGAGAACGAGATCCCAGTTAAGCGAAGGACGGTAGCGCGCAGACTACGATAGAGCCATGGAATGTCGGTAGATGTTGAGGCGAGGTACGAGACAGACCAGGCTTAACCAGAAGGGACAGATTGTGACCATCGCCTCCGAGACACATGACATGGGAAAACTAGGAGGCGGTTGGTGAGCTTGGTGAGCTCACTGTTGCGTTCATTTCGCTGATCGGGAACCGTGGGTTCTTAGAGCATTCATCACTAAATATGACTCTTTCCTAGTCAGTTTCATCCAAGTCCTTGTATTTAGTCGCAAAGGCCAGTCGCTTAGTAGCGTGCTCAGTCGACAAAAGAGGTCTTTTGACTGCTCGCCACTTGGCAATCCCTTCAATTTCTGGGATCCGCTGAATAGTCCTCTTTGATAGATTTGTGTCCATTTCTCGTAAAAGTGTGCCGTAAGTCCACTTTGGATGCAGTCTAACTAGACGGAGTAGTTGATGACACTCTCGGTTAGTATAAGTGACTGGGCGCCCAGAGCGTGGTTGTGAGGTATTCTCGGTTCGCATACAGACCTTATCCACGGTTTTTTGGAGAGTTGCCTTGCTCAGGTTAGAGGTCTTGGCCATACGGCCCAGGGGGACTCCATCTTCATAGGCACCGACGATTTTAGCGCGTAATTGAGTACTTAACTCATTATTGTACCCTCGATTCCCGTCGATTTCACCTAGTATGCCTCGTAGAGTGGCCATTAGAAGTTTGAAGAAAAAAGCGTAGAGGACGCGTTATCGTAAACACGTAAAAACGCGCCAAGAGTAATTATGGCGTACTCCGTAATACTACATGCCATGGCCCTGACTTCTGTTGAGGGAAGGTGGCCCGTGGGTGCGAAGGGAAGACCCGTCTCGTGCTCTGAGGGAAAGAACGTTCCATTTAAGCGTTAGTAAAGCTATTACTTAATCACACAGGGCAACCGATGACTGGTGAGTTCTCGCCACATGCTCAAGTAAGGAGCGGCACCCAGACAGCTTAGGGACAGCTTAGATGCATAAGCGACAAATCATGGGCGACGACAAAAGGAACTGATGGGGCATCCTACATCATACCAAGACTCACATATGTCTGTTTCTACGATAGTAAATCCTTGGTGAGTTCTGAGAGTCACTTTTACTACCGGCTGCTTCCTACGTCCGAGTATTGGGGCCTGTTCATTTAATCCTATATCCCCGACACTCTACGGCGTCCTTCACAAGGTGCGGCTTTAACCAGCGATCTAAGACCGATTTCCCGAAACTTTCTTGATATTCTTAGAATTCTTAGAATTCTTGGGGTATATCCTTCATCTTGAAGTCTTCGATATCTGTGCACCGGGACTAGCTGACTTGACGCCTATCCTTTTAGCTATGCCTCTGACGGTACTCACAGACGCAGAGGTCAAGGCCCTCCTTCTGACCTTGACGAAACAAGATATAGAGGATCTCCAACTGAATCTTGCAGAATCCTTACATTCATATTCTACGGGAGACACAAATTCACCATGCGCTTCGTCTTACCAGCCGCAACGAACTGTAATCAAAAAGCATGGAGTCACGACACTCTTTATGCCAGCCTCAACGGGTACCTCAGTGGGGATGAAGATTGTCTCACTTGAAACACCAGAAAGACGACCGAGCAAGAAATCCTCGGTTTCTTCGCAAACCGGAAGTGGATCCGGCTCGAACTCTGTGAGATCAACCACTAGTGATCTCGCATCGCTGAGTCTGAGTCCCGCAGCGACCATGTCATCCTCAGGTAGTCGAGACTCAATCGATGGAGCGAGTTTTCAGCCTCCAGCTTCGATTTCTAGTAGCCAAAGCACCACACCGAAAGGTTCGGTCACAATACTCGACGCATCTGGAAATCCGATGGGCATCGTCAACGCCGAAGAACTCACGGCTTTCCGAACGGCCCTAGCGGCGACCATGTTGGTAAAGAAGCGGAATAACGTCCATACCGTGACAGTTTTCGGAGCTGGCAAACAAGCCTACTGGCATATACGGCTGGCACTCATTCTCCGGGGCGACGAGATCAGACACGTCAACATCATCAATCGCTCTTTTGAGCGTTCTATCAAGTTGATGAAATCGTTCCAGGTCACCGACGAGTCTTCCGAAAAATGGCGCAAAGACATCAAGTTCTCGGCCATGAGCCCAGAGTTTGGAGAGTATGGAAGGCTCCTCAAGGAAGAAGTCAGGAAGGCAGACGTGATTTTCTGTTGCACACCTTCTCTTGACCCGTTGTTTCCGGCGGAGTTTCTAACATCCAGAGAAGGCCAAAGAAAAGGCAGGTATATATCTGCCATCGGCTCCTATGCACCACACATGTGTGAGATCCACCCGGACGTGTTCAAGGCAGCCGTACAACCCGATCACGGACACCACCACCACAAGCATGCGAAACAGGGTGGAGTTATCATAGTGGATAGTCTAGAATCGTCGCTGAAGGAGGCGGGGGAAATTATTCAGGCGAAATTGAAACCGGAGCATCTGGTCGAAATAGGAGAGCTCATCATGATCAAGAAGGCAGCCAACAAAGAAATCGACGAGGGAGGACCCGGCGAACAAGGCTTGTTGGATTGGCTGATCAAAGGGAATGTTATCTACAAGAGTGTGGGAATGGGGCTGATGGATTTGGTTGTTGGAGGCGACGTGATCAGGCTTGCGAAAGAACGTGACATTGGAACGACAATTGAGGATTTCTAGGTAGTGGATCTCACTAGGTCAGGTATCTCAGTAGGTAAATACTGGCGAGGCTGAGTCCGTGTTGGGAAACAATCGGTGTACTGGTTCGGGGGAGAACGCCAGTGAGTACCGAAACTCAATAGACTATATCAATTTGTTGGGCGCAGGCTCAAGGCCCCGCTGTGATGGATCCAGCACCCACTGCAAGCGGAAGCACTGCCTAATTTGTTTATTCGTACTTCGAGGTTGCATTTGACAAGTTATTGCGCACGCAGAAATTTCAGCGAGGCGTGGGCCGTTGAGGCCCTGACAGCCCAGGTGCGCGTAATTGAGTAAGTAGGGCCGATTCAACGTCACCCACTCAACTCCATCGATATGTCAATGACATTACGACTAAGATCTTCAATCCACATCAGTGACAAGACTGAGGCTTCTGGAGCAATGGGCCACGTGCCAGGGCTTGGGAATTGCCCAGAGCATGTCATTGAATAAAGTTCAGATCTTTCAAACAATGGTTACAACGACTCTTATCAGTCTTTTCCAACTCGAGGGGCCACATACCAGGCTTGTCCGAGTGAAGCTGTTTACCGGAAGGCGATCCGTCATAAAGGACAGCTCGCCCACCGGGACCCAAGGGTTCATCAACGGGCAATACCATCAGGTGTGCTCTCAGGCTTTCAGGCCTCTCCCGCCTAACTAAATCCCCTCCAAGCCGCTAACCAGAACCCTCCTCTCCAACACTCGTAACCCCTCCAAATCCTTCTTATCTCGACCTTATCGCAGTTGGAGGCAAAGCGGGGTCAAAACTTCAATCGAGCACAGCGACCAACACCAAGACGCCCAGCAATCTCGAGTCCTGTCAGTGGCACACCTGGATGACCCCTCGACGGCCTGAGGAGTGACCACCTACCCAAACTTTAAGCCCATTACGAAATCATCGCCAGCAAAACTGTTACTGGTGCATCCATCGTGGGCGAACTGTGGAGGAAATACATCGCTTGTTCGGTAGACGGGGTTTGGGTGCGGTCTACCCTGGGGTACGCTCAATCCACCAAGCCGTGCCGCTCTCTCGTCAGGATTAGCTATTTTTGAGATCGTCGACCTCTACACAGGTAAGTCTTCCAATACATCTAATAGCTGTCTCTGCTTCGAAAGTGCCCATCGACCAACTGCCCGTTGGCCCTGAATGGCAAATGCGAAGCTCCCACTCTCATAGGCCCTCTACATCATGGCCCAATACAACGACTGACACTCGCAGATTCTTGAAGTTCTAGACTTTCGCATCTGACCACTTCGCACCTATAAAGCCCTTTCTTCCATCAATTTTTCTGTGTGATGTGTTGAACATAGAGACAAACAATGGTTCAACAGGTTTATCTGCCCAACGGGCAGGCATACACAGTTACACCAGTGTTTGGTGGCTTCACTTTCAAGTCTGCCAACCTGGATATACACCATTCGGCTATGCCCCCGGGTTGGACGGTTGTGCTACAAACCGAGGACCAAGTGGAAACCGAACCGGAGCGTAGGAAGAGCAGGATATCAATAAACCAGCGCTCCGACGACCGGGACGACACCCCTCTAAGGCAGGTGATCGTACATCGCTTCACCAGACCCACAGTCCAGAGCGACTCCCTCTTCATATCCTCAATATCGCAGCCGGCCAGTTCAGATTTCAAGAGCAATGCCTCTCCTACTAGGCACATTGCAATGATGCTTTGGGCTACGCTGTGTTGGTATTTCCATAAGGAGCCACCGAATCCCTATGCGCTCACAGAGGCGTCCGCGCTGACACCGGAGAGTGGAAGGCCAAAGCTAGAATGGCGCATCAAGATTAAAAGAGAGGGTATCTTCAAGGGGAAGAATACATTACAAAAGCTGGAACGCATGGGACTCATAGCTAGTGAGGACTCTTGTGTTGGGGTCGACACCGACGTTCGATTACCTACGGGGTGGAATGAGACATTTGTCAGTCGGCGCTCCTTTTGGCAGATTGATCCTCGAATATTTCTGTTCACACTCGCACCGCTGCAACATTCTCCATTCCCACAGGCATCACCATTTCCTTCTCGGCCCTCCTCACCAGATCGTACCTCGGCGCTGCCAGAGAGACCTTCCCCTCGACCTTCGGACCATGTCGTAAGTACAGCTGGTATCATGTCGGAGGCTTTCGCTGCTGGAATATCCTCGCCAGGAGGACCATTTAACTCCGGAAGTCATTTGCCAACATACTATCCCGCACCGCCAACTCAATTCACATTTACCAATCATATCAGACATCCGATACGTCCAAAACCCCCTCGACAGGGCGAGACCTTCTATAGCAGATACATACCCAGCCTCGATCAATATCTGTCCTTCCGTGTCCCATCACTCTCATCCAAACCATGCCCACATCCACACTTCGGAACGATAGGAGGCTCAATGCCTGCCACATTGCCAAGTCACACCCCAGGCATCTCCGTGGCCACATTGCCGACTTTAGCCAATTTTCTGGACCGTCCATCTGATTTAGAGCTTTTGCATAATTGGATGAACGATCCTCGAGTCAACCTCGCATGGGGCGTTGCTGGACCAACCGCTACACAAAGAAAATTCCTCGAGGATGGCCTAGCCAGCAGGCACTCTTTCCCCATATATGGCTGTTTCGATGGGAAACCCTTTGGCTATTTTGAAGTCTACTGGGTAAAGGAAGACAAACTTGGCAGGCTTTTGGGCGGAGATGTGGGAGATTATACGCGAGGCATACATGTCCTTGTTGGCGAAAAGGAGTTCCGAGGACCTCATCGTGTCAAGGTTTGGTTGTCTGCCCTGGTCCACTACTGCTTTTTGGCGGACTCGAGGACGGAAACTGTGATGTTGGAGCCGAGGGTGGATAATTTAAAGTAAGTGCCGTGACAAGCATCTCTATACCATGATTATGCAACTGACTCCGCGACAGATTCATTGAGTACCTCAAAAATGCTGGTTTCTACAAGCAAGGGGAGGTATCATTCCCGCACAAGCAATCAGCGGTCATGAAAATCGACAGGGAATCCTGGGAGGCACCTGAGCTGTAGTAGATACAAACTTCTGGCTCCGAAATGTCTGGAAATATGAGGAAGGCTGTAGTCTTACAGGTCCGTACGCCTGTTGGTGATATATCTGGAAAGGACGCTCGCCTATCAGTGGATTGCTCCAAAATCGCCCAGTGAGGGTGACTTGATATTTTGTATATTCAAGGACTGAGCCCAGTGCACGCAAACCCAAGTTAACTACAAAGATAATGTTACAAATTTAGCGCCAGAATATTCGGCCTCTCAATGCATCTCAGGGATACATTAATAGCTAGGCTGTACACGTGACCGAATCGGAGTCATTTTGTGACTCCGCAGCCATTGTGGGTTCTCTAACAATTGACCGTAGAGCCACCATCCCACCTTTGACAAAAAAAGTGTTCGAGGTGCACGACACAGAAATCTTCGACTGGAAAGCCCATCGAGCGGTGTGCTGTTCAAAGAATCAATTCCGCCAATATGGCGACCCAAATCCCCGTGGACCCTGCTCAAAGTTCGACCAAAACTCTCAAACTTGAGAATGTGAGTATGCACCACAACGAGGCTGCACCCAGAAGATCTGACACTGGCTTCGCAGACACACAACCGAGATGTCTTAATCGCTATTGAAAAGAAATACCAGGAAGAATGGCAGAAGAGCAAAGTCTTCGAGTCGGACGCTCCCTCGACCGAGGAAATTCCCTTCAACTCTGTCCCCGCGGCCGAAATTCGAGAGAAGCACCCAAAATACTTTGGCACCTTTGCCTACCCTTACATGAACGGCTCTCTACATGCGGGACATAGTTTCACGGTCAGCAAAGTTGAGTTTACCGCAGGCTTTGCTCGCCTCACAGGAAAGAGAGTGCTATTCCCTCTCGGATTTCACTGTACTGGTATGCCGATCAAGGCTTGCGCAGACAAACTAGTCGACGATGTCAAGAAGTTCGGTCAAAATTTCGAAAACTATCATGAGGACAAGGAGGATGAAGCACTCGAGTCCAATGGTATACCGATTGCCCCAACACAGGGCGTCAGTGTCAAGGATGACATTACAAAGTTCAAGAGCAAAAAAGGAAAGGCCGCAGCGAAGACGGTGAAGGCAAACTACCAATTCCAGACAATGTTGGCAATGGGTATACCAAAGGAGGACATCCACAAATTCTCCGATGCAAGCTACTGGCTTGAATACTTTCCTCCCATCGCACAACAAGATTTGATTGATTTTGGTGCGAGGATAGATTGGAGGAGGCAATTTGTGACCACCGATGCAAATCCATACTATGATGCTTTTGTGCGGTGGCAAATGAATCGTCTTTACGAATTGAACAAGATTCTTTACGGCAAGAGATATACCATCTACAGCCCTAAAGACGGACAGCCGTGTATGGACCACGATCGAGCCAAGGGTGAAGGCGTTGGCCCAACAGAGTATACGGCGATCAAGTTGAGAGTCAAGGAATGGTCTGAGCAAGCAGCTAAGGCAATCGATACCAAGATTCCCAAGGACGCAAATGTCTACTTTGTCCCCGCATCTCTCAGGCCGGAAACTATGTATGGCCAGACATGCTGTTTTGTCGGTCCCAAGATCAATTACGGCATCTTTAAAGTCTCCGAGAAGGAATACTATATCGTCACCAAGCGAGCGGCCTGGAACATGGCTTTCCAGGGTACATTCTTCTCCGAGGACAAATTCCCCCGAGATCAGAGTGAACTGCAACCTATTGTCGAACTGCCGGGCTCTGCATTCGTCGGGACCTTGGTAATTGCACCTCTTTCGGTTCATACAGAGGGCGTACGCATTCTACCCATGGAGACAGTCTCGGCCACGAAAGGCACCGGTGTTGTTACTTCAGTCCCATCTGACAGTCCTGACGACTTCGCCACAGTACGAGAGCTAGCCAAGAAGGCAGAATTCTATGGTATCAAGAAAGAATGGGCTGAGCTTGAGATCATTCCCATCATTGATACCCCCGCATATGGAAACCTTGCCGCGAAATTCTTGGTTGAGTCGAAGAAGATTCAATCCCCCAAAGATGCGACACTCTTGGCAGAAGCAAAAGACCAAGCCTATAAAGAGGGATTCTATAATGGTACAATGATCGTTGGGGAGTTTAAGGGCCAGAAAGTGCAAGAGGCCAAGGACAAAGTACGGAATTCGTTGATCCAATCCGGCGATGCCTTCCCATTTGCGGACCCTTCGGGAGAAGTCATCAGTCGAAGTGCGGATGAATGTGTGGTTGCTTTTGTCCCACAATGGTTCCTGAATTATGGTGAAAATGACAAGGAGTGGCAGCAATCTATTTTGGACTACGTCAAGGACAAGGACGGTCTCTACACCTACGCCCCAGAGACCGAGAACCAATTCGTTGCGAACCTAGAATGGCTCAATCAATGGGCTTGTGCAAGAACATATGGTTTGGGATCGAAATTGCCTTGGGATCCTCATTTCTTGGTTGAGAGTTTGAGTGACTCCACTATCTATATGTCCTACTACACGGTCGCCCATCTCCTGCATGGAGACAAGTTTGGCAAGACTACGGGCTCGCTCGACATCAAGCCAGAACAAGTCACTGATGAATTCTGGGACTACGTCTTTACCCGCACAAGCGATATCGAGTCCGTCACTAAATCTACGAAAATCCCCAAAGAAAGCCTCGAGACACTCCGTCGTTCCTTCGAATACTGGTATCCCCTCGACATGAGATCATCGGGTAAAGATCTAATTCCCAACCATCTTACATTCTTCCTCTACATCCATCTTGCACTATTCCCTCGCGAATACTGGCCCAAGTCAGTCCGTGCGAACGGGCATCTCCTGCTCAATGGCGAAAAGATGAGCAAGTCCACTGGCAATTTCCTGACCTTGAATCAGGCAGTCAAGAAATTTGGCGCCGATGCTACGAGAATAGCACTTGCAGATGCAGGTGATGGGATGGAGGACGCCAATTTCGAAGAGAAAGGAGCCAACGCTGCCATCATGAGAATGTACACCCTCAAGGAGTGGATTGAAGACACTGTGAAGAACGGCGAGCTGCGGACGACACAAGGCGATGTCCTCTGGGACAAATTATTTGAGGATGAGATGAACTTGCTGGTGCACGATTCTTATCAACATTATTCCGAGTAAGTTATGAATCCCAGTAACAGGCTCTCTGGTTCCTGCACCCAAAGAGGAAACACTGCTAACTTAATTACAAGGACGAACTACAAATTGGCGCTCAAATCATCACTCTATGACTTCCAATCAGCACGCGACTTCTACCGTGAAGCATGTCTTTCCTCAGGAATACCCATGTCCCGAGCTCTCATTCTCCGCTACGTCGAACTCCAATCCCTCCTGATCGCGACCATCGCCCCTCACTGGGCCGAGTACGTGTGGCGCGAAGTCCTCCACAAGGAAACCTCAATTCAAAATGCCACATGGCCAACAGTGCCGCCGTCGGACCCGGCATTGACCGCAGTGCGCGAATACGTCAAATCAACGACCAGCACCATCACCAGCTCGGAGGCGCAGGCGGCCAAGAGGATGGCTAAGGGCAAAGGAGCCACCTTCGACCCGCGCAAGCCCAAGCGCATCACGATCTTCGCGGCAAGCGCCTTCCCGGCCTGGCAGGACAAGTACGTGGACCTGGTGCGCGACATGCTGGAGAAGTCTACGCTCGACGACGACAAGGCGCTCAATGGCGCAGTAGCCAAGCTGGGCAAGGGGCCTGAGATGAAGAAGGCAATGCCGTTCGTGCAGGCCCTTAAGAAACGCCTCGTCAGCGGCGCCGAGAACCCCGAGGTCGTCTTCGAGCGCAAGCTGCCATTTGACGAGGTTGATGTCCTCAATGAGATGACGAAGGGCCTCATGAAGACCACCGGCTGCAAGGACGTTGTCATTCATCAGGTTACTGAGGAGAATAAGGCATCACTCCCGCCGAACGCCGAGTCTGCTATCCCCGGACACCCAAGTTTCTTGTTCGAGAATATCGAGGCTTGAGAAGGCCTATTTATGCATGAGTATGGGCGTGAATTGAAGCAAGGCTAGGAGTGGAGAAGGGGAATCTGCGGGTTCTGGCTTCATGGTACGGAGTACCTAATCTCGACAGTCATGTAGATGCAAGTGTGAAGAAGGCCACGGAACGGAGAAGATAAAAGGCAAACCAACGGTGATGAACTTATGTAGACACGCGACGCAGATGCGATGATCGATCGACCGTCAGGACGTTGAATGAGCAAAAAAAAGAAGCACGAATGAAAGAGGTACTCCTAGGTACTGGTATGTAGACACACAATCCAGCGCACCACCACCACCACCACCACCACTACTACTACTACTACTACTACTACTACTTACTAGAGGTTAATACTAGTTCAATAGTGATGATGGTCATGATATACCTCGTATCAATGCCATCGTATTTCTACCTGCATAGACACATAGACGCTCATGGTAACTGCGCATGCTACCCAAGGTAGACCAGACCAGGGGCAAGGCGGAATCACGCTCCCACCGGACCAGGCTGGATCAAATTCAATTCGAGTCGATTCTGGCCTGGTCTGGAAGGGCACTAGAAGACCGTTGCACCGTTGGCACCGTTGGGGCGGACGAACGCATTCCGTGCTCCCCGTCTCTACGCGATTCTCGAAGCGCGTGGCGTGTGCATTAATGTTACCACGATTATTCTTATTCCATGGCTTGAGCGTGCCTTGGGCTGTGCTCCTTTGGGTGGGGCGAGGGGGGCATCTAGCAGAATTGGGAGTGTTGCAGGATGGCTGCGGCCTGACTTGTTGGAAACCCGTTGGCGTTTCACCGTTCTCTTCTCTAAATCATATCCTGCCATGCCTTGGATGGTCTGTGCGAATAGCATCATTACACGGCAGCGCATGTTCCTTCGGTAAGAGCTTTGGGAACTGCTCAGGCGCGTTTTCTTCGGTAGCAGCAGTGGCGTGTAGCAGGATTCGGTGCTGGGTGGGGTTTTCCAACTTCCCAGTTCGAACCTTCTCTTCACATCCGTTAGCCCCCCCCCCTGGCAGATTTCTCAGCCGAGGCGCAACGAGAATCCGGCACCGTGCTCCTCGTCACCACGACCAGCGAAGATCCCGGCAAACACCTGTTCGTCCAGCTTTGGCGCGTCACCTCGTCCTGGCGCCTGTGGAGTGACCCTCTTCCGTCGTTTCTCCTGCCCGGCCTTGCTAGGGAACGTTGGGAACATCTCTTTCGCCTTCGGGCGCGGGTCTTCCTTGAAGTAAGGGTGTCTCAGGATCTGCGGTGCCGAAGGGCGGTCGCCTGGGTTCATGGAGAGCATCTTTGAGAGGAGGCGGAGGCCAGAGCTCGTCAGGTAGGGAAATTTCGAGGTTGTGAGGAGAGAAGGTGTTGCTGTGGATTTGGAGAGCACCGGGTAGAGGGCTTTGGCGTTTGGCAGCGATCTGAAGCCCGGCCATGTTTCGTTGGTGGGTGTTCCCAGCAGTGCAAATATCTTTGACAACTGGTCGACTTCGTTTTTGCCTTGGAGGAGCGGGTCCTTGGTGAGCAGCTCGGCGAAGATGCAACCCAGGCTCCAGATGTCAATTTCTGAATCGTACTCCTCCGCGCCGAGGAGAAGCTCGGGCGCCCTGTACCATAGTGTGACCACCAGCTGGGTCAGGTTTGGTCGAGGGGTTCCCGTGAACCTCGCCATGCCGAAATCTGCAAGCTTGATTTCGCCTCGGTTGTTCAGTAGCAGATTCGACGTCTTCAGATCACGATGTAGGATCCAGTTCTCATGTAGATAACTCGTCGCCGAGACGATCTGGAGCATCAGAGTCTTTGTTTCGGAGGGCAGAAAGGGCTCGGCCATGTCTTCGAGGAGGGTCTTGAGATCGTGTTCGAGGAATTCCATGACGAGATACACACTGTAAGAGGAATACAAGAAAACTGGTTAACAACGTCTGGTATCGGCGCTTTTCAGGGCTGGGAAAGAGACATATGTGGAAGTTAGACTTACTCTTTCAAGCTGTTGCCTATGACCACCTCGATCAGCTCCACGACATGAGGATGGCTGCATGCCTTCAGAGTTTGGATCTCTCGCAGTCCAGTGACCGGGAATCCATCGTTGGTGTAGTCCATCTTGAGGCGCTTCAATGCGACAACTTGGCCACCCTCTTTCCTGCGCGCTCGAGAGACAAAACCGTAGGAGCCCTCTTCGATGCTGTTAAGCAGCTCGAACTGATCGACATGGCCACAGGGGCCGAATTGTCGTGCTGGGAACTGCAGCAGGTTTGCGCCTTCGCCTGGAGGCTCTTCACCCTCAACTTCTAACGTTCGTTGGCGTTTTGATGGTCTCTCTACATTGTCGATTTGGGCTTGTGCCTGTGCTTGCGCAGCCGCAGCCTTGCGCGCCTTTTCCTCCTTCAGCCTCCTCTTTTCTTCCTTTTCCTTTTTTCGCAACGCGTTAGCTTCAGCATCGTCGTCGTTGTTAGTAGACCATTTCGAGGTAGGTTTCGAGCCCATGACTGTGGCGAATGTGTGGGTACGAGGTGGTAATGCGAGCTGAATATAATTGTTGTCCCAGCTAATTTCTCTCAATCCCAAATACTCGTACGTCGAGTGATGACCTCAGGGTATGTGGAATTGCTCGAGGCTCGGTGTTGTGACGAGGTTCCTCGAGCTCGAATGGTCACCGAAAGGTCGAGGAACTACCTAGTGAGATTCGCACAGGTTCAAGTGACAAGAGATGGCTAGGCCCACGGTATGGAGTCTTGGAGAGAGAGGTCAACGGCCGCCGCATCGGATTTTGCATTCCGTGATCCACACCGTGGTCTTTTTTTCGGAGCGTTAGACTCGAAGTCATAGAACATCATCAATTGTTATTTCCAGGAACTTAAGAGTGGAAATAATAGCTCGAGCCTTACACCGAATTAGGATAAGAGTGGTGCCGCCCTGTCGCTCACTACTAAAGTCCGTGGGCGTGGGCTCGGCGGCTATTGAGGAGGAATTGGCCTCAACCTAGCGTGCCAATCAGGATACGAAGCTTAAATGCCACCCTGTAAATAAGCGAGATCCAGAATCTCTTTCCATTCCCTCCCTTCCAACTCACCTTCGCTCCACATTGATGCCTCGAAAGGCATTCCTTGAAAGTCACCGTCTTCCGCCAATTTCTACTATTGAAGGACTTGGTTGCATCGATGTTGGAAAATCAGGGCAGGTGTATGACCTTGATGCGAGAAGAGTTGTAAAAAGATATGATGGCGACAATGATGAGGAGGTTCGTGCCGAGCGTGAAGTCTGTGACCGGCTCGGCCACCATCCAAACGTCGCCGAATTCTTAGGTACTTTGGAAGACGATTCCATCGTCCTCGAGCGCGGACGAGTACTTCGCCATTTACTGTCCCAGCAGACTGGTTTTAACTTGATTCTTTTGCGCACGAAATCTCGCTGGATCAGACATGCCGCCACGGGATTACAACATCTACACGACCATGGCGTCATCTAGGCCGGTGTTGGGGGTCGAAACATGATTTTGACGAACGGAATCTGAAACTGATCGATTTCGAAGGTTGCAGCATCGATGGCGAAGCTCCGATGTCCTCGTATGAGTGGTTTTGCTACCAGCCATCAACGCCCCAAGCCACCGTCAAGAGCGATATCTTTGCGCTGGGTTGTGCAATCTACGAAATTGTGACTGGCAGTCCCCCATATCATGAATTCAAGGGGATGGATAACGCGCGAGGGCATGTCGAGCGCTTATATGAAAAAAGCCAATTTCCTGACGTCGCTTGCCTGCCAATGGGAGACTTGATGTTGGCTTGCTGGCATGGTAAATTCAATTCCATGCGCGAGGTTGTTGAGAGGAAGAGGCAGTTCAAACCTCCTAAAGCCTGTTTATGGGATATCATTGCTTGGTGGAGGATTGTGACGGCGCAATACCGATAAAGTCGGCGGCTTACGACCTGTCAAGGATAGACGCAAAGCAGGCATGGGATTTGTATAGACTTGATTCACCGACTCCAGCAAGGGAGCGGGAGAAGGTCTATCTATCTGTCTAGCTAGTCGCTAGGGTGGGATGAGTTCGCGGGGTGCTAGGTCGACCATGGACAAGCGTAGAGGATCACCTGGGATAAGGGTACCGTCGTTGTCGTGTAGAACCTAGGTGTTTTGAGTCAGTAGTAATTTATAGGAGAGGGTAGTATACTGACATGGACGCAGGCCTTGAGTTTATTGCCATTGCGTCTCCACGTCAGTAGAGTGGCTCTCTTAGTGCGGCCGTAGTCGTAGTCGATACCAATCATGATTTGTGTCTCTCGCTCACATTTGAGGATGCAAAACTCGCCAATTCTGACCCCACTCAGCAGTGCCGGTTTGCTCGCAACTCTGAATTAAACCTACCGGAGGACTTCAGTCATGAGCAAGAGTAGTCCTACTATAGCAGGCGTCCTATGATTCCCCACAGGTGGGTGGGATCACCGTGGAGATGTCTCTGTCCTGGGCGCATATCTCAGGACAACCTCTGGCCTCCATGTGGGTCGTGATTGTGGAGTTGAGTGACTGTAGAAGCGGCAAGATTGGGTGCGGTAATACGGAGTACACGTGAGTTTCCAAGCACGTTTTACTCATCTTCCAGTGCCGAGCAGCTGAGCTATTCGTAAGCATCCCACCTAAAGGCCAGTCAATATATTGCAGCCGTTATCTGTTATTCCAGTCCCACTATTCCACTGTTCTGTGTGCTTTTCAATTTTTGTTAAATTGACACTCGGTACAAGCATCGCTATTTAGATTCGGACATTCTACGGATTTGAACACCATGGGAAGCGTGGGGATCCAGTCGTTTCAGGTTTGTGCGTCCGGTTCTCGTCACCTAACTATCTTGCTGACAAGAATTGCTTGGAGACGACATTTGCAGTTCCCCTTCACTGTGACGCTTGTATAACGGATGTTTCCGGCGCGTTGAGTAAACTCGAAGGTGAGCAGTGGATCGGCATCAAAACGCCTTGTGGGTGGGAGGCTACAGCTAACTGGTAGAAACGTCGTGATAGGGATTGAAAAGATCGAAGCTAATCTCAAGGACCAACTTTTTTATATTGAAGGCACAGCTGCTCCATCATCCATCGTCTCAGCCATCGAATCTACGGGACGAGATGCGATCTTGCGTGGAAGCGGAAAGTCCAATTCGGCCGGGGTGTGCATCCTCGAGACTCATGCAAGAGGAGTATCAGATCCAGTCCGCGGATTGGCACGCTTGGTACAAATTTCCGATGAGCACACATTAGTCGATTTGACAGTACGAGGGGTGTCGGCAGGGACATATCATGCTACGGTGCGCGAGACGGGAGATATCTCACGCGGGGCCGGATCAACTGGTGGGATCTGGGAAGCCGTCAAGAAGTTAGGCGGGTTCAATCAGCCTCGTGGAGTGTTTGGCACGATCGAAGTTGGTAAGGACGGGCGTGGCAGTACATTTTTGGAGCAGCCTGTATCAGTTTGGGAAATTGTTGGTCGCAGCATGGTGGTGTCGAAACAACAAGAGTCGCCGTTTCAGCCCGAGGACCCCGACACCCTTGTAGGAGTGATCGCCCGGAGTGCAGGAGTCTGGGACAACGACAAGACCGTGTGCAGTTGTTCGGGTAAGACAGTGTGGGAAGAACGCAAGGAGCAGACAGGCAAAGGCATGTTATGAGAACTTGACAGTAGTGGCAGAAGTCAAAATCCCTTGCAGTGCGTAGAGTGGCATTGTCCTTGCGGTGGTTGAATTCCAAAGGAGACAATGCTGTGGTCTTCCAGATGGTGGCCTGCATGCGAGGGGGATCAGTAATGCGAGATTCGATGCACAATGATGCAAAATGGAACATACCCCTGCATGGAAGGCTCCAAGCAGTGGCCACTGGTGAGCTGGTGGGAGCACCCAGCTTCGTGGCATCAAGTTTGGTTCGAGGCAGTGGTTGGCCCGTCAGAAGTTCTCCTGAAACCAGGCATGGCCGTATCGGATAGGTCTGGTGGGGGAAGCCAGGGCAGTTGAAACCCTTTGGTAACATGCTGCTGAATCGAGGCGAGATGTTCCGTCCACATGTCGCAACGGAAAGTAGGCGAGGATGGTTGTTGAGTGACAAGACACGCTCACGAGCTCAGGTGATAAACTCAGGCCACTGAAGAATATTGCTATGTAAGTGGTCGACGACGATTGACTGATCGAGTGGCTTGTTTGCATCACAATCTGGACGAGTGAGGATAGGCCTGAAACGCTGCCGAGGCTGATGGGATGTTTGTCGAGGCTGGAGGCTGTCAGTTCGGTGCAAGTCACTTCGGGTAAGTGACCACTGCCTGTTAGCATGGCTTGTGGTTAAGGTTAGGTGCCATTGGGTAGGTGCATCCTCTTGGTTTAGTTAAGAGCTCGGTTTTGTCGATAACCGCATCTCCCCCCCAGGGCCCTTCGGGGTCCTCGTCAGGCACTGTGTGGTTTGTGTTTGTGCGTATCTGTGCGCATTCTGCACCTCTCATGCATAAGGCACAATTCTGAACCAATGCCAGCGCCCCCTAGGCCGTGCGGTGGCTGTCCCACCTGCGTCACAATCGATTGGGGATAGAGTGAGTGCATCACGTTGTCACGGTTGGCCATTGGTATTGGGCCCGTGCCCATCACCTTACCCACTGCGAGTCCACCCGAACTGCGCCAGCCTCGTTGTTCGATTGATGTTTCCAACCGTTCCATGGCCCATGGCCCATGGCCCATGCTTTCAGGCTCTGTTCCACGGTGCTGGTTGCTGCCAGCTGGCCGCCCCTTAGACCCCTACTGGTGCCTCCCATGCTACCCATGAATCCATGGAACCCCCTCCCGAATCGCCATGCTTCCACTTGACATTCCCCATTCTCCCTTTCGCAGAAAAATGTCACACACATATGGTCGTGCCAGCACCTCCTTTCCCAGCTCCATCTCCATCTCCATCTTTCTCGCTCGCTCTCTCTCCCTCTCGTTTCTCTCGTCCATTCTTTCATTCTCACCACCACCTTCGCCTTCGTCTCTGGTCGACATTCTTTTCACAACCTCACCACCACCACCATTAGCCTATTCCAGTTTTAATTCATCTACCGACTGCCACTGACCACTTACCGTCGCGGGTCGTCACTAATTGCACGTCAGTTGACATACTTTTTCATTGGGTGTAGAGCCCCTCGACGCATTGGCGCCCAGAATTCCAACCAACCCAGGGCGCTTAATCCCTGGACATTGAGCACTCTGCGGCAGGGCCGGCCCTCGCTGCCTCATACAAACTCCCACCAGCCTCGACCATTGACCTCCATTGAACTCCCCTGTGGCCTGTCTGCCCACTTGGAAAGGATCTAGTCTAAGCAGCCCAAGCGAATCTTATCCACGAGTCCCTCACACCCTCTTTCCCATATTGTCTCAGGCACCGCCGCTCGCGTAGCAGATCTTCTTGCTACCTGTACCTGCACCTGCACCTGCGCCTGCCTGCACCTTGCTATCGCCAGTCTGCATGGTTAATACCTAGTCCAGCAGCAACAACAACGTCGCCAGCCCAACTTCTGGCTGCCTTGGCCGCAACGCCATGTCGCTCAAACAGGTGAGTCGTCAGCGTCCTCATGCTACTCTTGCGCTCGCCTCCATCTAATCTCATTCATTGCAGGAAATCGAAACGTGGGTCGAAGCCCTCAGTCACTACGACAATCAAGAATTCGAGGAATCCTTAACCATCTTTGACAATATCGCCGATACCTCCAAGATTCTGTTCAACTGCGGTGTCATCCATGCTACCATCGGTGAACATGACAGAGCTGTGAGTCTCAATCTACTCCAAGCCCCCCTAGCAAGGGAATCCAGCACTGACGGAGATAGGTCGAATGCTATCAACGTGCAATTAAACTCGACCAGTATTTGGCTGTCGCATATTTCCAGCAGGGCGTCTCGAACTTCCTCGTCGGTGACTTCGAAGAGGCCCTAGCCAATTTCAACGACACCCTACTCTACCTCAGAGGCAACACCTACATCGATTATGAGCAATTGGGCTTGAAGTTCAAACTCTACTCCTGCGAAGTCCTCTTCAATCGTGGTCTCTGTTACATGTACCTGCAACAGGAGGAAGCTGGTATGCAAGATTTCAGCTTCGCACAAAAGGAAAAGATGACTCCAGATCATGACGTGATTGATGATGCCATTAAGGAAAAGGCACAGGTAAGCCATTCTCGCCCATTTGACCCGAAGCATTTACTAACCGCTCCCAGGGATACGTGGTATTCAGCATGTGAGCACCCCATTTGACACCAACATCACCAAAAGCATTTCTTTACTGACCTCTCTATCTAGCCCTGTGGGATGTGTCTACAGACCCAACGAAGCAAAGGTCAAGAACCTGAAAGCGAAAGATTATCTCGGCAAGGCACGTCTGATCGCCACGTCGAATCAGCAAAATACCGGTACTGGATTTGCCGGCATCGAAAGACGAGAGGTCCTGGCGACCGAATTTGCTGCCAAAGATGACCGACCGGTGGAGAATATCAGCTATGCAGCGACAAATCTTGTCCAACGGAATTTGTCCAGTCGAGTTCCTAGGGATCAAAGTGCTCCCCCTGTCATGGGCAGAAATGTTTTCCCACCTACACCACCACCAGAGAACGAAAAGCCTCGCGGCAGTGCCAGTCCCTCCACTGCAAGCCTCCCCTTACGCTCTGCATCCATGCGGCAAGGTAAAAATGCTTTTACTCGACCAGACCAGGATTTCTCTCGGCCCAGCATGTTGTCCCGCGCTAACACATTCGCTACCAACGACAACGGAATGGGAAGGCAACCACCCATCCGAGAGAACTCTTGGTCTGAGGAGCCTGTGATGGTCGACCGCCCACAAATGGAGAGGTCTCGATATGGAACTCAAAGAACTGCATCCGAACCTCGTGGCCCAGCCTCACGACAAGCACCACTAGGTCGTTCCATGTCACAACGGGCACCAGCACCTCTATTCCGGGAACAACCGAGGTATGACGATCCGGGCGATGCCGTGGATGATGTGTACCAGATGTACGCCGCGGCACCGCCGAGGAGACGACAGACTACACGCCGTCAGGAACAACCTGCATACATTAATGAAGAGGATGAATACATAGACGAAGAGGACGAAGACGAGGAGGACATGTCTGGCTTCGAACCTGTACGCCGACCTGCATCTGGACGAAGTAGCAAACGGGTCGAAATGCGCAAGGTCCGAGTCAAATGCCACTTCAACGAAGACACACGATACCTTATGATCGGCGCAGTGATAGACTTTGGAGATTTCGAAAGCAAAATTAGAGAAAAGTTCGCCATCAAGGAGCAACTGAAAATCAGGATGCAAGATGATGGCGACATGATCACCATGGGTGACCAAGATGACCTGGAGATGCTTCTCGCCAGCGTTCGCAGTGCTGCGAGAAAGGAGAAGAGTGAGATGGGCAAGATGGAGGTCTGGATCTCGACATGATACACACAAGGCCAGCCACCCCTATATCCCTTTGGGCTTGTCGACTCACTATACATGATGTCAAGAGAAGGAAGCGAACCGCCACATACTCAATACCGTTTTTGGAATTTATTGGAAGCTGGACCCTAGGATACCCTATACCCCTCTTACGGTCCAGCTCGGCCTGGACCAGACAGCAGATCATGGAAGATCAATTGAGCGTGGAGTTGGAGTTTATCGGGTGGTCAACTGATGGATGGCAAAGAGAATGTCTCCTCTGACTCGTCACGGTATCCCTCAGGGGGTGTGACCGTTTTCTATCCGATTATGGACTGCGCGCTGAATGTGGCAATCCGTTACTATACTACTTACTTCTGCTGCTACTACTACCACTACAAGAATAGTGTGTAGGCGATGGGGTCAAAGATGCGTCAGATGATATGTCCATATTTTCTTCTTTCTTCACTTCTACGCTCTATATATCTCTAGCTATAGTACGCCGTACTTCTCCAAGTATATGATCTCCCCATAAACATCGTGATCTTCATTCTTCTCTGCGTTCCCCCTTGCTACTACATACATACTCCCTACATCGTGCGGCAAGTCGAGCTAAGTTTTGCTTCCTTACCACCACGTCACTCTCTTGACCTTCCACGGCAGTAACTGCTATTTGCCTTGACTTGCTTCCTCACCTTCTCTATTGGCCCGACTGGCTTTCGTTGGATTCTTCTTTCCACACATCAATCATCACGACCGCGGGTTCCATATGCGTTGGGCTTTTTGCTTTGTACCATGGAATCCTTGGTGCACCATTCGCCCATTATTAATCGGTAATGGCCGAGTAGAACAGGGTGTATACTGTCCACGCTTATGAGTAAGATGTAGTAAGTGCTCAGTTTCTCAGAGCCATAAAGTTATGTGTCAAACTTCCTGAGGGCCAGCGTCAATTACTGTCTTCAAGGGAGAAAAGTGCACATGTGGTGTGAGCGTATGATATTACCTATTTGACTGGAGAACGAAAATGCTAACTACCCTATGTGGTTTGGTCTTAGAGGGTGGGTGAATGGTTGCCTTAACTCTATCATTAACTGACCATCACTGAGTGCTCTCTGGGTAACTAAGTCCCTAAGCAACAACTGCTACGGAACTTGCTGGGAAAATTGAGAAAATCGAGAAAATCGGAGGCTTTGATCCTTGAAGGGCGAATGAGGACTCCATGAACAGGTAATCCAATGATATAGAGCACATGACTTGTCAAGCTGCACCACCCCCTGCTGGGTCTTGAGCATCCCTTGGGCCATAAACATGGTGGGTAGTCACATGGTTGCCATTCTTGTCCTTAAACTCGACGGTGACATGCTCCTTCTTGTGTCCATCCCCCCCGTGGAAAGTCGATCTGTATTTCTTGTCAGTGTACATCCTTTCAGGAAACGGACCACAATCCCTTGGTGTTCGCCCAAAGGGCCAAGAATCTTGCCAATTCATAACAGAATTTGGACCTCTTGGCTTATGCCTTGTCAGAACTCGTTCATGACATAACCCAACCTCAGACCTGCATGCCTTTGGAGTACTCACTTGATCACAGCTGTTTCGACCTCGCGGGACTCACGCTTCTTCTTCTGGTAGTGCTGTTTGACGGCTGATTCGGCTTCTCTGCGACGGCCATCGGCAACGTGGTGCGTGGGATGGCGCCAGATGATGTTCTTCAAGGCTTGGAGAGCTCAGCCGGGCTTGAACATGTTTTCTGTAGTTGCTGTTATAGCGTTGTGCTAAGGGAGTATGTCGAAGCAGACCGGGGAGTTGTTCCGTTAGTGTAGCTAATGCTATGGCAAGGAGAACCTTCCAGCTTATATGCTGTTTCACATTTTCACACCATCTCCTCAGTATCTGATCCGTACAAGGTCAATACCATAGTCTGCCCATTGATCGGTGACCTCGACTTTGCGCATAGAGAAACCAGTGCATCAGCGGCAAAGGGAACTGGCGGAGCCGACAGTGGTGCTGGTACCTATCATATGTACATCGAGGCTTCAAGACTGAAACTCGAGGGTGGTACGGCTTTAGAACGCGAGACGTTGGAATCGGGCTACGCGGTAAACTGGGCTGGCGTCAGACTCTTCAGCGCGTAAACATAACACGGGGTGCTCGGCTTCGAAAGATGCCGCTTGCAATGTAGCTAGATGGGCGATGATGATGATAGGGTGCATCCAAAGCATACCTTTCCCCTATCGGGGGAGCCGCCAGGGCGACATGAGAGAAAAGCTTGGCACTGAATCGCCAGGCGGATTTTCTAAATTGAAAGAACCGCTAAGCTCGATCTTCTCCCCTCTTATTAGAATCGATAAAGAGTGACCGGTTTCCATGGTTTATTGACAGTCTGTCTGGGCTCCCCCAGACAGGTTGATGTTGTTTGTTTATTGCAGCATGCGTTTTGGCAAAATCTTCCGCTCCAGAGCAAGCCGCATCAAGTCAGCACTCGTTAGTTCAACTACCATTCAGACACGTTCTAGTGCAACTGTATCCGAAGAGAGCCTCGTAAGATATCATCCAGGCGGATACCACCCTGTAAGAATCGGCGATCACTTTAATGGTGGGAAGTACGAGGTAATTAGTAAGCTTGGCTTTGGGCTTTACTCTACAGTCTGGCTGGCGCGAGATGCTCGGTGAGTCCCATCAAGCCCCGGCAAGATGTGGATATCCCCGAGTCCTATATGTCGCACAGCCTGGCCCTCCGAATTGCCCGGCGCTCATATCAATGTTAGGTCAAATCGCCATGTTGCACTTAAAATCTTGACCGCAGACTCTGATAGTGGCGAACATGCCACTTTCGAGCTCGACATTCTGGAGCACATCAAAATCACGGATGGATCAAAGAAAGGCGCAAGCCACATTCTCGGTCTTCTCGATCATTTTCGACATAGAGGTCCTCATGGGGACCATCTGTGCCTGGTTTTCAAGGCCATGGGACCAGATTTGACGGGCTATCGACGACTTTTCCCAGGCCTGAGGATCCCGGTCCTTCCATTGAAGCAGATCACAAGGCAGTTGTTGCTGGCGTTGGCTTATCTACACGGGTCATGTAGAATAATACACACAGGCAAGTCTAAGATTGTTGTCAACAGGGCCACGAGAATCATTTTGGCTGATCCCGGCACGGTTTTCTAGACATAAAGCCGCAGAACATTCTCTTGGAGACCGCAAAGATCAACGACATGTTCGAACATGCTCCATCAACGGTCTTCCGCCACTCTTCTCCAGCTCTAGATGCGCCGGATGATTTCTACATGGAGTCGGAGCAAGTCTTCTCAGCCGATGAAAACCTCTCTACTACTCCAACGCCTCCTGGATTTTCGGTTCGTCTTGCCGATTTCGGCACTGGTAAGCACCCATCGACCATCAAGCACTACCCACATGACTTAGGACGCTGACACGCTGCCTTTGGATAGCGAGCTGGTTCAACAAGCATCTCTCCGAGCAAATTCAACCTCAATCGCTGGGGGCTCCCGAAGTCATCCTAGGTGCCGTTTGGGGTCCCAGCGTAGATATCTGGAATTTGGGATGCGTGGTAAGTACCTTTTCGCAATTGCCTAACGTAACATCCACCTTGTATTGAACGTGTCTGAACACCGCTGCAATCAGATTTGGGAACTTGCAGAAGGCAAAGTCCTCTTCGATGGCTGTCCAACGCCTTCAGCATCATACTCGTCCGACTCTCATCTAGCCCAAATGCAAGCCCTTTTCGGGCCCATGCCGGAAGGTTTGCTACGGCGATCGAAGAACGCGGACAAGTATTACGATTCGGACGGTAGGTCTCCGTCCGCTCTCAGAAAAGTCGGCTGTGCTGATCCAATGGCAGGAAATCTATTATCAAAGTCGCATTTTCCACAAAGCTCGCTAGAGGGCTTCGTCGACAATCCGGAACTTGAGGATGGTGCTGATAAGAAAGAATTCGTGGACTTCATCACTTCGATGCTCAAATTGGCCCCAGGAGAGAGACTCGACGCCGAAGACCTGCTGAAATCTAAGTGGCTGAATCATTCTTCGACAAGTTAAGAGGTTTCGCTAGAGGAGGCGCCTGACGGCAGTGGTAACGAAGAATGCGACCTGAGAAGGGCACGTTATTTAAGCGACACTGCGAAGCTAGCTTGAAGCCATCTTACATACGACACCACTGTGGGCTGACCCTCATTACATCAGCGCCGCCCCTCGATCGTCTCATATCACAGACATCTACGTCTATCTTTCGCTCTGTCCCTCGATGATGTCGACCAGACATCTCTAGACATCTCCAAGGCCCTCCAGATCTCCTCACCCTGCTACCATCCTCTCAATGCCCGAATCAAAGTCTGATCCACCGCACCCACACCATGAGTCACCCTCCTCACCAATGCCTTTCCTTTGCCCATTGCACAACTGGATCTGGACGCCTATCGCTAACAATCCTCTTGCCTTCATGGCAACAAGGTGCAAAGAGTCGTTGAGTCGCGCATGGTGGCCTCGTACACTCGTAAGTGTAGATTTGTGCACTCTGGTTATTACCAGGGACCTTTCCTCTCCAGACTCTAGAAGCAGGCCCGAATTGAAACGAGTTGGCTGTCAAAAATTCATTGACGTAGTATTTAGCTAGGTTGCCGCTATAATGGCCTTACATAAAAGGGGGGAACAGATTAGGATGCCCTGGTATCCCAAACATGTCCCAACGTCGAGAGTTATTGACCAAAGTTGGTGTTTACGAATAATAAAGAAACAAGAGGCGAGGACTAAATGCTCAAGCAGACTTCGGGCGCGCTCAGGGAGCGGTCAGGAAGCAGTAAATAGGTGAGCCAAAGGTGAGCTTCTTTTCACATGAGACTTGCTCGAACCAAGGGACTACGGAGTACGGAGTACGGAGTACTATACGGACATGATTGACAGGTTCCTTGGACGGAAAAACAGATGGAGAGACCCGAGTCCAAAATAAGACATCACCATTCCCGATGTGGTCTAGACTCGGGGTGCTTGAGAGGCTGATGGCGAGGAAGGCGCGTTTTTGTTGTGGCCTCGAGGCCGGAATTGGTCGCCAGGGTGAGACACCTTCAAGCACCTCCACTACCAACTAATTATTGATGGCACAGCGAAGTCTCTCTCTCAACTTCATCCTGTTCGCCTGCGCTCGCTAGTATCCTTCGTTCTACACCTCACACTACTTACTTACAAGTCCTTTACCTCTCTCATTAATTCACATTGCCACAAGTGCATCCTCTCGCTTTACTCCTGTTGTTCGATTCTCCTGGCAGCAGCTGTGCTTTGCAATTTATCATTACCTCCTCGCCACTTGAGCAACCTCCTTTTCCTGACCGAACGACATTCACACATCTCATAATGAAGGGCTCCGGCCTCTTCTCCTGCCTCTCGCTCATCCTTCTCGTCTTATTATCCTCATCTTCGGCATGGCCCTGGCCTGAGAACATCAGCGGCATTGGAGACACAGTCGACGCCTTTTTGGCCCGCCGTCAGAACAACAACAATAACAACAATAACGACAATAACGATGAAAATACCTCAGCTGCAGCCTCGTCAACGAACACAGCCAAAGCCTCAGCCTCCGCAACAGGTGATGCCAAATCCTCGGGTTCCGCGTCAGGGACTATTACGAAATCTGCTTCGGGGACAGGAACCTCCAACAGCACAAGAACTACAAGCACCAAAACCACTCCAATTGACCCTCGCTTACCCCCGGGCGGTATCTCACTTATCACCCCTGCTCCTATCGATGGCGTTCAATATTACAAAGTTGGAGATCTGGTGACATTCCAATGGAACTACACATCGCTTTCAGTCACTCCGTCAGCCATTGACGTATTAGCTTCTTGCTCTATAAATTCTGCAACTTACACCATTGCCGCCAATATGTCTGTCGAAGAGACTGGCGCAGTCACCTGGGATACTGGCGAGTTCCAGGCCACCGCCACAAATCCTTTCCCCGTGGCTAGTTATACTTTGATTGTCCACGATTCGTCCAAAGATGTAACCGATGTCCCGTCAGCTGGTCATCTTGGTGCATATGCTCAGTATGTCTTTGGAATGTACACAGGGTGAGTTTTCTTTTCCACATCTCCCCCTTCAGCATGTTGCATGCTAACTAGTTCGGTTCAGCCAACCATACGTACCATTAAACGAGTTCAAATGCGCAACCTGTAATGGTGCGCTATCCATTCACGAGAAGCAAGCTCTGGGTGTTTTACTAACGACTGCTGCGATCACAATCATGTCCTTCACGTGGTTTGCTAATGGATTTGGGGTCTTCTAAGCCCCGCAAAGATTATACATATCATTTACCTTTATCTTCAATATATTTAGTGACGACCAATCGGATGATACGCTCTCACGAGCCGAATTGTATACAGCATAGCGATAAAAGGAATGGGTTTGGGTATTAGGGATTGGAACATCCGGAGGAGGCTGTTGTTCATGGGGTAATCGGGAACCCGCACCGCGGAAGGGCTACTTGCATCCGATAATGAGGATTTGAAATATCCAGAAGGGTGAATGGAGTACTAAAATGGATTGGGAAGAAAATTTCCGCATACGGAACTCAGGTATAATTTCAGGAATGTAATTCTGTTCTCGGGGCAAGAGTGTCAACACCACTCTCCTTCATCTGATCATTCTCTTGAGCGCCTCACAAAGTGGTCAACATAGCTGCAGAAAACCAACCAATCTCTCTGCGTATTGATCGAGTCGATACCGCCTTCGTACGACCATGAATTGGAATGAAGTACGCTCCGAGCCTCGACCGGTAAGTTTTGGTTGCTTCACTGCTTGACCAAGGCAACATTTGTCAACGACAAACAATCAATCAGTCACTCCGGATGCACGACAAATGCCTCCCGCGAGATCCATGTCGCCTAGATTGCCATGATACAGCATCCATTCACACAAATCCAATTGAAAGCGAACGTTTCACATCCGTACTTTCTGCTTTGCCCCCGGCCTGTTCAAGATCCAAGGCAACGACCCCCTTTTTTGAGTGACAACGTATGTTGGATTGCCTGGCTCCCGCTTCACAGACTGCCTCGTTGACCGGGTCAATTCTACAATCCTGAGCGCAACGGTGGTATCTTCATGCGTCTTGGGCTGTCAAACCATGACCTGATTTGCTTTTGCATTGCAGGCAGGAAAGGGGTTCTTGCTTCCGCGCCATCGCCCGTTTCCATCACGTCGCATATATCAAATACTACCCAAAACGCTTGACCGATGCAGACAACCAAGGCGTCAGGTAAGTTGAATGGATGTGTGCATGTTTAGCAGGGGAGAGGGAGAGGGGGAAGAAAGGCAACGATGATTAGGAAGAAAGCAAACGACCTGGTGGGTTCAGGAGAAGTACAAATACCGTGTCCTTGTGTGCCCATTCATCCTCATCTTCTTTCTTCTCTCCAACTCAATCGTGTTCTCTCTCTCGCACATTCAAAACCTTGCCAGCCTGATCAACCCCAAAGATACGTTTTTCTCTCTCACACTCTGTCGTACTAGTTTAGATCGTTGAACGTCAGCCTTTTCCTACTTCGATCGCGTTACTTGTATCGACCAAGGGACACCCATTGTGAGTCGTGCATTCACAGCACAAAACTCAATCAAACCAAGGTCAGCCTAGGCCCCGTTTTTCACGGCACAAGCCCCTGACATATCGGCCGAGTCCACAGGGGAAGACAGTCTCAGCAAGTGCAGAGCCTTCTTTTTTCAAAAAGGAACCAAGGCCGACATTCGGGGTGGAAAGGTATGAGAGGACACCCCCATTTTCTTCCGTGTTGCATGCTTTGAAAACCCTCCCTTCTTTCCTTCCTTGCACGATGTCCCACTTGGAACATGACGTGGTCTTGTGTCACATGTGGCTGGTTTGCGCCTTGCAGAAAAACGTTCGGGGGGAAGGGGAAGGGGATGGGGCGGGGGGGCTCCTTCCCGGCCTGCTTGCCCGACCAAAAATGCACAGCAGCTGTTGAGAGACTCGAAAAAGGGGGCGAGGGACCTCTGATTTTGGCCTGAACTGACATACATACATACATAGGCCTTTCGTTCGTAGGAGTTTAGACTTGCTCAAGGCATTTCCGAACAGGTATCACGACGTGTAACAATCCAAGCACCAAAACGCACGAGGCGTATTTTCCTTTGCAAACAAGCACACACACACACACACACACACACACACACACACACACACACACACACAAGCAACGCCCACGTGTGCCACCTGGAGAAAAAAGAAGTCCATCAAACACTTGGCTGGCCGACCGACCGACCTACCACACCCCACACACCATACAACATACACCATACACCAACAAACCGCCCTGGAAGGAAAGAAGAAGCTAACATGCCTTCTGCATCCACTCCACCCACCTCCAGTTTCTCACCAGCACCACCACGACCACCAACCACCACCGCAACAGCAACGCGCCCCACGAACTGGAAACCAGGGCACGACGCGTTCATCCGCCGTCTGGTCCGCAACGGCGAAGACGCAAACAGCATCCTCATCCTGTTCGAGACCGAGTTCCCGTCCGTCAAAGTCACCAAGGCCTGGGTCGAGGCGCGCATGAGGGGTTGATTGCTTGATCTGCCCGCTGTGCTTGCTACGGCTGTCTTCTGTGGGCGTGGAGGGTGCGATGTTGTCGATGGCCTGGAAGCGATAGATGGCTCGTGTGGGTGGGGAATTGGGGGGGGGGTGGTACTGTGCCGTGCAGTGTGGCAAGGCTGGGGCTGGGGTTATGTATCTATCATGACTTGGAGCCCCGGGAGGCTGGAGGGGAGGGAAGGGGGGACTTCTGAGCATGGATTGTGGCGTGAGACCACGGGTATTCCATGGTTCAGGGTCCTTACCTTACGTTTTTCTTTGTCGTTCGTTCTCCTTCTTTTCGCCAAAGCCGCACCCAAAAAAAAAGATCATTTCCTTTGTTGGGAGTCATTCGCGGCTGGTATTGATTCTTTTGTTTGAGATCAAAAAAAGGGGGGGGGGGGGGGGGGGGAAAATTTTTTTTTTTTTTTTCGGGTTTTTTTGACAAAAAAAAAAAAAAGAGAAAAAAAAAAAAAAA
>Ga0105239_10000612_pt1 | contig 50774 bp, 27 predicted proteins | sample KBSC44metaG_FD_92761 | JGI IMG/M metagenome (GOLD analysis project Ga0105239, IMG submission 92761) | Corn rhizosphere microbial communities from Kellogg Biological Station, Michigan, USA - KBS C4-4 metaG | ecosystem: Host-associated > Plants > Roots > Rhizosphere > Soil | place: Michigan, USA...
AAAAAGATTTTTGCAAAGGTGCTGAAAAATATTGAATAACGGGGGGGAGGGTACCTTATTATGCCGGGTGGGGTGGGGGTGATCAGACGGGTGGGCCGTTGTGATCATGGGGGTGGGTGGGAGTGATCAGACGTGGAGGGGGGGTGTGATAGTACGGGTTGGGTAGGAGTGGTCAGACGGAGAGGAGGGGGGTGATAGTATGGGTTGGGTAGGAGTGATCAGACGGGGAGGAGGGGTGTGATAGTACGGGTTGGGTAGGAGTGGTCATATGGATTTGGCGGGTGTACAGATATTAACGAATTAGCCTATTTTCGCAGCCATGATAGCCTTTTTGCGTGGAACATTTGCCTACAAGAGTCCTGCCCTTGTCCATATGGAAGTGGGAGGGGTGGGTTATGAACTCCAGATCAGCCTGAATACCTATTCTCATATCGAGAGCCTGGACAAGGGTTTGCTACTCACCTATCTGCATATTCGGGAAGACGCCCATATCCTGTACGGTTTTTTCGAGCGGGCGGAAAAAGAGCTGTTCGTCCAGCTGATCAGCGTGTCGGGGGTTGGCGCGTCCACGGCCCGGATGATGCTTTCGGCCATGAAGCCCGAGGAGATCACCCGTGCGATCCTGCAGGGCAATGCCCGGCAGCTGGAAAGTATCAAGGGGATCGGCAAGAAATCGGCGGAGAGGGTGATACTCGAACTGAGGGATAAAGTAGGTAAGGGTAAAGAAGATACCACAAATATTTCATCGCTGACAAGCAATACGTTGGAACTGGACGCGTTAAATGCCCTGATCACGCTTGGCATCGCAAGACCCGCCGCTGAAAATGCTATCAAGAAAGTGAGTCGAGAGGGGGTTGATAAAGTCGAGGATCTTATTAAACAAGCCTTAAAATCCCTGTAGCCTATTGGACGAACTTTATCTAACTAATTCATTGAGGAAGTTTGACCCGCTATTTGTTTCAGCTATCCCTGGCAACGTTACTGTTGACCGCGGCATCGGTTGTTAGTGTAACAACTGCATCCGCGCAGGTCGACACGGTAAAACATAGGACGGATACGGTAGGACTCTCTCCGGATATGTATCGTCTTAGGAGGGCTGCGGATTCCATCCGCCGGCTAGGGGATTCTATTCGCAGGCTGAATAACCCCGGCAATGTGACTCCGGGCAATGTACCGCCTGGTAATGTTACTCCCGGGAACGTGCGGAGGGTCGATTCGGGCAATCAGCGGCTGATCGATACGGGGGCTCCGCGGCTGGTGGATACTTTTCATAAGGACACGCTCCGTTTTCCTCTTTATGACCGTCGCAGCGACCGGTTCACCAATCCCAACAAGAATCCATTTGACCTCAAGGACCCGGCGAATATTCACGATTCGATAGCGTATGACCCGGTCACCAAGCAATACTACATTATTGAAAAAGTTGGCAGTCAGTATTTTAGAAAACCTACTTATCTGACCTTCGACGAGCTCATGCAGATGCAGGGGCAAAATTCGGAGGATGACTATTTCCGGAAGCGGGCCGATGCCCTGGATGCGTTGAACAGGAAATTGCTTAGGCCGAAGCTTACCGTCAGCAACAATCTGTTCAACCGGATCTTTGGAGATGGGAAGCCAGATATCCGGCCGCAGGGGAATGTGGACATCAATGCGGGTTTCCAGAGCCAGAATATCCAGAATCCGACCCTGCCGGAGAGCGCGAGGCGGACCTGGTCGCCGGACTTTGGGATGAACGCCAATCTGAACGTGGTGGGGAATATCGGGAGTAAACTAAAGCTTCCCATTTCCTATAATACCCTGGCTAACCTGGACCTGGAGAACCAGCTGAAACTCGACTATACGGGTGGTCCGGACGAGATCATCAAGAAGATAGAGGCGGGGAACGTCAGCTTCACGACGCCCAGCACGCTGATGACGGGCGCCCAGTCCCTTTTTGGCATTAAGACCAAGCTGCAGTTCGGCCGCCTGTCGGTGACTGCGGTATTGGCCAACCAGCGTTCGCAGAAACAGAATATCGCCTCCCAGGGCGGGGCTGCGGTTACTACCTACCAGTTCAAGGCGGATGACTACGAAGAGAACCGGCACTTCCTGCTGGCCCAGTACTTCCGCAATAGCTATAACAAGGCGATGTCCAGGCTGCCGATCGTCACTTCCCAGGTACAGATACTGCGTATGGAGGTCTGGGTTACGAACCGCAATGGCATCGACACGGGGTCGCGTCAGATCGTGGGTCTGATGGACCTTGGGGAAGTCGCTCCTTACAATAAGAATATCCGGCCGTTGACGAGCCTGCCTTACCCCTTCAACAATGCCAACACGGAATACAATTCGATCATCGGTGACAGGTCGAGCCGGAGTCCGTCGCAGGCGGCCAACAAGCTGAATTCCCTGGGGCTGGCCCAGGTACAGGATTTCGAGATCGTATATGCGCGTAAATTAAGCGCGTCCGACTACTATTTCAATCCACAGGTTGGCTTTCTGTCGGTCAATCAGACCCTGCAGTCCAACGATGTGCTGGCGGTAGCCTACCAGTATAGCTACAACGGGCAGATCTACCAGGTCGGGGAATTTGCATCGGATGTTCCGCCCGATACGACGGTCGGAACGGGGGCGGGCTCTTCCAAGGTCTTATACCTCAAATTGCTGAAGGCGACGTCGCAGCGGACGAACCTGCCGTTGTGGAAACTGATGATGAAGAACGTCTATTCCCTGAAGACGCCGGCCGGTGGCATTTTGTCCAATATCCAGCAGGCCGGTTTTCAGTTCAATATTAATTATGACGAGCCTAGCAAGGGTACTAAGCGGTATCTGCCCGAGGGGCCGAAGGCGGCTATACCCCTGCTGACGGTGCTGAACCTGGACAGGCTGAATGCGCACAATGATCCCCAGCCGGATGGAATATTCGACTACCTGGAGGGGTATACGGTGCTTTCCAATCAGGGCCGGATCATCTTCCCCCTGCTGGAGCCCTTCGGACATGACCTGGATTCTATTGCCTTCCAGGGGGCGTCGCAGGCCCTGAAGAATAAATATGTTTATTACCAGCTGTATGATACGATCAAGGCCGTGGCACAGACCTATGCTAACGTGGATCGTTATGTGCTAAATGGGACGGCCAAGGGGCAGTCGACCTCCAATCTTTCGCTGAATGCGTATAATGTTCCCCCCGGCTCTGTCGTGGTCACCGCCGGCGGTCAGACGCTGAAGGAGAACGTTGACTATGTGGTCGACTACAACCTGGGTCAGGTACAGATAATCAACCAGGCCATCATCAATTCGGGTACTCCGGTGAATGTCTCCTTTGAGAACAACGCCAGCTTTGGGTTGCAGCAGCGGAGCTTTATGGGGGTGCGTCTGGATTATCTGGCCAAGTCGACGGCGACGGAGTCGTTGAATATCGGGGCGACGTTCGAACGGCTGAACGAGCGGCCTTTCTTCAGCAAGACGGAATATGGGGAGGACCCTATCCGCAATACTATGTATGGGGCTGATGTCAACTACCGGGGGCAGTTGCCGGGTCTGACCCGTCTGCTGGACAAGCTGCCTTTTTATTCTACCAAGGAGATGAGCACCATCAATGCCTATGGTGAAGGGGCCATCCTGCGACCGGGGCACCCGCCGCAGATCGGCAAGGGGACGAGCGGCGCGGTGTATATTGACGATTTCGAGGGTTCGACCAGCTCAATCGACCTGCGTTTTCCGCTGACGAGCTGGGCGCTGGCTTCTGCTCCGCAGGGCACCAACGGGCAGTTCCCGCCGCTATTCCCCGAGGCGAGTCTGACGGACTCGGTCGACTATGGGTTCAACCGCGCCAAGTTCGCATGGTACAATATCGAGCCGACGCTCCAGGACCGGAGCAATCCGAATAACCCGGACAAGTACGAGAATACGCTGCTGGATCCCCGTGTAGGGCCGATACAGACGCAGCAGCTCTTCCCCCAGCAGACTGTGCAGACGGGTCAGGCGCAGCTGATCACGTTCGACATGGCGTACTATCCTCAGGAGAAGGGTCCCTATAACTTTGACTCCCGGGCTGGCAGCGTCGACGGCACCGGCAAGCTGCTGAACCCGCAAAAACGCTGGGGTGGTATCATGCGCGCGCTCGACCAGACGGATTTCGAGACGAACAATATCGAGGTGCTGCAGTTCTGGATGCTCAGTCCTTTTGCAAAGACGGCGAGCGGAGTGGGCAATAGCACGGGGGGGCAGATGTATATCGATCTGGGCAGCGTTTCGGAGGATATCCTCAAGGACGGGAAGAAGCAGTTCGAGAACGGGCTGAACACTCCGAACATCAACTCCCAGATAGACGAGAGCTCTGTCTGGGGAAGGGTGCCGTCCAACCCGATACAGGTGACTACGGCGTTCAGCAACGACGCGGCCGACCGGCCTTACCAGGACGTGGGCTTCGACGGTATGACAGACAGTGCGGAAAGGACGAAATACCAGCGCTATCTGAATACGCTTGCCGCCACTTTCGGGGCGGGGTCTGCGATCTATCAGAAGGCAGCGAACGACCCGTCGAGCGATAACTTCACCAACTACCGCGATGCCGGCTATGACGCGTCTCAGGCGGGTATACTCAGTCGTTATAAGAACGTGAACAATCCGCAGGGCAACTCGCCGATCGCCACTACGGGTTCGACCACCATTTCCGCGTATACGCTGTATCCGGATCAGGAAGACCTGAATAAGGACAATACGATGAATACGCTGGAAGAATATTTCGAGTACAAGGTCAACCTTGTCCCGAATGGTTTTGGCTCCGGCTATATCACGGACTCGATGACCTTTGCTCCCAGCGGCGGGGTAAAGCAGACATGGTATCAATTCCGTATACCTATCTCCGAGTACTATCAGAAGGTGGGCAATATTCCCGACTTCAAGTCCATCCAGTTCATCCGTATGTATCTTACCGGGTTTACCGACTCGGTCGTGCTGCGTTTCGCCAAGCTCGAGCTGGTGCGTAATAACTGGAGGAACTTCAACTATATCATCGATACGACGGGTAACTTTACGACGTTGCCTGCCAACAACGTCACCACTTTTAATGTGACGGCCGTCAATATCGAGCAGAACAGTTCGCGTCAGCCTATTCCCTATGTCACTCCTCCCGGTGTGGTCCGGCAGCAGGAGCTGAGCAATAACAACGTAAATCTATTGCTGAACGAGCAGGCGATGAGCCTGCAGATCTGTAACCTTGTGCAGGGGGACGTACGCGGGGTTTATAAGACTACGGCGCTTGACCTGCGTCGTTATGGCACCATGGACATGTTCGTCCATGCTGAGGCTTCCGGGAACCAGAACGGGATCAACGACAACGATCTTTCCGCGGTGATCAGGATGGGTAGCGACTTTGTGAGCAACTACTATGAGATACGGATACCGCTGAAGCGAACGGTGTGGGGGGCTACCACTGCAGACGCAATCTGGCCGTCGGCCAACAATCTCAGCCTGAACCTGCAGCGGCTGATACAGCTGAAGGTCAACCGAAATAATAAGGGGGTAAGCAACTCCTATTATAAGGAGGCGGATGGGACCGGGCGAACCTATGCGATCCTTGGTAATCCTAACTTAGGCGCGATACAGGCCTTATTCCTTGGAGTGCAGAACGTCAATCTGGCCTCGGTGTGTACGGAGGTATGGTTCAACGAGCTGCGGCTGACCGATATAAGTACCCAGGGGGGGTGGGCGGCCGTGGGCAAGGTGGACATCAAATTGGCAGACCTGGGTACGCTGACGGTGTCGGGAAGTAACCGGACGGCGGGTTTTGGGACTATCGACCAGAGTACGAACGAGCGGTCACTGGACAATAATACGCAATTTGATGCGGCGACCAATCTGGAGCTGGGCAAGCTGCTGCCGAAGAAGGCAGCGATGTCGATACCCGTCTATGCGGGGTTGACCAGGACGACGAGCACGCCGCAGTATGATCCATTCGATCTGGACATCAAGCTAAAGGATAAGCTGAAGGCTGCGCCGGGTGCGCAGAAGGATTCGATACGGGAGCAGGCCGTTGACCAGACGACGATAACGACGGTCAATTTCACCAATGTCCACAAGAATAACACCACCAATAAGCAGCTGAAGGTCTGGAGCGTCGAGAATGTGAACGTCAGCTATTCCTATAGCCGGACGGAGCACCATAGTCCGCTGGCGGTGGAGGACGAGCTCATCGTGCATAAGGCTACGCTGGCGTATAACTATAACCGTACCGCGAAATTCATAGAGCCGTTCAAGAAGAAGATCAAGTCCAGGTCGCCGTGGCTGGGGCTTATCCGGGATTTTAATTTCAACCCGATGCCGACGGTGCTGGGCTTCCAGGCGAATGTCATCCGGCAGTTCGGCGCCTATCGTTCGCGCAATATCGGAGGACCGAAGAATATCCTGCCGGAGACCTATAACAAGTTCTTTACGTTTGACCGTCTTTATACGCTACGCTGGGACTTTACGCGGTCGCTGGCGCTGGATTTCACGGCCAGCAACAGGTCGTGGATCGACGAGGACAGCGGCAGGCTCGATAAGGCGCAGCGGAAGAAGATGTGGGACCGGTTCTTCAGGGGTGGTCGTACGGTGCTGTATACGCAGAATACCAATCTTACCTATACTTTCCCGACGAGCAAGATACCGGCGCTGGACTGGACCAAGGTACAGGCGGGGTATTCGGCGTCCTTTACCTGGACGGGGGCTTCGCAGCTGGCGCTCACGCTGGGCAATACGCTGCAGAATACACAGCAGCGCACTCTGCTGGCCGACCTTGACTTTACCCGTCTCTATGCGAAATGGGGATTGTTGAAGCGGCTCGATCAGAATGCGCAGCAGCGGCCGGGGCAGCAGGGGGGGAGGCAGGATACGGCCCGGAAGAAGCCGGGTTCGGAGGAGAATCAGCCATATGAGCTGAAGGGGGTTGTCAAGGGGCTGGCGAAGATACTTACGTCGCTGAAGCATATTACCTTCAACTATGCCGACAACTCATCTTCCACTATTTATGGATTTTTGGACAGTACGCATGTGCTGGGGATGGATTTCCGGTCGATGCAGCCGGGGTGGGGGTATGTGTTTGGGAGGCGAGCGGATACTTCCTTTATCAACGGGTTGGGGAAGAAGGGGCTGATCTCGACGGATACGACGCTGAACAACCAGAATATGATCAGCTATACGCAGAAGATATCGGCGTCTGCGATCATTGAGCCGGTGCGTGATCTGCGTATCACGCTGAACCTGGACAAGACGTTCGGGCAGAACTATTCCGAGCTCTACAAGGATACGGCGGGTGGCAGCGGCTATTCGCGGCTGAACCCTTATATGGCGGGGACCTTTAGTGTCTCTTTCATATCCTATAAGACGTTGTTCGAGTCGTATAAGCCCAATGAGATATCGAAGACCTTTGCCAAGTTCGAGACCTACCGGAGCATTATCTCTTCGCGGTTGGGGGCGATCAACAGGTATACGGGCGGTCTGGTGGGCAGCGACGGTTATGCGGCCGGGTATGGTCGTTATGCGCAGGGTGTGCTGATCCCGGCGTTTATCGCCGCCTACACGGGGAAGAGTCCGACGACGGTGGCGCTGCTCAACGAGAGGGGTGGGGACGTCACTTCCAATCCTTTCTCGGGTTATCTGCCGAAGCCGAACTGGCATATCACCTATAGCGGGCTGAGTCGTCTGGAGTGGTTCAAGAAGATCTTTACGAGTTTTAATATCACCAATGGGTATACGAGTACGCTGAGCATGAACAGCTTTAATTCGGACCTCCGGTATCGCGACCCGCTGGGGTATGGGACGCCCGGATTTATAGATACGATCAGCGGGAACTTTGTGCCTTTCTATGCGGTTCCGAATATCACGATCCAGGAGCAGTTTGCGCCGCTGCTGGATGTCGACATGCAGTTCGTTAACCAGGTGCAGGCGAAGGTGGGATATAGCCGGAGCAGGCAGCTGAGTCTTAGCCTGATCGACTTCCAGCTGAGCGAGAGCCGGTCGACGGAGATCACGTTTGGGGGTGGGTTCCGGAAGCGGGGTGTGGGGTTGCCGTTTGGCTGGAAGGTGGCTGGTAATGGGAAGACGCCGCCGAATGGGCCGCCGGGCAGCATCAATTCGCAGAAGGCGCAGAATGATCTTACATTCCGACTCGATATAAGCATCAGGGATGATGCGACCTCCAGCAGTTATCTGGATCAGAATGCTTCGTTGCCGACGGGTGGGCAGCGGGTGATAAGGATAGATCCGTCTATCGACTATGTGTTGAATAACCGGATCAATCTGAAGTTGTATTTTGATCAGCAGCGGACGACGCCGAAGATATCGACGACGCCGCCTATTGTGACGACGAAGGGGGGGATACAGATAAGGATATCGCTTGCGCCGTAGGGACCCGGGTGGTGAACCGCGCGGTTCACGCGGGTGGTGCCCGGGGTGTGTTGCCTCGGGTGTGTTGCCGCGGTTTAAGCGGAGTTGGACCCAGGTGGTGAACCGCGCGATTCAAGCGGAGTTGGCCCCGGGTGATGCCCGGGGAGTTTGCCGTGGTTCAAGCGGAGTTGGCCCTGGGTGGTGCCCGGGGAGGTTGCCGTGGTTCACGCGGCGCCGGTTAGGTTTTCTTAAAGAAATATATGCCGTCGGCCTGGGCTGTGCAGGTCATGACGATGTCGTTGAGACAGACGTGGGCCGGCAGGGTGGCGCAGTAGTAGATGACGTCGGCTACGTCCGCGGCGTATAGTGGGGTATAGCCGTCGTAGATCTTTTTTGCCTGGGTGTCGTCGCCTTTGAACCGGACGCTTGAAAATTCTGTTTCGGCGGCTCCGGGGTGGATGGCGGTCACTTTGATGCCGTGGCGCAGCAGGTCGATCCGCATCGAATGGGAGATGGCGTCGACGGCAGCCTTGGAGCCGCAATAGACGTTGCCTTTCTCATAGATATCCTTGGCTGCCACGGAGCCCAGGTTGATGATATGGCCTTTGCCGTGTGCCGTCATGAATGGAAGGACTGCGCGCGACACGTAGAGGAGGCCTTTGACGTTGGTGTCGATCATCGTCTCCCAGTCATCCATATTCGCTTCATCGAAAAAATCCCTGCCGAGGGCGAGGCCGGCGTTGTTGACGAGGATGTCGATCTTCTTCCAGCTGTCGGGCAGGCTGCCGATGGCTGCGTCGACGGCGGCCTTGTCCTGTACGTCGAAGACGAGGGGTAGTATCCTGGGGGTGCTGAGTGGGCCATAGGCGCCGCTTTCCAGCTGGGTCCCGAGGGCTTCGAGTCTTTCTTTTCTTCTGCCGGTGACGATAATGTCATAGCCGCCTGCTGCTGCAAACTTTCGGGCGCAGGCCTCGCCAAAACCGGAAGTTGCGCCGGTGATGAGGATGATCTTGTTCATGTATGTTTTACGAAGTTTAAAAATGATTGTAGGAGGTTGTTGCTGAGGTCGGGTTCTTCCAGCATGCCCATGTGCGCGGAATGTTGAAGAATATGGATATGGGATATGGAGGGGAGATGGGATTGCTGCAGGGTGTGTTCGGGTGGAATGGCCTGGTCTTCTTTGCCGATGACGAAGAGCACTGGTATTGCGGAGTCCCTAAGGACTGCGGTCCTGTCGGGGCGGTGGATCATGGCTTCGTACCAGGCGATCAGGGTGTCTGGTGCGAGGCCGGAATAGCGGTCGATCATTGTTTCGATCAGGTCGGGACGGCTGGTGCGGGTCGAGGCGGCGAAGAGATTGGGGGTGGACTGGCGGATGAAGGGGGCGGCGCCGTTGGTGCGAATGAATTCGTTGCTTTTTCGGCGGGCTGCTTTTTTTTCTTCGCTGTCGGGGTAGGCAGTGGAGTGGAAGAGTCCGAAGCCTTTGAGGCGGTCGGGGTATTTTTCGGCAAAGGCGAGGGTGATGTAGCCGCCCATGCTGTGGCCGATGAGGACGCACTGGTCGATGCCTTCGTGGTTGAGGATGGTGAGGGTGGACTCTGCCATTAATTCAATAGAAGCGGGGGGAAGGTCGGGGATGATCAGGCGGCAGCTGGCTTTCAGGTTTTCGACCTGGATGTTCCAGACGGTATGGTCTTCGGCGAAGCCGTGAAGGAGGACGACCGGAAGGCCGGCGCCTTCATCCCGATAGAAGAGCGTGTTTGCGCCGTCGACTATTTTCTTATCCACGAATTTCTTGTTTTTATGGTGGTGAAGATAATCCAGATGATGAACAGGATGGCAAGCAAAAGTGCCAGTTTTGATATGCAGTCTCCATAGCGGACGTAGAAGGTCAGGTCGTTGCTGGCGGGTACGGGTTGCCGGATGAAAGCGGTTGCGACCCAGGGACGGGAGGCGATGATCTCACCGGTGGGATCGATGACGCAGGAGACGCCGGTGTTGGCGCTGCGGATGACCCAGCGTCGGGTCTCGACGGCCCTCAGGCGGGCGTAGTATTCGTGCTGGCTATAGCCGGGGGTGTTGCCCCACCAGCCGTCGTTGGTAATGATGGCGATGAGGTTTGCTCCGTTGCGGACATAGCGTGACATAAATTCGCCGTAGATGCTTTCATAGCAAACGGCGGGGGCAATATGGTAGGTGTGGTTGGTCGTGTTGAGGACGGTGCGTTCGGTCTGACCGGTATAGCCGGTAGTCGTCCCGCCAAATTTTTCAAACCAGGAGTCGAGGATGTGCAGGAAGGGGGGTAGGGTCTCTACGCCGGGAACCAGTCTGGATTTGTGATAGAAGGAGACCGGGCCGCTGCTGTCGAAGAGGGCGGCTGCGTTGTAGCTTTCGTAGTAGCAGGGGGAGCCTGGAATTTTCTGGGCTGAGGGGCTGTGGCGTTCGTTGAAGATGCGGACGGCTTCCAGACCGCTGAGCAGGTTGATATTGGGGTGGCGATGGAGGAAGTCCCAGAGGGAGTTGAGAAAGAAGTCCTGTTTGAGCTGGTCTTCTAAAAAGCCTTTCTCGCTGTACAGGGCTGTTTCGGGCCAAACGACAAGGACGGTGCCGGAGTCGATGGCCGAGTCGCTGAGGCGGATCAGCTTGTGCAGCTGGGCTTCGATGCTGCCGGTGTACAGCTTTTCATAAGGGTCGATATTGGGCTGGACGATGACGATGTTGTTGTGAGAGGGGCTGGCGCCGGTCTGGTCGTTACTGGTATTTTTTCGTGACGGCGTGAGGAGCATGGAGAATATAAAGGGCAGGGCAAGGGCCAGGGCTGAGTAGAGGGCAAACTGCCGACTGAACTTTCCGCCTTTGAATTTTTTCCAGAGGAAGCGGAAGAGGAGGATGTTCACCGACATCACCCAAAGGCTTCCGCCGCTGGCGCCGGTGTATTCATACCATTGTATCCAGCTTGTCCGGGTGGAGAAGACGTTGCCGAGGGTGAGCCAGGGCCAGCTGAGGCCCCAGTCCTGCAGGTGGATGTATTCGAAGCTGAGCCAGAAGAATACCAGTGACAGGTAGCCGGCGGTATCACCCAGGCGTCGTTTGACGGCGTGAAAGCCGAGCCAGGGGATGCACATGAGCAGGCTGTTGGCGAGGATGGCGCCTATGGCGCCGGGGGCGGTGGCGTTCCATATCCACCAGGTGGTGGTGGCGTTCCATATGACCATGGAGAGGTAGACCCAGCCAAAGAATCTTTTCCGGCGTATGCCCTGGCGTTCGAGCCATAGCAGTGGGATGAAGGCGATAAAGATCAGGAAGGTGAGGGGGGACACCGGCCATGCGGCGAATAACAGCAGACCGGTAAGCACAGACAGAAGAAAAGGAGGAAGCTTTTTCAAACTGTGAATCTTTTTAATGTTGTGTGGTAAAAATAAGCAAAAATGCCCCGGGAGCCGGGGCATTTTGTAAGATATTAGTAGTGGACTAGCGGCTATAGTTAGGGGCTTCCTTAGTGATCTCGACGTCGTGTGCGTGGCTTTCTTTCATGCCGGCGTTGGTGATCTTGATGAATTGAGCCTGTTGCTGCAGGGTTCGTATGTCTTTGGAGCCGCAGTATCCCATCCCGGCCCGGAGGCCGCCGACGTATTGCTGGACGACTTCGGACAGGTTGCCTTTGAAGGCTACGCGGCCTTCGATGCCTTCGGGGACGAGCTTTTTGATATCGTCTTCGACGTCCTGGAAATAGCGGTCGCTGCTGCCCTGGGTCATTGCTCCGATGGAGCCCATGCCGCGGTATTGTTTGAATTTTCTTCCTTCGTAGATGATCGTTTCGCCGGGGCTTTCTTCTACACCTGCGAAGACGCTGCCCATCATTACGACACCTGCGCCTGCGGCGAGGGCTTTTACCATGTCTCCTGTATAGCGGATGCCTCCGTCGGCGATGACCGGGATGTTCCTTGATCTAAGGGCGGAGGCGGCTTCCATTACGGCGGTTATCTGGGGGACGCCGGCTCCGGCGACGATACGCGTAGTACAGATGGATCCCGGGCCTATCCCGACCTTGACTGCGTCTGCGCCGGCGTCTGCCAGGGCTTTGGCCCCGGCTGCGGTGCCGATATTGCCTGCTACGACCTGTAGCTGTTTAAAATTCTTTTTCAGGGATTTAAGGGCGTTGATGACGCCGATGTGGTGGCCGTGGGCGCTGTCGAGGGTTACGATGTCCACTCCGATCTGTTGCAGGGCGCTGGCGCGATCGAGCAGGTCTTTTGTGATGCCGAGGGCGGCGCCGACCAGCAGGCGGCCGTAGGAGTCCTTTACGGCGTTGGGGTAGCTGGACAGCTGGAGGATATCCCTATAGGTTATGAGGCCGATGAGCTTGCCTTGTTTGCTGATGACGGGGAGCTTTTCGATCTTGTATCTCTGGAGGATCTTTTCTGCTTTTTTCAGATCGGTGCCTTCGGGAGCCGTGACCAGCTTGTCTTTGGGGGTCATCACTTCGCTGACCTTCCGGCGTTTGTTGTCTTCGAACCGGAGGTCGCGGTTGGTGAGGATGCCGACCAGGACGTTGCTGCTGTCGGTGATGGGAATACCGCCGATCTTATTTTCCTTCATCAGGCGGAGGGCGTCGCTGATGGTTGCGTCAGCGTTGAGCGTGATGGGGTCGATGATCATTCCGCTCTCGCTGCGTTTTACTTTTCGCACCTGTTCGACCTGTTTGTCGATGCTCATATTCTTGTGGAGAATTCCGACGCCGCCTTCGCGAGCCAGGGCGATTGCCAGCGTGGCTTCGGTAACGGTATCCATTGCTGCGGATAGCATGGGGATATTCAGCGTGATGTTTTTAGTCAGCCTGCTTCGGATATCGACTTCGCGTGGTAGTACCTGGGAAAAAGCTGGGAGTAACAGTACGTCATCGAATGTGAGACCTTCTCCGAAAAACTTTGATGGGGAAGCCTGCTTACCAGCAGTGGAATTGTTTCTTGCCATGTGCAAAGATAGGGTAGCGGGGTGGTATGGTCCAAATTTTTTGTCCGGCGGCTTAGCTGAGCCGGTATCTCTTTCCTGGTAATGAGCAGATCAGTCCTTGTAATTCAAGGTTGAGGAGGTGTTGGGCGACGGCTGAAAATTCCAGCTGGCTTTGTATGCGTATCTCATCCAGGGAGAGGGTTTTGCTTGCTGTTAACAAATTCAGCAGGGCTTTTTCGGGAGCGGAAAGGGTGTTGGCGTCTGCGGGAAATGAGAGGGCCGTTTGTGTGGCGGTGTAGGCTGGAGGGCAATTCCAGCCCATTCTATCCTGCAGCTGTTCGCCGGACAGGAGTAGTTCGGCCTTGCCTTGCTGGATGAGCCAGTTGCAGCCTGTGCTGTGGGCGTCGTTGAATCTGCCTGGTACGGCGAAGATCTTTTTGTTATAGGCTATTGCGTTGCCGATGGTGAGCATGCTTCCTCCTTTCCGTCGGGTCTCTATGACGATGACGGTGTCGCATAGGCCTGCGATGAGGCGGTTGCGGAGGGGGAACTGGAATGTTTCGGGAGAGGTGTCGAGGTTGAACCTGGTGAGGAGGCCTCCCTGCGAAAGCATCTCTTTTGCGAGGCCGCGGTGCTCATGGGGATAGATGTGGTTCAGTCCGTGGGCTAAGATGCCTACTGTAGGGATGTTGTATTTAAGCGAGGCCCTGTGGGCGCAGGCGTCGATGCCGTAGGCCAGGCCACTTATTATGAGCAGGTCGGGCTGGGCGAGCTGGCGGATGAGCTGTTCTGTTATCTGCCGGCCGTGTTCGCTGGGCTCTCTTGTGCCGACGACAGAGATGATCTTTTTGGTGTTGAGGTCGGCGTTGCCTTTATAGAAAAGGAGGAGGGGGGCGTCTTCGAGCGGTAAAAGGCGTTGTGGATAGTCGCTGTCGGTGAAGAACAGCGGGCGGGCGCCAATCTTTTCGAGGTAGAGGAGTTCGGCTTCCACGGATGACCAGTCATTGAAGGTCTTGATGGAGCGGGCTGGTTCGGGCGGGAGGCCGGAATTGAGCAGGGCATCGGGGCTGGCCTGGAAGACGGCTTTTGCGTCACCGAAGCGCTGGATCAAATTCTTCGAGTGTACGACACCGATACCTTTGGTACGGGTGAGGGCGAGCAGATGGAGGAACTCTTCTTTCATTGGGCAAGGTGATGTTGTGTGTGTATGTGTGTGTTTGTAAAGGTAAAAGGATCCTGGACACTTTTAGCGGCTGATGACTTTTAGTTCGGTTCGGCGGTTTTGGGCGCGGCCTTCGGGCGTGGAGTTGTCAGCGACGGGAACGGTATCTCCGAAACCTTTGAAAGACAGGCGGGCTTGTGCTATGCCTTTGGAGACGAGATAGGTGGTGACCGCTCGTGCGCGGTTCTCGGACAGCAGCTGATTGTCGGTGGTCTTGCCGGAGTTGTCGGTATGGCCGTTGATCTGGATGCGGAGGGTGGGGTTGTCTTTCAGCAGCTGGACGACGTTGTCGAGTTCGGCTTCGGACTGGGTCTTGAGCTCGTATTTATTGGTCTCGAAGAAGATGTTCTTCAGTACGATGGCGGCGTTGGCCTCGATGGGCTGCAGGGGGATGTCGACGTTGAAAGCGGTATCGCCCTGTTCGCGGCTCAGGGAATAGTTATCTGAAAAGAAGAGATAGCCTTTTCTTTTTACGTTGAAGGCGTAGTCTTTTCCTTTTGGCAGCGTGATCAGGTAGTTGCCTGTCTCGTCTGTCTGGAGGTTGCTGATGATCTGCTGGGTGGCGAGGTCGGTGAGGACGACGCTGGAGGGGAGGCCTTTGTGGGTGGTGCGATCGTAGACCCTTCCCTTTACCCAGAGGGTTCTGGCGGGACGGATGTCGTCGCGGAGCTCGAATGTGTAGAGGTCCAGTCCGCCGCGGCTGTCCGACCGGTCGCTGGCGTAGTAGGCTGTTTTTCCGTCGGCGGCTACTACCATGCTGCCCTGGTCTTCGATGTCATTGATCGGATAGCCGAGGTTCTCGGGTTTGCCCCATTCGCCGGTGGGGCCTTTGTGTGCTACAAAGAGGTCGTTGCTACCGTAGCCGGGGTGTCCGGAAGAGTTGAAATACAGGGTTTGGTTGTCGGCGTGGATAAAGGGTGTGCCTTCGTCTCCGGCGGTGTTGATGAGGGGGCCGAGGTTTTCGGCGGCGCTCCAGTGTCCGTTGAGAAGGTGGTGGCTGACATAGAGGTCCATGCCTCCGTATCCTCCGGGTCTGCTGCTGGAGAAATAGAGGTCTTTTTTATCAGGAGAAAGGGAGGGTGCTGCGTCCCAGGAGTCCGAGTTGATGCTGTCTCCCATGTTCTCGGGCGCGCTCCAGCCGCCTGCTGTCCAGTAGGAGATGTAGAGGTCGCAGCTGCCCATGCCGCCGGGGATATCGCAGCCGTTGAAAATGAGCATCTGTCCGTCGAGGGATACTGTTTGCGCGGCTTCGTTGTAGTTGGTATTGATGTCTCCTTCGAGGCTGTGTGCTTTGGCCCATGCGCTGCTGGTCCGGGTGGCCTGGTAAAAGTCTTCGTTGTTGTGGTTGACCCGTCGGGTAAAGATGAGCGTGTTGCCGTCGAGGCTGATGGAAGGATAGTATTCGGAGACTTCGGTGTTGATGCTATCTCCCAGGTTGTGGGGTTCAAATTTGTAGTTGGCTGCGGCCTTGTGGGCAGCTGCGTATTCCATGGCGAATTGATAGCAGCGTTCGCGGTATGCGCCGGCCTTTCGGCTGGTCTCATTGAGGTTGGGGACGGTAAGGAAGACGTCGATCGCCTGGAGGGCTTTTTCAAAATTCCCGATGCCTGCCAGGTCGATGGAGTAGGGAAGGTTGTAGTCTTTGAAGAACTCGCTGTCTATTGCCTTGGCCTGTTCGTAGTAATCGACGGCGGAGCGGTGGTCTTTCAGCTCGGAGTACATGCCGGCTATGGAGAGATAGGCTTCTTCGTAGCCTTTGTCGGCGGAAATGGCTTTTTTCAGGGTTTCGATGCCGCCTTTCAGGTCGTCGTTCTGGGCCTGGTCGAGGGCTTTTGAATACAGCTGGACCGCCTTTTTACTCACCTTGTCAGGGTTGTACTGCGTCACTCCCGCCAGGGTCGGGAGAAGAAAAAATAGCACTAACAGGAATCGGGGATACGGAAGACCGGAGCTTTTCATCTGGATTCATTTTTTTGCTTGCCTGACTGTAATGTAATTAAAACGCACGTATTAAGGAGTTTCTGTTAGGTGGTGCAAAAAAGGTGCGACAATTTTTGGTGGGGGAAACGGGGGACTTTTTTGGGGAAGGGGCGCGTTTTAAGGACGGTTGGGTGGTTCGGAAAACGGGGTGGAGGATTATGAAATTGTTAACGTTTCTTTAACAATTCTTTCACGTTTCGCCAGCAGCGGCCGTTTGATGATGCATGTCTATTATTTTATATCTGAAAAGAACGGGGTTGGAGCCTATTAAAGTTTTGAAAAAAAACTTATGTATTCGTATTGATTTTTAATTAAATACAAACCAAAACACCCCCCACATGAGAAAACTTCCACCACTTCTGGCGGTGCTTGTGCTGTCCTGCCAGTTAGTTTTCGCCCAGATCCGACCAATTACCGGTAGGGTTACTGATGCCTTGGGGCAGCCGGTTCCATTCACAACCATTCGTATCAAAGGTACCAAGTCGGGAGTCAGCGCCGACGCCGATGGTAATTTTACAATCAAGGCCAAGACGGGTGACGTGCTAGTCATTTCCGGGACGGGCATTTCCGAAAAGGAGGTCCCCGTCACGAGCGATGCTATACTGGCCGTCCAGGTTGTCCGGAGCACGACGGCCCTGACGGAGGTCGTAGTCACTGCACTTGGTATCCAGCGGCAATCGAAAGAATTGGGATATGCCACGACCAAGATCAACACGAAGGAGCTGACGCAGGCAAAGGTGACCGATATATCCACCGGTCTTGCCGGCAAGGTCTCGGGGTTGCAGATCAACCTGACGAATAACAGCGTCAATCCAACGACGCGCATTGTGCTAAGGGGCAACCGAAGCATTACGGGCAACAACCAGGCGCTGTTGGTCCTCGACGGCGTTCCGGTGGATGATCCGACTTATATCAACAAGATAGATCCGGAGGACGTGGACAATGTGACCGTTCTGAAGGGGGCGGTCGCCGCGGCCATCTATGGGTCCAAGGCCTCCAATGGGGTGTTGGTTATCACTACCAAGCATGGTACCAGGGGAAAGCCGACGATAACCGTCAGCAATACGACCTCGTGGGAAAGGATCTCCTATATGCCGAAGGCGCAGACGAGGTTTGGTTCGTATGGCGGAGAAGGTTTTGCCACCTTCGCGGATGGTACTGTTGGCTATGTGCCTTATGAGAACCAGAGCTACGGGCCGCCGTACGACGGGTCGCTGGTACCGCTGGGCTATGGCGTGCCGGAGCGCAACCCGGATGGAACGGTGAATCTCAATAAATTAGATACCAATTTCGTCCGGTATTCGCCGATCAAGAATAATCTCCGGGATTTCTTCAATACGGGGTTGACCAACCAGGCCAATGTCTCTTTTTCCTCGGGTGATGACCGGGGGACGTTCTATATGGGTTTTCAGGATGTGAAGAAGACCGGTATCGTGCCCAACGACAAGTCGAGGCGGGATAATTTCCGTGTAGGCGGGTCGAGGACCTATGGCCGTTTCAGGGCGGAGTATACGGCGTCTTTCAATCAGTCTTCGGTGGATATTGCGGGGTTGAGCTATAACCAGACCAATGGTGGCGTTTTTTCCGGGCGTCCGTTATTTTTTGAGGTGTTGAACAACCCTGCTCATATTCCGCTGACCTCTTTTAAGGACTGGCGGAATAATATATTTGCCGATCCCAACGGCTATTTTGATGCTTATGCGACGAATCCTTACTGGACGATCGATAATTCGAGGAGAAAGACGAATACGTACGACCTGTTAGGAAACCTCAACCTTTCCTTTAAAGTTACGGATTGGTTCATGTTGTCGGACAGGTTAGGTATTACCCAGACGACGGCCAACAGGAAATATACCCGTGCGGGGATCAATTTTGCGCCCTGGGCAATTGCGGACCCGTGGGGAGCGGGTAATGTGCCCAGCAGCCAGGGGTTTCTGGCCCCGTCGGAATACGACGAGTCATTTTTCGAACAGCGACTGAATAACGACCTGATCGCAACCTTCAATAAGGAGTGGGGGGACTTGTCTTTAAAGGCGCTGGCGGGATGGAATCTGTCGCAGCACTATCAGACTGACCAGTGGCTGGAGGGGGACAACCTTCAGTTCATGGACTTCTACAATATTTCAAGTGTATTGGGTGTGCCGGGTTATAGCCAGACCACCTACAAGCAAAGGGACGGGGCTTTTTATGGGGATCTGACCCTTGGGTTTAAGGAGTTTATCTTTTTGCATGGAACCGACCGGGTAGAATGGAACTCTACGCTCGATCCGAGCCGATACAGATATAATTATTATGGAGTAGATGCTGCCCTGATATTTACGCAGGCCATCGATGCGCTGAAGAACAGCAAGGTGCTGACCTATGGTAAGATCAGAGGTGGGTATACGAAGGTGGCCAATATCAACTTAGGCGGAACGAATCCCTACGGCGCGTATTCGCTGGTGAATCCGTTCGTGCCGGCTACCGGCTATCTGCTGACCAATTCCGGATTCCCGTTTGGGTCACTGGGAGGATATTCTCAGTCCACCACCTATCTAAATCCTCTTATCAAGCCTGAGATCACTGACGAATGGGAGGTCGGCGGTGAGTTGGGGTTCTACAATAACCGGATCAATTTATCGGGAGCGTATTACCAGAGCAAGAGCAAGGGGCAGACGCTGACGGCGGGTATTGCTGCGCCCACGGGCTTTACGTCAAAGGTCGTGAATGCGGGCCTGGTTACGAACACGGGGTACGAGCTTGATCTGAATCTGACGCCGGTAAAGACGAAGGATGTGACCTGGAATGTGGGAATATCCTATGCACACTATACGAATAAGATCAATGAGCTGCTGCCGGGTGTGGACGAGCTGCAGCTGAGCAATTTTGCGAATGGTTCGGCGGGTGTAGCGGGGGGTATTTATGCTGTGAAGGGGCAGCCTTATCCGGTGATCAAGACGACGGACTGGGTGAGGGATTCGGCCAATGGCAAGGTTATCGTTGATCCGGTTACGGGATTGCCTACGTTGGATGCGACTGAAAAGGTGTTTGGAAATACGAATCCAAAGGACATTCTGGGGATCAATACATCCGTGTCCTATAAGGGCTTTACGTTTTCTGCGGTCATTGATTACCGTGGTGGCAACTATATCATGAATTCCCTGGGGCAAAACATGGATTTTACCGGTGTTTCGTTCCACTCTGCTGAGAATGCCCGTCAGCGCTTTATTTTTCCGAACTCAGAGATCCCGGATGGGACTGGTAAATATGTGCCGAATACGAGTGTTGCCATTTCCAATGGCGGTAATATCGGTGGAGCGGGTTTCTGGCCCACCTTGTATACCAACGGTATCGGGACTCCTTATATAACCAGTGCGGCTTTCTGGAAGCTGAGGGAGGTGGCTATTACTTATGAGGTGCCGGCGAAGGTATTGTCGAAGACTTCCTTTATCAAGCGAATCACGGTTGGGCTTGTAGGCAGGAATCTGTTGATGATCCGGCCCAAGTCCAATTTCTGGTCTGACCCCGAATTCAATGACAACAGCACCACCGGTATAGGGACCAACAATAGCGGTACGGGCAACGCCATCGGTTCGACTTCGGAATACCAGACGCCACCAACAAGGCTTTATGGCGCCAATATCAGTATAACCTTCTAATCTGCTCTGTGAGCAATTTAAAATATTGGATATGAAAAGAACGAGCATTCTACTAATCATAATCATGGGGGTGATGGCCGGGGGGTGTAAGAAGTACCTCAATGTCAACCAGAATCTGAATCAGCCGACCGTCGTCACCCCGAATGTCGTCTTGTCTGCCGCGCTTGTCGGAACGGCCGACAATCTGGGACGGGACTATCAAAACCTGAACAGGTGGATGGCTTACTGGTCGCGGAGCGGCAACTATGTGCCGGACGTACAGACCGAGACTTACAATTTGCCGAACAACTACACGGATTTCGAGTGGGGCAATATTTATGCGACCCTGAACAGGTATCATTATATAGAAGGAGCGGGCCGGGCGTCGCAGGACCCTTTTTATGTGGGTGTTGCAAAGGTGATGATGGCGTTCCATTTTTCGATGCTGGTGGACATTTACAATGATGTTCCGTATACCCATGCCTTCGATCCCGTAAACTCGGTTCAGCCTAAATATGACAAGGCGCAGGATATTTACAATGACCTGGTCAAGCAGATCGACAGTGCCATTGTGCTCTTCGATTCGGCGAAGTCGTATTATTCTACGGCGCCGACGGTGATACTGAAGACCGACGAGCAGTACGACGTTATGTTTGGAGTTCCCGGCGGGACGGGAGGTTCGGATGTCTCCACTGCCAACGACCGGATGGATGCCTGGGTGCGGTTCTCCAATACCTTGCTGTTGAAGCTGTTGATGCACCAGTCGCAGGTAGGGAGCCAGCAGGGATTGATCACTACAGAGCTCGCCAAGATCGAGGCGAATGGCAGGGGTTATATCATGGCAGGTCAGAGCGCCATTGTCAATCCGGGTTATCAGAACTCTACCGCCAAGATCAATCCTTTTTATGCTACTTTTTATACGGTCACTGCGGCTACTACCAATGTAGCCTATTACAGGGCGAATACGTATGCGGTAAATTTTTACAACAGCAACAATGATCCGAGGCTGGGTGCTTTTTATGCAACTGTCAACGGCGCCTATGCGGGCAATTATGACGGAGATCCGACGGCCGTATCGAATGCGAATACATCCGCGATCGGACCGGGATTGCTGAAGGGGCCTAGTCAGGACCAGCTGGTCCTTTCGGATTTTGAAAGTCTTTTCCTGCAGGCGGAGGCCGTACAGCGGGGCTGGATCACGGGGAATGCGCAGACATTATATGAATCGGCGATTACGCAGTCTTTTGAATACCTGTATAAGGACGGTACCAATCTGATACCTGCAGGCGCCACGCCGGATGATGATGCGAAGGCCTATTATACGCAGGGCATTGCGGATGTGGACTGGTCGGCTTCTCCCGACAAGCTGCATGCTATATTGACGCAGAAATGGGCGGCGCTCAATGGGATCAACCAGGTGGAGGCGTGGACGGACTTCCGGAGGACGGGTATTCCGGCCCTGCCGATATCGAAGGCTCCTACGCATATAGAGCCAAAGATACCTATCAGGTATCTATATCCTCAGTCCGAGCTGAATACGAATGGGGTTAATGTGCCACAGCTGGCCGCCAATGCTCAGTTCACGGCCAAAATTTTCTGGAATCAATAAATCGAAAAAAAATGAAAAGACTAATTAATATATTATCGGAGGTGCCGGGGGTGCCGGGGGTAGCGGGGATGTTGCGGGCAGCCGGGGTGTTTGTGACGGTCCTTCTATTCGGCTCGTGTCTGAAGAATAACGGGCCGATACAGGATTATTCGCAAAGTCCGGCGCTGGTGAGTATACAGGGAGATGGACAGTATAGCGGGATATACGTGGCTAACCAGTCAGTTCTGCCTGTTGGTGCCGCGGGGGTCAATGTCGAGGTGACGTTGTCGGTGGCCAGCCTGACGCTATCGAGTCCGGTGACGGCCACGCTCGTGGTCGATCAGGCAACGCTGGATCAGTATAAGGTTGCCAATTCGGACTCTACGCGGGTGCTGTTGCCGGCTGATAACTATCAACTGGCGAACAACGGTGCTATAACGATCGCTCCGGGGCAGCAGATCGTGAAAGATTCCATCACCTTTTTTGGGACCAAGATCGATTTTACCAAGGACTATGCTCTGCCGCTGTTGCTGACGAATGCCAAGGGCGCCAAGATACCGGACAATCTCAAGCAGGAGGTTATCCTGATCAAGCTGAAGAGTATTTATGAAGATACCTATGACCTTTCGGGGGCGAGGATCTTATATAATGGGGCGACGGTGGGATCGGGGATACTGACGAAGGTCAACCTTTCGGGCAGCGCCCTGTTTTCGACGGTGAGTCCCAATGTGGTCGATGGTCAGCTGGCCGATCTGGGTGTCCAGATGTCGTTGCAGGTCAATCCGGATAATTCGGTGACGGTGCTTCCAAGTCAGGCCAATCCGGCGAATACATTCGCCAGTCTTGCCAATGACGGGCTCTGTACATATGATCCGGCGACAAAGACTTTTACGCTGCACTATAAATATTATAATGCTTCCGGGAACTTACGCCATATCGACGAGGTGCTGGTTGGGGAGTAGATGACCTGGGGTGGAGGCCGACATGGTGCGTGGGTTAGGGGACGTGGATGTATTTGTGTAATTGTAAGGAGAATTCCCATTGGGGGTTCTCCTTTATATATTCTATGATGAGGGGTGTGACGGTGGTGGACCTGCTCCATTCGGGCTGGAGGTAGAGGTGGCAGGCGGGGGATGTCAGGCGCGCCCATTGTTCGGCCCAGTCGAAGTCGTTTTTATTATAGATGATGATCTTTAGTTCGTTGCCCAGGGGAAGGATCTCCGGGAGGGGGGCCTTGAACTTTTTTGGGGACAGGGTGATCCAGTCCCAGTCGCCGCTGAGGGGGGAGGAGCCGGATGTTTCGATATGGGTGGCGAAGCCGGCCTGGTGGAGCTGTGTCGTGAGGGGGTTGCAGTCGTGCATCAGCGGTTCGCCGCCGGTGATGATGGCGATGCGGCCGGGGTGGGCGGCGGCTTCGGAGACCAATTGGTTGACAGGGCGGAGGGGGTGTCTGCCTGCTTCCCAGCTATCTTTTACGTCGCACCAGACGCAGCCGACGTCGCAGCCGCCGAGGCGGATGAAATAGGCGGCTTTTCCCTGGTGAAAGCCTTCTCCCTGGAGGGTATAGAACGACTCCATGACCGGGAGGGGAGGGGCCGTGGGTATTGACGGGGGGTTATATGATGTTGTATTGGCTGTCATATGTTGGGGTCTCAGCTGTCATTTCTTTCCATGCAGGCTCTGAAGGTGTTTTTCATGAGTGCGGCGATGGTCATGGGTCCTACTCCGCCGGGTACGGGGGTGATATAGCTGGCGAGGGGGGCAACTTCCTTGAAGCTGACGTCTCCTTTTAGCGCGAAGCCGCTCTTTTTACTGCCATCGGGGACGCGGGTGATGCCTACGTCGATGATGATGGCGCCTTTTTTCACCATGGAGGCGGTGACGAATTCCGGTTTGCCGAGGGCGGCGACGATGATATCGCCCTGGAGGCATAGTTCCTTAAGGTTATGGGTATGGGAGTGGCAGATGGTGACGGTACAGTTGCCGGGGTTGCTATTGCCGCTGAGCAGGATGCTCATGGGGCGGCCGACGATATTGCTACGGCCGACCACTACGGCGTGTTTGCCGCGGGTGTCTATTTTATAGTGTTCGAGCAGGAGCATGATCCCGTAGGGGGTGGCGGGAATAAAGGTGGGCAGGCCCTTGACCATTCTGCCGACGTTCTCGGGGTGAAAGCCGTCCACGTCTTTGGAGGGGTGGATGGTATTGATCACTTTTTCGTCGGAGATATGTTTGGGCAGGGGTAGCTGCACCAGTATGCCGTCTACGTCCGGGTCGTCGTTGAGCTCTTCGATGATGTTGAGGAGCTTGTTTTCGCTGATGTCTGCTTCCAGTCTGAGGAGGGTCGATTTGTAGCCTATTTCTGCGCAGGCTTTGACTTTTGCGCCGACATAGGTTTCGCTGGCGCCGTTGTTTCCTACCAGGACGGCGGCCAGGTGGGGGACTTTTTTTCCTTCTGTTTTAAGCTGAGCTACTTGTATCGCGAGTGCGTCTTTAATCGCCCGGGAGGCGATCTGTCCGTCTAGTAATTCCATCCCGCAAAGGTAGGATTCGGGTAAATGAAAACGTCAATAAAAAATTGAAACGTATGAGTGAATTTTTAAATCTTAGATTTTAGCAAGTCTGATCTCGGTTGACAGGAAATAATACTTTATATGTATTGTATTAGTCTTATTTAGTATGTCATCGGAATATTAGAAATAGATGATATAAATGCCGGTCGGCGCATTTACGGGTATCCCCTTGGTTTAGTCTGTTTGGTCTTTTTATGATTGATGTACAATTGAATACGAATATTGAAAATGTCGTAGTGTACGATCGGGATTAAAACATTTTAATTTTTTTGTTAAAGTTGTTAACCATTTCTTTTTTGCTAAAAAAAAGTTAATATAAATTCGGGCTCTACTACACAAAACTAAATAGTCACATGAGAAAATTTCTATCACTGCTTGCGGTGTGGGCATGCTTTTGTATGTCCGTCAATGCGCAAACGAAGATGATCACCGGAAAAATCAATGATCTCACCGGAACTCCGATCGTCAATGCATCAATCATCATCAAGGGGACGCATTCGGGCACTACTTCAGATGCCCTTGGTAGTTTCAGGCTGCCTGCGAAGAAGGGAGACGTGCTGGTCATATCTGCTGTTGGTTATAATCCAATGGAAATGAAGCTTGGCGGCCAATCTGACCTGGCCCTTCAGCTGGCTACTGGCAACAAGATAATGGATGAGGTGATCGTCACCGCGGGTGGTATCAAATCCAGGCGCCGGGAGGTGGGAACGGCGAATACTGTGATCAAGGCCACGGCGTTGACGGCGGGTAAGGCCGTCAATATTGCGAGCGGGCTGCAGGGGAAGGTGGCCGGTCTGAATATCAGCGGTACTTCCAGTGGGGTAAATCCCAATTACCGGCTTGTTCTTCGCGGGCAGCGGTCGCTGACAGGGAACAACCAGGCGCTCGTGGTATTGGATAACGTTATTGTTCCCAATGCTTTGCTTGCGCAGTTGAACCCTGAGGATGTGGATGAGATCGTTGTTCTGAATGGGAGTGGAGCTGCGGCTCTTTATGGCAGCCAGGCTTCGAACGGGGCTATTATTGTGACCACGAAGAAGGGTAGAAAAGGGGCGGCAGAGATCCATGTGGCCAATACCACGACTATCGAGTCGGTGGCATTTTATCCCAAGATACAGAAGAAATTTGGAGCCGGCGGTACTGCCTATGGGCTTGATCTGAATGGCAATCCGCTGTTCAACTACCTGGAGAATCAATCCTATGGGCCTGCTTTTGATGGTGTTAAAAGGCCGCTGGGAGCCCCGCTTGAAGATGGGAGCCAGGATTCTGCTGTTTATGCGTATAATCCCGGGCATTTCAAGTTCTGGCAGCATGGTATCACGAACCAGTCGGATTTCTCGCTCAGCAATGGGGATGATAATTCCACTTTTTATCTGTCCGGGCAGTATTCGACTACGACCGGCACGACACCGGGTGATCACTACAACCGGGCCACGGTCCGGGTGAATGGTACCCGGAAACTGGGCAACAAGCTGAATGTCGTGTACAATACGACCTATACGCAAAACAGGTATGATATCACTTCTCAGACCGGCTCGATGTACTCGCAGATGTTGAATATGCCTTCCAATGTGGATATTACCAGGTACAAGAACTGGAGGACGGACAAATTCGCCAATCCGAACGGCTATTATAATCCCTGGTACCAGAACCCCTATTTCACTGCTGACGACTACCGGTCGAAGCAGCGGAACGACTATCTGACGGCGAATATCGAATTGCGGTATACTCCCGTTGCGGGTCTTGACCTGGTGGCGCGTCAGGGGATCGCTACCAAGAACAACTCGTACAAGAATACGATCGGGGCCTTCAAATATACCACGTATGCCAAGAATACCGATCAAAGTTCGAAGTCGGATATTTCGGCTTCGGTGGGTGATGCGAGCACGTATAACACTGAGCTGCTGACTGACGCTTTCCTGCAATATATAAAGAAGGCGGGCGACTTCAGTGTCAACCTGATCGCCGGCGGGCAGTGGCGTCAGGACCAGGCAAAATATGTTGCCATGTCTGCGAATGGTCTGGTGGTGCCGAACCTTTTCAATGTCAGTAACGGCGTAGGGACACCCGGGGTCGGCGAATCCGATTTCGAGACGCGTCAGATCGGAGCGTATGGCGATGTGCGTTTTGGTTATAAGAATTATCTCTATCTGCATGGTACGGCCAGGAATGACTGGGTCTCCATTCTGAATCCTGACAACCGGACTTTCTTTTATCCGTCTGTCGATCTTTCGTTCGTGGCGAGCGATGCCATCACGGCTATAAAGGAAAGCAACACGATCAGCTATTTGAAGGTCAGGGGCGGTTGGTCAAAAGTTGGCCAGGTGAACCTTGGCTACACCACTGGGGATGCTCCCGACTATGGCGCATACTACCTGGTGCCGACCTATTCCAGCACCAACCAGGGCTTTCCTTATGGGAATCTGGCTGGCTATTCGGTGGGTAACACCCTGGTCTCTCCAAGTCTGAAGCCGGAGATCACCAAAGGCTATGAGGTTGGTTTTGATCTGAATCTTTTCAAGAACCGATTTGTCTCCAATGTTACCTGGTATGATACGAAGACCAATAATCAGACGGTAAATACGGCCATTTCCAACAGTACCGGATTCACAAGTCTGCGTACCAATACTGGTCAGACCCAAAGCCGGGGGATCGAGTTAACGGCACATATGACGGCCGTCCAGACGCGGGACTGGAACGTGACGGTAGGCGGCAATTATACCTACCTGGATAATAAGGTTAATTTCATCAGCGCTGCGCTGCCCAATCTGTCGTTGTCGACCTATAGCTCAACGGCTGGTTCTTATGCTGTAGCCGGAAAGGCATTCCCGGTCATCATGGGCTATGACTATCTCAGGGATCCGCAGGGGCATGTGATCGTGGATCATCTGACGGGTTTGCCGACGAAGGCCGATACGATCTCTTTCCTTGGGAATGCGGTCGCCAAGAACCGGCTGAGCCTGGATCTGTCAGTCAGCTACAGGCACTTCCACCTGTCTGCGCTGTTCGAGTACCGCGGTGGGTATAAGGTATACAACTCGATGGGGACGGAGCTGGATTGGTCCGGTACGGGTTACAGGACTGCGGCATACAACCGCCAGTCGTTCGTCTATCCGAATTCTGTATATGAGGATCCGAACAAGCCGGGCAGCTATATAAAGAATACGACTGTGGCTATTGCGAATGGCAACGGCAACAATGGATTCTGGACGGATGGGATCAACCGGGATGTAACTTCGAACTATGTTACTTCCGGCGCTTTCTGGAAGCTGCGGGAGGCATCGATCTCGTATGATATCCCGACTTCTGTGTTCGGCAAATCGAAGATTGTCAAGACGGCCACGGTAAGCGTACAGGGGCGCAACCTTTTCATGTGGCTGGCAAAAGACAATTTATATACCGATCCTGAATACAGCGATGCGGGTAACGACAGCAATGGTATAGGTCTTACGGGGCTGAACCAGACGCCTCCTTCGCGTTTTTATGGAGCTACGATCTCTGTGACTTTCTAAACTTCTGATGAGAACCGCGCTAAAAATTAATGACAATGAAAAGAGCTACAGTAATTCTTTTTATAGGACTGGCCGTAATGGGGGCTTCCTGTAAGAAATATCTGAATATAAATACTAATCCGAACCAGGCCACGTCGGCAACTCCCGAGCTGATCCTGCCGCAGGCGCTGACGGCGACCGCCTCCACCTTGAACGTCTACAACACTTATGGCGCGGAGCTCGTGGGCTATAGCGCCAATGCCGGCGGCTATGGTGGTTTTGGCACGTCCATTACGTATAATTTTGCGGCAAGTGATTTTTCCGCGAACTGGTCCAATACGTATGACAATCTGGAGGATTACCAGACGATCATCAATGAGACCTCCACGCAGCTGCCGGCCTATGGTTATTTCAATGCGGTGGCGCGTATCATGCGGGCATATGACTTTCAGCTGCTGGTAGATGCCTATAACGACGTACCGTATACGGATGCGTTGAAGGGGACGGACAATCTGACGCCTACATATACGCCGGCGGCAACCATTTACGCCGGCCTGGCCGACCAATTGGATTCGGCCATTGCAACGATCAATGCGACGACGGCCGCAACCGGTGTGGCTATTTCCGCGCTGGGTAGTTCGGATGTCCTGTTCAAATCGGATATGACGAAGTGGAAGCAATTTGCCAACACGTTGAAGCTGCGGCTGGTCGTCAGGGGTGGAACCAAGGTCAGCTTCAAGAATACTACGTTCAGCAGCGACGGGTTTTTGGCCTCGGATGCCTTGATCAATCCGGGTTATACGCGGGATAATAACCGGCAAAATCCTGCCTGGAACAACTGGGGATTTGCGTACACGGGTGGGGATGCCAACAAGGCCTGGATACCCAGCAAGTTCATTCTTGCCTTTTATAACGGGAATAAGCTGCAGGACCCTGACAGAGGGGCGGTGGCATATTATCAGTTTCCCTCCACGGGCACCAATCAGCTGGGTTATGAAAGTGTTGACAATCCGAAATGTCCGTCCGGCAGCTTCTGGTATTCCGGATCGGAAAGGTCCGGGACTGCGGCGGGCAATTCTGCAGGAATTTTGAAAGGGCCCAATGCGGGGTATCCCGTCATGCTGGCGGCAGAAAGCTATTTTCTGCAGGCGGAAGCCGCCGTGAGGGGTATTGTTACGGGTGATGCAAAGACGGCGTTCAATAATGGCGTAAAGGCTTCTTATGCCTACCTGTATATGAAACCGGATGGCACGGGGGCTTCGGATGCGGACCTGACCTCGATGGTGTCCGGCTATCAGTCTGACAATTCGACGAGCGCGCTTGTCAATTTCGATCTGGCTACTACCGTCGATATGCAAATCGAGGCGATCATTACCCAGAAGTATATTGCGCTGAACTACATTAGCAGCCAGGAGAGCTGGAATGAGTACCGCAGGACCGGCTATCCGAAGATCGTGAATGGTTCTGCAGACGCCGTGCAGACGTTTGCCTCCACGCAGTCGCAGAGTACGCGTCCGGACAAGCTGCCGACGCGTATCCAGTATCCATCTTCGGAGGGTTCCTACAATCCGAGGAATGTTCCGAAGAATATCAGCGTCTTCTCCTCACTCATTTTCTGGGCCAAATAAATTCAACCAATCATGAAATATATATCTATCAAAAATATTCTGGCAGTTGCAGCGGTGATCACTTTGGGCGGCTGTTTGAAAAAAAATGAAATGAACGTTGATCCGGACGGGGCGTCGAGCGTTGTACTGTTCGCGCCTACCGGAAACAATCAGGCATCAACGTCATCCGAATTCATGCGTTATTACAGTGATTTCGGCGTTGTGAATGTCGGCGATAATGGCCAGTTCAACGTCAACGTAATGTATTCGGGTGGTGTAACTGCGCCGAGCGATATTACGGTGAACCTGGCTTTGGATACGGCTGCGCTGAGCACTTACAACAAGGAGGATGGCACGAGCTATGTGCCGCCGCCGGCTAGCGCGATGCATTTCCCGGCTTCCCTTGTCATCAAGAAGGGCACGCAGTTGGTGCAGGGCGTGGTCAAGATAGACATCACCAGCGATTTCGATTTTACCAAGAGCTATGCACTGCCGTTGAAGATAGCTTCCTCGTCCTATGGAGTCATCAGCACCAATCTGGGAACGACCATTTATTCATTTGGCGTACGGAACAAGTATGATGGTCATTATTCAATGACGGGCTATACGCTGCGTGCGGGAGATGGGGCGAAGACCGGTAATTTCACGAATTCGAAGGGGCTGGACCTGGTGACGGGGGGAGCGAATTCTGTCAACTTTGGCGACCTGCAGGTATGGGCGGATCTGACCGGAGTTGGTATCGGTAATCCGACACTGACTGTTAATCCGGACAATTCTGTAAAGATAAGCAGCAGCGGGGGTGCTTACAACGATCCTGCTTACACGAGCCGATATGATCCTTCTACCAAAACCTTTTATGTCTCGTTCACCTGGGGCGCGGGCCCTGCGGCGCGGCTGGCGACAGATACGCTGACCTATGTGAAGTCCAGGTAGCGGGCGGGAATGAATAAAAGACTGACCGGGGTGGCATTTTTGTCGCTCTGGTCCTTTTTTTTATTGCTGGCAGAAGCGAATGAGGTCGATGACGTCTTTTTCCCGGCGGAGGTCCGGCTTATTGTTCCTGATATATTCGCTGATGAGGGTTTCTTTTTGGGGAAGCGCGCGGGCTATCTGTTTTTCGGTGTTGGCCTTATAAAGGCTATGTCCCCGCATGAGCCAGAACTGTGGTATGAACGCGATGTCATATTGTCCCTGGTAGCGTCTGCTGAGGTAGGCTTCGGAGACGTTATTGCTGACGACGTTAGACGTGCGGCGGGATGTCCCGGTGTGTTCGGCTTGTGCCTGGAGGGGGATGGGTTTATAGGTGTAGCTGATCAGCAGGGGGAACTCCGTTGCGGTGGCCACCAGGTAAAATTTGTCTTCGGCGGGAATGAATTTCTTTTCTTCGATATAGATGGTGTCGATGTTGTCCAGACCGGTGAGGATCATGTTCTGTCCATTCTGTTTGAACAGGAAGGTTTGGTTTTCCGTATTGTAATTCAGCTGAGCGGTGGCGATAGTTCCATTTTTTTGGAGGACGGTGCCTTCCCGGAACTGGCTGAACAGGCAGGTACGGGGGGTAGTTGTGTCTGGTGAATGCTGGGCCAGGGTGGAGATGGCGGCAAGAATACTGCAGGCGAGGATCCATGATCTCATGTGACGATAATTTTAAATAGGTTAGGGATGATTGTGGGTTAACTTTTTTTTAACAGCTTTCGAAGTTCCAAAAATGGTCTTATGCACTCATTTACAACGTTTAGTCCAGTGCGGGAGAAGGCCTTTTTCTACAATTTACGATTCCAATGCATTTTTTTGTAAAAAATTTAACTTAATATTGATTCGTCTTTGATTTGTCACAACGCTTAACTGCTAATACATGAGAAAACTTAATCATCTTCCATTTTATGGAATGCGGTGGCTTTCTGTTGATCTTTTGAAGCCTGATTTCCAAAATTATAATTATAGCTCATAAATTTTTTTTCATTTGTCCGCTAGCCGGATGAAGGGTTACTTTTTTTTTATAGTACTGTCTGCTGAGGCGGTGCTAAATTCTAAAACTAAACAGTCACATGAGAAAACTTCTATCACTGCTTGCGGTGCTGTCTATGCTATACGTGACAGCATTCGCCCAGACAAGAGTTCCCGTAAAAGGTAAGGTGTTGGATGAGCTAGGTCAGCCTGTTTCCTTTGCTTCTGTAAGAATCAAAGGTGAGAAGCAGGGTGTCAGCGCCGATGCCGACGGAAATTTCACCATTAAAGTTGCAAAAGGCGCAGTTCTCCAGGTAAATGCGGTAGGCTATGCGGGCTCCGAAATGGTCGCGGATGGTGGCGACCTGTCTTTCAGGCTGAAGCGCACCAGTCAGTCTCTCTCTGAAGTCGTGGTAAGCACGGCTTTTGGTGTAAAGAAAAGCGAGCGTACTACTCCCTACAGTGCGCAGGTAATCAAGGCAGATGCGGTAAATATCATTCCTCAGACCAATGTGGCTGACGCGTTGGCGGGTAAGGTGGCCGGGGTACAGTTCCGTAGCCAGTCGCCTTCGAAGCTGAACAGTCAGTCTTTTGCGCGTATCCGGGGTGGTCTTCTGCTGTCGGGGGATGTGAGCCCGATCTATGTGGTGGACGGGACGATCATCGGCAATGATGGTGACAATGACGGGTCGTTTGATATCGATCCGTCGAACATCGAGTCTGTCACTGTCCTGAAGGGCGCCAATGCCACTGCTCTGTTTGGGAGCAAGGCGATCAACGGCGCTATCGTGATCACGACCAAGAAGGGTTCTGCGAATGGCAGGTCTTCTGTCCAGGTCAACCAGGGTGTACTTTTTGAAAAGGTTTTTCACCTGATGCATGCCCAGAACCGGTATGCGGGCGGCGCCAACAATTATCTCACTACTTATCACTGGAAGGCTGGTGATCCGGTAGAGTGGAAGACGTTGGATGGGGTAGGATTCCCTGACTATACGGATGACTCCAGCTGGGGTCCGGAAATGGATGGCCAGGACTATGCGCCCTGGTATGCATGGGTTCCGGGAACGTCGTATACCGGCAAGTCCCAGAAGCTGGTGGCTCAGCCCAAGAATATCAAGCAGTTCTTCAATACCGGCGTGACGAACAACACGAACGTCAATTTTACCAAGTCGGGGCAGGGCTATCAGACCCGTCTTTCGTATTCCAAGCAATACACCAATGGTCTTATTCCCGACACCAAGTCGGACAGGGATATCCTGAGCGCTTCGGCTACGGTAGACCTGAACAAGTTCATCACTGCCGGTGTGGACATTACCTATAATACGCAGCAGATCTCCGGTCAGTTCGACGACGGCTATGCGAACAACACGTCGGGGAACTTTGGTCAGTGGAACCACCGCGACCTGGACCTGAAGCTGATGAAGAAGTTCAGGGGTTTGATGACGCCTGCTGGTACGCTGGCTTCCTGGAACTGGGCGAGCAACCCGGATGGTTATGATGCTTCGAATCCGGCGGCGTTCTACTCCGGCAACTACTGGTATAATTTCTATTCCTACCAGGACAATCTTTCGCAGCAGCTGCGTCGTGAGCGGTTGTATGGGGACGCGTATCTGAAATTCAATCTTTTTGACGGATTTAGCGTGAAGGGTACGGTTCGTAAGGATCAGTTCAATTTCTGGAAGGAGAATATCACCAAGTCGATACTGGAGAAGAGCGGCTATCAGACTGGTCTGCTGGGCAGCTACCTGACGGGTCAGCGTTATCAGAATGAGATGAACTATGAGGTGATCGCCTCTTACAATCATGCCTTGTTCCAGGACTTCAACCTGAATGTGCTGGCGGGCGGCAACGTCAACAAGTATACCCGTAAGGATATGGAAATGAAGACGGTGAACGGATTGACCATTCCCGACCTGTATTCGATCTCGAACTCCAAGTCTCAGCCCAGTCTCTCAAACGCCCGTCTCGGATCGGAGATCAAGTCGGCGTTTGCCTCGGGAGATTTTGAGTACAAGCGTTTTCTCAGCGCCAGCTGGGCTGTTCGGGAAGACTGGATCTCGACACTGCCTTCGGGGAACAACCATCTTTTCTATCCTGCAGCGGGCTTCTCTTTTGTGCCTTCGGAGCTGGCCAAGTCGCTGCCTTCGTGGCTGTCTTTTGCCAAGCTGTATGGCTCCTGGGGTCGCAAGCCGCTGGGGCTCGATATCTATGCCACGACGGTGCCCTATAGTCTGAACCAGTATCAGTGGAATGGCAATCTGATGATGAGCGCACCGGGTCTGGTTCCGGACAGTGCGCTGCATGGCGCCCTGATCACCACGTATGAAGCTGGTATCGACCTGCGGTTCTTCCAGAACAGGTATGGACTGACGGTCAACTATTATAACGAAAAGGCGGCGGCGCAGCCTGTGCAGATCAGCGTCGATGCGGTCAGCGGCTACCGGGCCAAGACGGTCAATGCGGCGACGGTGGTAAGAAAGGGTTTTGAATTTACGCTGACGGGAAATATCCTGAAGACGACGAATTTCAACTGGAATGTGACGGCGACCCTTGGCTACCTGATGAATAACAAGGTGACCCAGATATTTGGTACGACTACGCGGATACAGCCGACGGGCTGGATCGGCAGCTTTGGTACGCACTATGCCTCGGCTTACCAGGAGCTGGGCAAGGATTGGGGTCAGCTGATCGGTGGCGGTCAGAAAACAGGAGAAGGCGGTCTGCCGCTGGTGAATCCCAGTACCGGTCTGTATGTGACGGGTGATGCGAATTACCACTGGGGAAGCGTTGTACCCAAGGTCACTGGAGGCGTGCAGAACCTGTTCACCTACAAACGCTTTATCCTGAATGCCAGCGTCGACTACCAGGCCGGCGGTCATTTCTTCTCTCTGACGGAGAGCTGGGGACAGTATTCCGGTATCCTCGACTATACGGCGGTCAACAACGACAAGGGCAAGAGCGTTCGGGATGATGTCGCCAATGGCGGAGGTGTACATGTAAAGGGAGTCAGCTCGGTGGACAGCAAGACGCCGGTGGACATGTATGTAGACGGGCAGACCTATCTTCAGCAGTTCTATGGTGCAAAAATTGCCAATCCCTTTGTGCACAGCCTTTCTTTTGTAAAGCTCAGGGAACTTAGCGTGGGTTATCAGCTGCCGGTGAAGAATTGGGGATTCACTACAAAGTGGATGCAGAGTGCCACGGCCTCGATCGTCGGCCGGAGTCTCTGGCTGATCTACAGCGGGTCGAGGAATTTCGATCCTTCGCAGATATCCAATGTTTACGGGGAGAATGGTGAGCTGCCTACTACGCGTTCGCTTGGCTTTAACCTCAGCTTTAACTTTTAATGTTACTTAACTCAAGTAATGGAACTTAAATCAAGACAAATGAAACGCAAAAAAATAAATATACTTGTTGGGCTGACTGCCGTGCTGATGGTCTCGTCTACGCTGTCCTGTAAGAAGGTCGATGATTTCGGCACGCTCAATACGGATCCCAATGCGGCAACCGTCCCTGTGACGGGCGCCCTTTTCACCTCGGTGCTTTCGAATATGCACGCGCTGGCTTTTGGACCGGCCGCGCCGGCGAACACGCCGTCCCTGAGTGCGGACGTTGCAGGACTGTACTGTCAATACTATTCCGAGACGCAGTATACCGACGTCTCCATTTTCAATAATGAGAGCCCGAACTGGGATGATTACTTTGGCGCCAATGTGTTTGCGCAGCCTACCCCCAATCAGTATACGCAGAACGGTATGCTGTTCGCTCTTCAGACGATCATCAAGGTGAACACCGATGCGAAGACGAAGGCGTCTGCTGCAGCCTATGGTTCGAACGCCAACCAGATCGCGGTTGCGAGGATATTGAAGGCGTATATATTTTCGGTGATAACCGATCTGTATGGCGATATGCCTTATTTCAATACGCTTGCCGGGGATAATGGCGCGGTGGCGTATTCGAAGCAGAAGGATATCTATACCGACCTGTTCAAGGAGCTGAATGAGGCGGTCGCCCAGTTCGACGGTGGGGCAAATGTACAGGGCGATATCTTTCTGGATGGGACTCCGGCGAGCTGGAAGAAGTTTGCCAATTCGATACATGCGTTGCTGGCGCTGCATCTTTCGAAGGTTGACCCTGCGACCGGCAAGACGGAGTTCGCCAAGGCGCTTGCGGGCGGGTTGATCGACCAGGACCTGGTGATGAGCTATCCGGGTGGTAACTTCTTCAATCCTATCTACCGGTATTATGATATCACCAAGCGGTTCGACTATGCGGTGTCGCAGACGATGACCGACTGGCTGAGCGGGCATAGTGATCCCCGTGGACAGGCAAATATCTATGCGACCAGTTCGGTCGGGTTTCCTTTTGGCCTGGCCAGGAACGCTGCCGTCGCGTTTGCCAATGCCAACACGAACTACGCCAAGGTAATGGCTGGTCAGGGAACGAGTCCTACGGCCAGCTTCCCGATCCTGGGAGTGGGAGAGATGCTGCTGGCGAGGGCTGAGGCTGCTCAGCGGGGATGGACTACAGAGGATCCTGTTGCGCTATATGCTCAGGGTATCCGCGCAGCGTGGGACTTGTGGACCCCGACGGGAACGGATGCGGCTTCGGTGGCTGAGGCTGCGAACTTCGGTAACACGCAATACACGGCCTATATGGCCAATACGGATATCACGCTTGCTTCGGGAGATCCGCTGACGAAGATATGTACGCAGGAATGGGTAACGCATTTCCCCAATGGGGTCCGGGGCTGGACGCTTTGGAGGAGGACGGGTGTACCCGCGCTGGTTGGCGGCCCTGCGGCGGTGACTGCGGGCAAGGCGATACCTCGCCGATTTGCTTATGGTCCCAATGAGTATAGTACCAATTCGGCCAATGTTGCGCCGGTTGCCACGCAGTATACGGTGGCTGGTAGTTCGGATTCGCAGCTGGCTCGTATGTGGTGGGATGCCCAATAAAAGTAATTATAGAATATATGTAAAAGAGACCGCTTGCGGTCTCTTTTGCTTTGTGGGGGTTAACGAAACTGCGGTTATACGTCAGTGTGGAACATTTTACAGTGATAACTTTTTAAATTTTTTATTTTTAATGTCGCGGTTTGTTGGAATTTATTAATTTAGGTTAGTTAACGTTTATCGCTAGTTGTAAGACTGCTTTAATCAAAACAAACCAGAGTCACATGAGAAAATGTCTATCGTTGATAGCAATACTGTTGTTATGCCTATCAGTATTTGCTCAAACCAAAACAACAACGGGTAGAATAACGGACCAGCAAGGTCAGCCTGTTCCCTTCGCAACTATCCTCATCAAAGGGACCAAGACAGCCGCCAGTGCAGATGCAGACGGCAATTTTACCATCAAAGCGAAACAAGGAGATATCTTAGTCGTGAGCGGGGCCGGTATGACCTCGAAGGAAGCGACCGTTATGGGGTCTGGGCCGGTGAACGTGCAGGTATCCCGTAAGGAGTCGAATATGACGGAGGTTGTCGTTACGGCTCTGGGTATTCAGCGGCAGGCCAAGGAGCTGGGTTATTCTACGGCGAAGGTTACGGCCAAGGAGCTGACGCAGGCCAAGCCGATCAGCGCCGTCAATGGTCTTACGGGTAAGGTTTCCGGTCTGCAGATCAACACGACGAACAACGGTGTGTTCGCTCCGACGCGTGTCACGCTGCGGGGTAACCGATCGCTGACGGGTAATAACCAGCCGCTGGTGATCGTAGACGGGGCCATCTACTACAATGATCTGAACACGATCAACCCGGATGATATCACGGACGTCACGGTTTTGAAGGGGTCCAGCGCCTCTGCGGTGTACGGTTCGGATGCTTCCAACGGTGTGATCCTCGTAACGACCAGGAAGGGTGTACGGGGTAAGCCGACCTTGACCTTCGCGTCGACGGTGCAGATGGAGTCGGTGGCGTATATGCCCAAGTTCCAGACCCGATATGGCTCCAACGGGGGCGAATATTTCGTGAACGATTTCAATGATCTGCGCACGCAGGTGCCCTACGAGAACCAGGCCTATGGTCCTGAATTCCGTCCCGGCGCGATGGTTCCGCTGGGTCGTGTTCAGCCCGATGGCAGCTATCTGCTGGTGCCATACGTCGCCGATCCCAACCAAAAGAAAAACTTTTTTGATCATTCGATCACGACGCAGAACAGTCTGTCTTATGCGGCGGGTGATGACAACAGCCGGTTCTACCTGAGTGCGCAGGATGTCAACACCAAGGCCGTCATGCCGGGGGATGTGGGACGCAGGGATGCCTTTCGGGTAGCGGGCAGCCGAAATTATGGCGTCTTTTCCGCAGACTATACGCTATCGTATACTTACAAGTACACCAACACCACGGCGACCTCGACCGTGTATGATAACCTGCTGAATACCCCACCCGATGTCCCGTTGTCCTCGCTGAAGGACTGGCAGCACAACAAGTTTGCGACGATCAACGGGTACTTCAACGACTACTATGACAACCCGTACTGGACGATCGGCAACCAGCGGTATAAGACGAAGGACAATAACCTGAGCGGCAATATGCACCTCTCGCTGAAGCCGGTGAACTGGCTGAATCTCTCGTATCGTCTTGCGCTGACGAATATCAGCAGGAAGTATGATGCGACTGCTGCCGACAAGACCTATTCGACCTATGCCATCAACAACCCTGTTATCTATTATTCCAATTCCGCGGGTAATGGCATCGACACGGTGAGGGATGAGGGAACGAAATACAATGCCGGTCACGGAAGTCAGGCTACGTATTACACCTACAGCTATTCGAACTTCCTCGTCACTTCGGACTTTCTGGCATCGTTCGATCACAGTCTGAATAAGGACTTAAATCTGAGGGTGACGGTTGGTACGACCTATATCGACAACCAGATCAACAACACCTATATTAACGCGGGTTCGTTGTTCTTCCCGGTCTTCAACGTGAACAATCTGACCGGCTCTTCGGGTCTGGGTGGCACCGCCAATACGTCCACGCAGAGCAACTATACGGAGGAAGCCCGTCGTCTGGGTTATTTCGGCGAGGCTACGGTCGGGTTCAGGAACTATGCTTTTTTGCATGGTTCGTACCGTGCGGACATCGACTCCCGTCTGTCGGAGGAGAACCGTTATATTCCCTACTGGGATGTGGATGGTTCGCTCGTGGTCAGCGATCTGATACCTTCGATCTCGAATGAGAAGGTGGTGAACTTCCTCAAGCTGCGGGCGGCGCACTCACTGACGGGGAACGTTTCGGCGCTGGCCAGTGGCTCGCCCTATATTGCGGACGGGGCCTATAAGACTGGCAATACGCTGGCGAACGCCAATGGCGCCCAGGTGGGGGCCACGGGGGCGGCGCCTTATATTGGCAATTCATACGGCTTTCCCTACAACGGTCTCGGGGGCTTTGTGATGAATACAACGCTGGCCAATCCGAACATCAAGCCGGAGAAGGTGACGGAGAATGAGATCGGTCTGGAGATGGGTTTTCTGCAGAACAGGATCTCGCTGGTAACGGCTATTTACGAGTCGAAGCTGAAGGATGGTATCGTATATGCCACCATTCCGAATTCCAGCGGTTTTACCCAGGCGCTTGTGAATGCGGCCAATACCCGCAACAGGGGTATTGAGGTTGAAGTGAAGGGTACGGTACTGAAGACGTCGAATGTGACCTGGAACCTGGGGATCAACTATACCTATAACGAAAGTAAGGTTCTCTCTATCAATGGCGGGCAGAAGTCGCTGGGTCTCGGCACCAACGGCAATCTGAACACCAATGCCTATGCGGTCCTTGGCCAGCCCTTCCCTGTAGTTGAAGCCTATGACTGGGTGCGTGATTCTCTGGGCCGGGTTATTGTGGACGGTGTTACGGGCAATCCTTCGCGCGATCCGAACCTGAAGATAATGGGCCAGGCGACTCCGAAACATATCCTGGGCTTTACTTCTACGGTGATCTACAGGAACTGGACGTTCAGCGCGACTGCGGACTACCGTGGCGGTTATAAGATACTGAACCAGATAGGTTCTGCGATGGACTTCTCGGGTAACGGGTATGTCTCGGCGATCACGGGCCGCCAGCGTTTTGTCTTCCCGAACTCTGTCATCCAGCAGGGCAGCAAATATGTTCCCAACACGAATGTGACGGTGAATGACGCCAGCTTCAACTTCTGGCCGAGCCTTTACAACTCTGTCAATGCCAACTACGTGACCAGCGCTTCTGCCTGGAAACTACGGGAGGTGGCTGTGAGCTATGACTTCCCGAGGAAATGGATCGCTCCGGCGCGCATCGTACAGCATGCTACGCTAACTGTTTCCGGAAGGAACCTGCTGATGATCCGGCCGAAGACGAATATCTGGACTGACCCTGAGTTCAGCGAAGATACGAGCAATGCGGTCGGAAGGACCGGCGAGGGTCAGGCTCCGCCGACGCGTATCGTGAGCGCAACTCTGGCTATTCAGTTCTAATCCCATCCGAATTCTCTAAAAAAGATATTATGTTGAAGAAATCAAATTTTTTCCTCATCGTGCTTCCGCTGTCGCTATTGATGGCGGCGGGGTGTAAGAAGGGTACTTTCGATATCAATACCAATCCGAACGTTCCGTCCAATGTGTCGCCTCAGTTCACGCTGTCTGCCGCGCTGGTGTCCGCGGCCAACGAGACCTATAACAGCGGCTATCCCGACTTTGTAAACCGGTATATGGGTTACTGGGCATTCAGTGGCGACTATGGGGGTTATGGGACGGAAGCGACCTATAATACGAACACCAGTTTTGCCACCTACAACTGGGACAATGTGTATGTAACATTAGAGAACCTGAAGTTTGTCGCCAACCAGTCCCGCACCAAGGGTGAGGAGTATTATCTGGCGATGTCGAAGGTCATGACGGCCTTTCTCTTCCAGCGTCTTGTGGACCTTTACAACAATGTGCCCTATTCGGATGCGCTGAGTGGGGACAAGCTCAATTACTATCCGAAATATGATGATGCGAAGACAGTGTATAAGGCGATAGTGGGGCAGATCGACAGTGCTATCGCCCTGATCAATTCCGCGGACGCCTCGACGGCCGACAATCCCAAGAAATACGATGTGTTATTTGGGGGGGACATGGGGAAATGGACGGCCTTTGCCAATTCGGTGAAGCTGAAGATACTGATGAATATGACGCAGGTGTCGGATGGTCCGGCGTTCATCCAGGCCGAGCTCAATGGGCTGACCACCAAGGATTTTATGGGTGCCGGTGTGGATGCTGTGGTCAATCCGGGCTATTCGAATGCCGCGCTCAACCAGCAGAATCCGATGTGGCAGAATGTGGGGTTTGCCACCAACGGGACCAGCCCGAGCACGGGTAATTCCTTCAACAGGGCCTGCAGCTATGCGGTGAACTTCTATACGAATACCAATGACCCGCGTCTCGGTCGTTTTTATGCGGCGAACAATGCGGGGGTGGTACGCGGGCGGGCGCTTGGCAGCCAGGATGGCACGGAGCACAATACGGTGATCTCCGGGGTCGGACCGGGCATTCTAAGCTCGGCTACGCAGGGCGCTGCGCTGATGCCTGCTTTTGAGAGCCTTTTCCTGCAGGCTGAGGCTGTGCAGAGGGGTTATCTGTCGGGTCTTACGGCGGATTCGCTTTATCGTTCGGCGGTCAGCGAGTCGTTCAGGATACTGGGTATCCCGGGAGCTGCTGCGGCTGCTGCCAGCTATGTTGCCCAGAACGATGCGCGGGTAAATTTTTCCTCGGCGGCTGATAAGATCAATGTGATCGTGCTGCAGCAGTGGGCTGCGCTGAACATGTATGACCCGATCGAGGCGTGGAACAACTGGAGGAGGCTGCATATTCCGGTCGACCTGCCGGTATCTATCTATCCGGGGACCAGCGCTACGCATATCCCGTACAGGCTGTTGTATCCGTTGAGCGAATACAATAACAATTCGGCGAATGTGAATGCGCAGGGGACCATCAGCAATATGACCTCCAAGATCTTCTGGATGCCGTAGTGGGTGAACAGGTGTTAATCTAAACAAGAACAATCATGAAAAAAACATATATAGTCTTTTCCGTTGTCACTGGCCTTGCTCTGTCGGGCTGTCTGAAGGATAAATCAAATACCGACTTTAGTAACCAGAACGGGTATATAGCGGAGATATCGACTTCCAGCGTGAATGGAACGGATCAAGCGCCGAGTGGCGGTCTGACGTATTTCGGCGATGCTACGATGGCCACTTCGGTCGATGCCACGCCGGATAATGAGTTCTTTACGGTGAATATCGCGTCGCCTTTCCCGCCTACCAAGGACATCCCTGTGACGATAGGCGTCGACGACGCCAAGCGTACGGCCTATAATGCGACCACGCCGGATTATACGTATGGGGCGCTGCCGGCGAATGCATATGCTCTCCCGGCTACGACGGGGACGGTACATGCGGGTCTTCGTCTTGACACCTTCAATATCACCTTCATGTACGGCAATATGGATCCTACGAAGGATTATATGCTGCCGATCTCGATAACTGCGGCGCCGGGGACGACGATCAGCGGGAATATGTCGACGATCTATTTCCATATCGTCGGGAATCTGCTGGCTGTGAATCACATCCAGAACTATACGCTCTATGACGGAAAGGACAGTACGGGTGCAGTGCTGGGGGGCAGTTCGGCGGGGGCTGTGTTCTTTACGCCTTTAACGCCTTTCAAGAATGAGTTCAAGAGCGGGTTTTCCGATGCTCAGACGGCGAAGCTGAGGTATGACCTGAGTTTTGTGCGTAGCGGAAGTACGGCCGGGACGTTCTCGGTTGCGTTCAATTCTTCGGACGTGAAGGCTATGCAGAAGGCCGGGGATTCGGTAAAGGCAGGGCCGAGCCTGATCGCGGCGGACTTTACGAACGGCACTTATCGTCTGGGGTACCAGGTGAAGTTGAAGGACGGATCGTTTAAATATGTGATCGATAATTTTCAGAGATAGGAGGAATATGTGAATAATAACTCATATTTCCTTGTTCCAGGCACCGGAATGACCTGACAAATGAAACATTATTAAAAAAATTAATAACGTTTCTTAACGATCAGCCTCAGGTGCTTTTAACACTCTTTTAACAATAACGGACAAGTTTTTTTTTCTTTTATTTCTCTCTGATTTTCAATACATCGGCTGAAAACGTAGCTATATTGCGTTAAGTTTTCTTTAGCGTTTGCAGCAGTTTCAGTTAAATAATTGTCAAATAATTTAACTAATATTGGACGCATTTTAACTTTTTAGAAAGTCTGAATGCTAAAATCACTGAGTCAACATTAAGTCACACTAAATCAATTTGTTCATGAGAAAATGTCTATCACTGCTTGCAGTGCTGGTGCTCTCTGCTTCGCTAGCTTTTTCCCAAACCAAACCAATTACTGGTAAATTAACAGACGCTCAGGGTCAACCTGTTCCTTTCCTTACCGTCAAGGTAAAGGGTAGCAGAACGGGGGTGAGCGCGGATGCTGACGGGAATTACACCATAAAGGCCAAGGCCGGAGATATCCTTGTGATCTCGGGTACTGGCGTTACCACCCAGGAAGTCACGGTTACCGAAGCTCCGACAATGGACGTACAGGTAACGCGTGCTACTACGGCCATGACTGAGGTTGTGGTCACAGCCCTTGGCATCCAGCGCCAGGCCAAGGAACTGGGTTATGCAACAGCAAAACTTGACAATGCCACTCTTACGCAGGCTAAGCAGGTGAATGTCGCACAGGCCCTTAACGGTAAGGTTTCCGGTGTGAACATTTCGACCACGAACAGCGGCGTATTTGAGAATGCCAAGATCAACATCCGTGGTATCCGTTCGCTGACGGGTAACAACCAGCCGATGCTGGTCGTTGACGGGGCTCCGACGCCGCTGGGTTATCTTTCTTCTATTCCTCCCGATGACATTGCGAGCCTGGACATTTTGAAAAGCGCAGCTTCTGCGGCGTTGTATGGTCCGGACGCGGTGAATGGGGTTATCCTCGTCACTACGCGGCGTGGAACCAAGAAGCCGGTGGTCTCCCTGAACTCCAACGTTCAGATGACGCGGGTATCTTTTTTCCCCAAGCTGCAGACCGAGTTCGGTGACGGTGGCGGTGAGATCCAGGACCCTTATGGCAACTACGGCTATGTTCCTTATGAGAACCAGCAGTACGGTCCCCGATTTGACGGGTCGACGCAGCCGATCGGTCCGGTGCTGGAAGACGGTTCACAGCAGAAAGGGCCTTACAGCGCGATACACGCCAATGACCGCAAGAAGTTCTGGAATACGGGTCTGACGACCCAGAATTCGGCTTCTATCGCGGGTGAGGATTTTTATGCGAGTGTTGAAGACGCGAACATCAAGGGTGTGACGCCGAGCGACAAGCTGCGTCGTACGAGCTTCCGGTTCAACGGGGGTAAGAAATACGGTAATTTCTCGATCAACTACGGTCTTAACTATACGCTGCAGAATTCGGACGTTGTGAATGAGGCGGGGTTCCAGAACAGCTTCCCCGCGGCGTATGATGGCGGTCTGTTCTTCCTGGTCCTTCAGACGGCGAGCAATGTACCGTTGCTGAGCTATAAGGATCTGAACAGCAAGTATGGCAATTTCTCCAACTATTACAATGAATATGCGGTGAATCCCTACTGGCTGATCGCGAATATTCGCAGCAAGCAGCGCCAGGACGATATCCTCGGCAACCTGATGATGAGCTATAAATTCCTGCCCTGGCTGTCTGCAAATGCAAGGGTCAGCACTTCCCTGGGCTTCTCCAGCGAGACGAGCACCAACAACCCGGTGGTAGTGAGCGACTGGGCGGTTGCCAATCGTAACGCGACGCAGTATTCGAATAAATTGGGTAGTGTGATCGACCAGTCCGGCTATACGTCACGGATCAACCTGGACTATTTCCTGAGCGGTGATCATAAGGTCGGGAACGATTTCAAGGTTACCTATACGGCGGGTGGTTCTATCCGTCAGGACCAGGCGAAGGACGTAACGGTTGGTGGTAATAACCTGGTGGCTCCGGGTCTGTACAATGTCGCGGTGAGAAGCGGTGACGCGAATGTCCCGTCGTTCGCCGGGTTTACTTCCAGCACGCTGACCAATGCCAATACGGGCCTCAGCGCTCCCCAGGGGAATAACTACAAGCTGGAATACAGGCTTCTTTCGGCGTATGGAACGGTCTCTTTGAACTATAAGGGCTGGGCCAATCTGGAAGCGACCGGCAGGAATGACTGGGACAGCCGTCTGTTGAAGCAGAACCGCTCGTTCTTCTATCCGGCTGCCAATGCCTCCGTGATCCTTTCGGACGCCTTTCCCGGCATCCAGGATTTTGCGACCATTTCTTTCCTGAAGGTTCGTGCCGCGTTCTCGAAATCCGGTAACGTGAACCTGGGACCTTATAACCTGCAGCCTACGTATTTCCAGCCTAATTCCTCGACGGTATCCCCGCTGGGCGGCTTTCCTTATGGCAATGTCGCTGGTTTTACGGCCGGCAACCAGATACAGTCTCTCAACCTGAAGCCCGAGTTTGTCAATACGAAGGAGGCGGGTATCGAAATTGGATTGATGCGGAATACGATCAATTTCGGCGCGACCTATTTCTACCAGAAGAACACCAACCAGATACTGGCTGTTACGCAGTCGATGACGACCGGCTACACTACGCAGCTGGCCAATGCGGCTGACTTCAACAACTATGGTGTGGAAATGGACCTGGCGTTGACCCCGCTGATCAAGGTCGGCAAGGGCCGTTTTGACCTGAAGGTGAATGCAACCTACAACAATAACAAGGTAACCCATACGCTGAATAATACGCCGGTTATCATCGGCGGTAATGCCGGCTTTATCCAGAACGCGGTCGGCTATCCGACGGTCAACAACATTGCTGTTGTGGGCAAGCCTGCCTTTATGTTCCAGATGACGGACTACCTGCGTGATTCTACGAATGGAAAGGTGATCGTCGATCCCGTCACGGGCTATCCGACGCAGTCGACCAATATGATCAATACGGGTCGCACGCTGCCGCTGTGGGTTATCGGTATCACGCCGTCCTACTCGATCGGTGGTTTCAGCGTCAGCATGACCTGGGATTACAAGACGGGGCATGATTTTTATTCGGGTCTGGGACCTGATGAGGATTTCGCCGGTATCTCGGCCAGGAGCGCCGCGTATGGCCGTCAGCGTTTTGTCATGCCCAATTCGGAGTACATGTCCGGTGGCAAGTATGTGCCGAACACGAATGTCCAGGTTCAGAATGGCAACTATACGTTCTGGACGGGGGCCAATACCAATACGGGTATAGCGACCAACTACTACGCCAGTGCTGCTGCGTGGCGTCTTCGCGAGGTGAATATCTCCTATAGCATTCCGATGAAATGGCTGAGCAATGGGACGGTGATCAAGAAGGCTACGGTCAGCCTGATCGGGAAGAACCTGCTGCTGTTCGTACCGAAGTCCAACCAGTGGGGTGATCCGGAGTTCAACTACTCGACTACCAACAACACGTATGGTGTAGCGAGCGGTTTCCAGTCCCCCCCAGCGCGGTTATTCGGTGGTTCTCTGACGGTTCAATTTTAATCCTCTCAAACGAATTATAAATGAAACATAGCAATAAGATATTTCTTTTCATGGTATTGTCGGTTGGCATTACTATGACTGGCTGTAAAAAATATTTGGATGTCAATTCGGACCCGAACAGGGCCACTGATCAGACGGTGACGGCTGAGCTGCTGTTCACGCAGGCGCAGAATGCCGTGGGATTCAGGCAGGCCAGTGGTGATTTTACGTTCCTGGACAACTGGATCGGCTATTTTGCACAGAACGGAGGCTTTGCGCCGCAGCAGAATATCATCGCCTATAATGTCGATATAACGTTTGGGAATACCTTGTTCCTGAATCATTACGATGTGCTGTACGATCTGTACCTGGCGAAGCAGAAGGGGCTGGCGACCGGGGACACGGTACTTGCGGGAGCGAGCATGGTGCTTTCGGCCAAGCTGATGCAGGAGCTGGTGGACCTTTTTGGCAACCTGCCGTATTCACAGGCCTGGCAGAGTGTCAAGTATCCGCAGCCTCAGTATGACAAGGCGCAGGATATTTATAAGGCGCTGCAGTCTTCTTTGGATTCGGCAATCATCTATCTGCGCACGGCTCCTCCGAAGAAATATGCCAAGTCGGATATTATCACCTTTGGTGATACAACCGGAAACAAGTGGGTCAAGTTTGCGAATACCATGAAGCTGAGGCTGCTGATCCGCCAGTCCGAAGTAGCGGGTTTTGATCCTTCGGCGGATATGAAAAAGATCACCGACAATGGAGGGGTTTTAATGGCGGGCCAGTCGATCATGGTCAACCCCGGGTATTCCAATGACGTGAACAAGCAGAGCCCTTTCTATGAGTTCAACGGCTGGGATCCCACCGGTGTTCAGACCAATACGTCCACCAATGCGAACTCGTATATTATCACTCAATTCGAGCAATATACTATGCCAGACCCTCGTGAGGGAAGGTTCTTTTATCCGGTAGGTTTTGGGTTCTCGGGCAGCTCTTTTGTGGGCTGCAACTTTGGGGACGCCCAGGCGAATATTCCGCAGAGCACCCAGAGCTCGTATTTCGGGCCTGCGCTGGTCGGTGGGGTAACGGCCGGCTCATCGCATGTAGGTGATGGCAGCGGCGCCAAGCAGAGTGCGTGGATCTACCCTTCTTATGAGAGCATGTTCCTTTGGGCTGAGGCGGTAGCAAGGGGATGGGTAACCGGGGATGCTGCGGCTGCCTTTGATGCGGCTGTGCAGGAGTCTTTTGTGTGGCTCGGCGTACCCGATGCTGCGTCGGCCTATAGCGACTACAAGACCAACGATCCGGAGGTCGCTGATTTTTCGAATGCCGGTTCGACGCCGTTGTCGAAGGCGAGGTTTATTGCTTACCAGAAGTATCTCTCGCTGGTGGGTATCGATCCGCTGGAGGCGTATTTTGACCAGAACAGGCTGCATTTCCTGACGGACAACAGCTATATCTCGCTGTATGCGGGAAGGATCTCCAATACGATCCCTGTGCGGCTGCCTTATCCGTCGAGCGAGTATACGTCCAATGCGGCCAACGTGAACGCCCAGGGGGCGATCAATGTCTTTACGTCCAAGCTGTTCTGGCAACCCTAGTCAGGTAAACAATTAAAAAAGAAAAATCAGTAAATATGAAATTGAAAAATATAAAGACGGCTTCTTATGCGATCATTGGTCTTTCAGTGGTCCTGACGGGCTGTCTCAAGGACAAGGATTTTGATAATGGGTTGATCCAGTCGACACATGGCAATACGGGGAAGGTGGTCAGTCTGGCGGCGAATGTGCAGACCAGCAGCAATGTCTCCGTGGTGGCCTACAACAATTCCACTACTGACACTGTTGTCGATTTTCTGCCGGTGGAGCTCTCCAATGGGGATGCGCCTGCTCCGGAGGATATACACGTGACGATCGCGAAGGTCGACACGCTTGTCAACAACCTGGACACGGCCAACTATAATGCAAATGACGGAAGCACGTATGACTATGTTGTTCCCGATCCTTCAATAGTATCGATCGTCAGTACCGAGGTCGTTATCAAGAAGGGTTCGTATCAGGGTTTTCTGCAGCTGAAGTTCAAGCCCAGCGATCTGCTGGGTCAGGACCTGGCGTTTGGTTTCCGGATCACTGGTATCAAGGAGGCAGGCTATACGATCAGCGGCAATCTGCATGATGCGGTGCTGGTGCTTTTGATCAAGAACAAGTGGGATGGAACGTATGTGGCCAGTGGTACTTTCCTGCATCCGAATCCTTCTCTTGCCGGGCCGTTCAGCGACAAGACGGTAGTTCTGTTCACTACCGGGGCTACGTCTGTCGACATGGAGGGTGGGCAGCCGACGGCTGGTGGATTGATCGGAGCCAGTCCGAGGTTTACGGTTGACCCTGCGACCAACCTGGTTACGGTAGGGCCTGGTGTTCCTTATGGTCCTGCTACTATTTCAGGGCCGTTGACCCCTGGTTTTATCAACCGTTATGATCCTACTACCAAGACGTTCTATATTGACTATGGTTATTCCGGTGGTTCGCGTCACATGACGGAGACGCTGGTCTATAAGGGTCCGCGTTAATGGATAAATGAATGTGTGTGAAGGCTGCCCGGTTGGGCGGCCTTTTTTGTTTATTTTTGAAAAAAAAATCATGACAGATCAACAAGCGGCGGGGAATCAGTTGAATATTGAGATCAGTGAGGAGGTGGCCGAGGGGCAGTATGCGAATCTGGTGATCATTACGCATTCGCATGCGGAGTTTGTGCTGGATTTTGTGAATGTGATGCCGGGGACGCCGAAGAGCAAGGTGAAGTCGAGGATCATATTGACGCCGCAGCATGCGAAGCGGTTTATGAAGGCGTTGACGGAGAATGTAGTGCGGTTTGAGGCGGCGAATGGGAAGATACAGGATCTGGAGGAGGTGCAGTTGCCGATGAATTTTGGGGGGCCTTCGGCGCAGGCTTAGGGCGCAGGGGGGCGGCCCGTCCGGGAGTTTGGGTTGGGCGGCCCCGGTGGTGACACCGGGGAGTGGATGGCCCAGGAGTTTGGGTTGGGGTGACCGGCCCGCCCTGGCCGGAAGTTTGGGTTGGGTGTGACTGGCCCGCCCTGGTCGGAAGTTTGGGTTGGGGGTGACCGGCCCGGGGTCAGGATGTTTTGAGGAGGCCGGAGTCGGCGAAGCTGTAATAGCCTTTGTCTCCTACTATTATATGGTCCAGTAGTTTGATGTCCAGGTATTTTGCGCCTTCGAGCAGCCTGGAGGTGATGTTTTTGTCGGCCTGGCTGGGCTGGAGGTTGCCGGAGGGGTGGTTGTGGCAGACGATGAGGCTGACCGCGTCGAGTTCGAGGGCTTTTTTGAAGATGAGGCGGGGATCGACGACGGTGGAGCTTATTCCGCCCTGGCTGACGATCTCGATGTCTTCCTGTTTGATACGGCCGGCCTGGTTGAGGTAGAGGACTACGAAAACTTCGTAGCCATAATCTTCGAGGAGGGGGCCGAGGTAGGCGGCGGCTGTCCGGCTGTCCTTAACGATTGGTTTTTTGAGGGAGGAGGAGGATTGTCTGCGGCGGCCGAGCTCGAGGGCGGCGGCGATAGTAACGGCCTTGGCGAGACCTATTCCTTTGATCTTCATTAATTGGCGAATGCTGCGTTTTCCCAGTTCGTTGAGGTCGTTCTGATTAAGGCGAAGGAGTTCTCTGGCGATCTCCACGGCGTTCTTGTCCCGTCTGCCGATACGGAGGAGGATGGCCAGGAGATCGGCTTCAGAAAGGGCCCGGGGGCCTTTGAGCATAAGTTTCTCCCGGGGCCGGTCGGTGACGGCCCATAGTGCTATCCCGCTTTTTTTTCGGGCAATTCCGGACTTTTTCTTCTTTGTGGTTGTATTAGCTTGCATCGTTCAATTTTTATTTATATTTTGTGTTTAATAGCGACGGAATGAAATAAGGAATCACTCCGGCCGTTATACGATTTGAAACCGCGGTTGATCACAACCGTAACCTTTGAAAACTAATCTAAAATCCAATGAATCGAACAACCTTCAACGCGATTGGCGGCTGGCAGCCTTTCCTCTTCTGTATCGGCATGTATGTAGTCGCTCTGTTCTTCTCGATCTTTGTTTGTTCTTCCATCTTCTATGCTTTCAATTCGAAGTCTGCGGCTAAAGCGGCTGAGAAAACGGCTATTATCAGCTCGGCGCGGCCTCAGCTGGCTTCTGTAGGGCATTGATCAATGCGTTCATAACCTTTTTCGAAGGCTGGTCCCGGTGGTTGCCGGGTCTGGCCTTTTTGTGTATGGGTATGTTTGTGCCCGGAGGGGTTGGAATACCGCGAGGGAGCGCGCTTTTTTTGCGCTTTTAGCCCTTTTACAATTGCGTGTATACCTGTATCTTCGTCCCACATTTTACCATCTACATTATGCAGCATCAAGCTAAGATTTTTTCCGGTACGGGATCTCAGTACCTTGCCGAAAAAATAGCCCAACAGTTCGGTACTTCAACGGGGAAGATCACGATCCAGCATTTCAGTGACGGGGAGATCCAGCCCATCTTTAATGAGAGTATTCGTGGTGATATGGTTTTCCTGGTTCAGAGCACGTGTGCGCCGGCCGAGAACCTGCTGGAATTGTTGCTGATGATCGATGCTGCCCGCCGGGCTTCGGCCTATAAGGTGGTGGCGGTGCTTCCGTACTATGGGTATGCGCGGCAGGACAGGAAGGACAAGCCCCGGGTTGCTATTGGCAGTAAGTTGATAGCCAATATGTTAGTTTCGGCGGGTGCGGACAGGGTCATTACGATGGACCTGCATGCCCCCCAGATACAGGGGTATTTTGACATTCCTGTTGACCACCTGGACAGCTCGGCTATTTTTATACCCTATATTGAGCAACTTAAGGTGGAAAATCTTACCTTTGCGGCCCCTGACGTGGGTAGC
>Ga0105239_10000613_pt1 | contig 50764 bp, 54 predicted proteins | sample KBSC44metaG_FD_92761 | JGI IMG/M metagenome (GOLD analysis project Ga0105239, IMG submission 92761) | Corn rhizosphere microbial communities from Kellogg Biological Station, Michigan, USA - KBS C4-4 metaG | ecosystem: Host-associated > Plants > Roots > Rhizosphere > Soil | place: Michigan, USA...
GCTCAGACCCTCATGGTCCATCCACTCTCCCATCGGGTAGGGAGTGCTCGGTATTGCTGTCACCCATTTGGAAGGCATCCGGAGTTCTGGTTGAGCAGTGTTTTGACACTGACACTTTGACCTGCCGTGCGAACTCAAGTGGGTCGAATGACGCTTTACCCAGAGATCAATCTTCAGCGCAGGGCGTGCTTCCATTCCCCATGCCCGTGCTCATGGTTTCCTGATGAAGGTCCTGGTGGCCAGTGTCCCCGAGCTGAGCCAAGAAGAGGATGGGTTTCGAGAAACCGATGCTCATCCCGCGATAGCCTGACTATCACAGCGGGGTCACCAGTTCGAGCTAATTAGACCACTTGCCCCATGGCACCCATCTAGGGGACTAAGGGCCACGATGTTCCCGGCTGGGTGATCGATCCTCTTGCTCCTGGAAATCAGACTGTTTGGCCTCGCTTCCCTTCCTTGGACTTCGTTGGTTTCTCATCACCTTTTCCATTTCGTGGTCCTCGCCCCAGCTTACATTTGTCTGGCCTCCAACATTATGCCGCTCAGATTAATGTCCCCTCCGGCTGATAGGAGCGAGAAGACCTCCTACAGTCCTAGTAAGATACCCTTCAACTTGGGATCTACGTCGAAGAGATACGTGCGGAAAGTCCTGTGCGCCATCGCCGCACTCTTTGTCCTGTACAACCTCCTACATATCGGCCGCAGCAGCCATGAACGAATCGAGTCCTCGACATATGAACTCACCCTCCTCAAGCCAGCTGAGAAACATACCGGTAGTTTCCTTCCCGTGAATGAAGCCAAGGCCCTCTGCGAGACACAGAAGTTCCAGATTTACCCCGAACGACAGAAGCATCGCAAAATCTACGATCTATTCCTCATCGGCACGGAGCTGGACTGGCTGGAAATCCGTCTCAATGAGCTTCATCGCCACGTCGACTATTTCGTGATTGTTGAATCATCACGAACATTCACCAACCATCCGAAGCCCCTCCACTTCAAAACCAATTTCAGCCGATTTGCGAAGTTTGCGCCGCAAATTATCTACCATACGATAGACTTCCAGGGTATGGAAGACAACTCTACATGGGAAAGAGAGCACTTCCAACGAAACTCGATGCTTGATGTGGTGTTCCCCAGTCTGATCGGCGTTCAGGCACCGAGCCTGGGAGACGTCATGTTGGTGTCGGACATTGACGAGATTCCCCGTCCTTCGACCCTGACCTTACTCCGCAACTGTCTCTTCCCTGAGAGAACCACGCTCCGAAGCCGATTCTTCTACTACTCCTTCCAATGGGAGCACGATGGGGGTGACTGGAACCACCCGCAAGCGACATTCTACCAGGGCAGCTCCACGATCAAGCCGGAGGACCTTCGCATGGGAGCGGGGGACTGGGACATCTCGAATTCTTCGTGGCACTGCAGCAGCTGTTTCGACACAGTGGCGCAAATGGACGACAAGATTGGATCATTCTCGCACACAGAATATGACCGGCCCGAGTTCAGAGATCCTGCCGAAATTGTCAGGCGGGTACGCAACGGGCTTGACCTCTTCGACCGCGAAAGTGAGAAATACAACAAGGTGGACTCGCGGGTCGATCTGCCATCCTACCTCAAGGCGAACCAGCAAAAGTTCTCCTTCATGATCGACCGCGACCCGTTGAATGCAAACTTCCGGGATTACCCCTAACCAGCAGGACCCTCTGTAAAGCTTAGTTGGGGTTTGTTTGGTGGGGACTGAGTGCACCGTACCGAGTGCTGGGACTTGGAGTCATGGATATCAGGACAATGGCTTTGGGACTAATTGGCGTTAGCGGTGTTGGATCATGTGGTTGAACACCCCCAGTTGTGAGCGAGATATGAGTATTAGTTTGAGAATCATTCCAGACTCCCTACAATTTTGAGACCGACGTTAAAATCCCCCCAAAAGACGGCTCTGATGCTTATTATGTGGGCTCTGAGAGGTGATTCCGCCAATGGACGCACCCATCTGCCAGGTAATTTCCTCACCCCCTACCACCCCCAGACTTAGGAGTGTTCACGTCACGCGAGATGCGAGGCATGATGCCTGCTTTTTCTCCGGGCGATGCCTAGTCTAGCAAGGGAGGTGACTCTGTGTGGTCTGTCTTTAAGACATAAATAGCAGTGGCCTTTCCCAAACAGAGGCGGAGAACCCTGCAAGATTGCCAGATGGCAATTTGTAATGCGTGTACCAGTATAATGCCGCTCGATCGCTGATAATGCTAATCTTCCTGCTTGTGCACACGGTGTACTGTTGCATCTGGCAGAATATCGAAGCCGTGGCGATCAGTATTCGTTCTCGGTACGGAGTGACTCCCTACCATTCCTTTTTTCGGGTGGGCCGTTGCCCCCCTGGTGCCTTGCATTACAAGTGACCCCCTTGGCGCTTCGACCGGCGTTGGGGCTAAATTTCCAGGAACTCGGAAATGGTCACTAAAGAAGCCAACCAAATTAGGCGTGATGAGTTTCTTCTTGACAATTCGTGATCTACAATTCGGTAAGCGTGCCGGCGACCCGTAGCCCGGAGTGAGTCTCCTTGGAAGAGGAACCCCTTCCTAAATGCTCTTTAAATAACCTGTTTAGCCCACTCAGTCTTGAAACCGTTCGGTCGACCAAGAGTTCATGTACAGTATTCTCGGGTCCCGAAACATAAGGGCTCCATTGTTAGCGGTCTGAAGGGTCTCATTGATTGCGCTGCGAAACCCCCTTTCCCCTATCAGCAGGATCTGCTTTCGCTATTTCAAACGGGGACAAATTGAAATGACGCATAGAGGTTGCACACTTCTTACCGCTCAATGATGTTGAGGTGAAGCACTACTAGGTCAGGGGGTCCCTCGGCCAATGCGACTCGTTTTAATGGAGTCTCTGGACGCAGAGTAGGAGCTGTATTGCGCCAGCCCTTCATACTGGGTATATGGTGAATATCTGGAAGCCCCTTGAAACTAAGAACCCCGCAGTTCCCTGACAGGTCAAGTCCTGAAGAACTATCCAGTTCACTTCACTGACCGAGCAGGCACCAAGTTGGGGCCGGCCTCAATTATATGTACGGGCATGTCCCTAGTTGTGCTCCGCGACCAATTATCATGAGGGACGGCGCCATGTTCAACAAGAATCATCCGCTACGTTACAAATGCCGTGATGGCCATATCTCTGAGTGCTAGTAGCAGGACTTCTCATCTCGTTGACGGTCACTCCAAGTTTAAAGGGAACAGGGGTTGGAACAAGAGGCCGTGGCTTCAAAGGTTTGCACTGTGGCTGAACTGTGGCTGTACTGTGGCATTTATCCTCCCCCCACGTGCTCGGATAATTCTAACGAGAACTGCTCCTCATCAATCTACGAGTATCTTGATGCTATGACACTCCCTTTCACAGAATGCAGGTCTACTCAACTGGTAGTTTACAGTGCCCTGTTACCCCATGGATGCCCCTACCAAACTTTGATACAGTTGTACAATATTGCCAGCAGCCATCAATTGGGTTAAGGTCCTCATTTCAGCAAAACTACCCTCCACGGACATTCTCTCAGCTGCCATGTTACTCGTCCATCACTCGTGTCGCAATACCGAAGTCGTCATAGTGTCTGTCTGCCCCAAGATGTTCGAGCACCGGGCCTTAGTTTGACACCCACCTGGCCAGAGGACCTTAAGACATCCCTCTAGGCAAAATGCAACTACTATTACTAATATCCAGCTCCCTTTCCTACAATGTACGTTTCTCTTAATCCCCTAAGTTTCAATCTGGATCCTTGAACACGACATCCCTCTTGACATGCTGTACGATGTCGTGATCATTGGCGCCGGGCCTTGTGGCCTAGCCGCCGCGGCGAGGTTGAGGGAGTCCACCCCAGCAGCACTATTCACAGACGACGAGCACGAGAGGTATTGGAAGCGTTTCAACTTGTCAGGAAGCGTCGAGAATGAAAAGAAAAGCGCTCGAAGAGGCCGCGGCAGGGGCACTTCCAGCTCTTCGGCACTTCCCAAAAGATCATGTGTCGTCCTTGATGCAAGCGCTGACGAATGGATGGCCGCATGGCGTACGAGGTTTCGCAATCTCCAGATCAAACATCTGAGAAGTCCCTTGTTCTTCCACCCTGATCCACGAGATCGTGATGGTCTCCTAGCCTTTGCGCATTTTACCGATCGCGCCGACGAGCTAGAAGAGATACATCATGTCGTTGGCAGGGAGATCAGCAAGCATAGGGCTAAGAAGCAACGCCAGAAGTAAGGCCCTATCCACTTCGTTGTTTGGCTTGCATTACTGACTGCAGAAGGAGAGTAAGTCGGCACCTGAGGATCGATGATCGCGATCGGATAGACTACTATACACCATCTAGCAGGCTATTTAACGATTACTGTGACGACATCGTCAGCCGGTATGATTTGCAGGGACTGGTTCACCATGCCCAAGTAACCGACATTACATATGGAGACGTGGGGGATCTTTCTGGCAGTGACATCTTTTCTGTCACTACTAACACGGGGCTGTACATGGCGAAGATTGTTGTCCTTGCAGTGGGGCCAGGCGCAAAACCCTGCATCCCACAAGATTGTGGCCTGCTACAGACACAGGAGGGAAGTCTCTGCCATTGCTTCGATGCTGGCGGCAGTACCCACATTCCCGACCACGTGAAACGACGAATCTCTGCCGGATTATCGACAAACGTCGTTGTGGTTGGAGGCGGACTGACAAGTGCTCAGATATCCGACCTCCTTCTACGCGATGGTGTCTGTAAAGTTTGGTTACTGCTTCGAGGGAAGTACAAGCTAAAACATTTTGATGTTGATCTTGAATGGGTCTCAAAAGTCCGCAACCAACAAATGGCCGTCTTCTGGTCCGCTGATACTGATGAAGGTGGGTGCAATTCCAAGCACGCGCACTGTCCTTGGCGTTGAGCGCTTTTGTCCTGAACGTGCTAGCTAATACCGGTCTCTAGAACGCTTCGAGCTCCTCAAAGAAGCTCGCAACGGAGGCAGCATAACGCCCAGGTTCGACAAGATTCTTCAGCAGCACATGGCACGAAAACGACTGGAAATTCTCCCCTGTACTCAAATCGAAGGTGGTACGTGGAATCCGTCGAGCCAGAGCTGGAGCATAAAGCTCTCAAGAGATGTTCCCGAGTTCCCGAGGGACATTAACCACATTCTATATGCCACAGGAGTTCCGCCGAGGGTAGAAAACGTCGGCTGCTTGCAAAGGCTCCTCGAAGAGCATCCGATAGACACCATCGGTGGTCTAGCGAAGATAACCGACGACTTGATGTGGACTCCTGAAGTGCCGCTGTTTCTGACCGGCGGTCTTGCAGGCCTGAGACTCGGCCCGGGTGCAGCGAATCTGGCCGGGGCGAGGCAGGGTGCTGAGCGGATTGCTTGGAAGATCGATGAATTGCTGGGCACTGTTTCGTTGAATGATGATATCAAAGCAAAGCGTGAATGCCATGGCAAGTGTGAGGACTCGAGTGTCACGCACCAAGGGGACCTTCAGGCGAGGGGAGAAGGATCAACGCTCCTTGAGGACAGAAGTGAGTTCACGGGAGGCTTCGCAAATCAATTCGAGGCGATAGCCTTGCATCACGAATAAGGATAAGCTTTGAGGTTGCTCGGCATGGCATTCTCATTCCCACCACATAGTATGAAAGAAGACTCTAGATGCCGTTGACCCTCAATGGCCACCAACAATGTTAACCATAGCGAACGCGACAATACCCAGTTTCGATTGATATCCCTGCCTTAATTCCCCCCCCCTCTGATTCTTTCCAAATGGCGCATCGTGACCAAAAGTTGGTTTACCTGCTCTCGGCTATGAGTCTACGACCTGCCCTCACATGTGAGCTTTCGGAGATATGGTATGTAATTGTGCACTGCGTAGACGCTAGTTAAACCTTATTATTCGCCAGATTGAGTGCACTGCACCCTTGCGACATCCTGCCGCGATACGCACAGAAACTCTTCTCACTTGTCGCGTCTTTATAGTGCAGCCAATGGCCGATTCATACTTAAAGTTGGAGGAAAGGGTCCTCAATGCCTGTGATGCCTACCAGCAAGGTGAATTTACCTCAATCGCCGAAGCGGCGCGGCAATATGGAGCCTCATATCAGACAGTCCGTGGACGCCTCGGCCAGAGGAGGACACAACAAAGCGCTCACTGAGGCGCAGGAAGAGTCGATTGATGACAGTAAAGTGATATGAGGAGCAAGGACTGCCAGGGCGCACATTGGATATCGAGCAAATGGCCAATCAAATCCTGCGCCGTGACAGTAACCCGGGAGATGAAGAGCGAACTGTCGGCTCTGGCTGGGCTTGCCGATTCATGTCGAGACACCCAGAGCTCATCCCGACAAAGAGGAGGGTACCAGCCCGTCCGCAAGCATGTAATCAACAATAAAAGAGGAGTCACACCTATACGTCTCGGAGGTAGCCCGTAATCGAGTCGGTATCCGCAAAGCAAGAGAAATTCATGAAAGCCAATCTTCGAGAGCGTCCGCCAGTGCCAGAACGGATGAGACCAAAGGCTCATCGAGTTCCCCGACGAAGTTGCTAGAAGGGCGAGAGAATTGATCCTACAGCGGTACGAGCACAATCCTGATCTTGCCGAGACCTTATGGCCTTGCCGACATCCCTGCGCGCGGCGGGAGGGCCCGCAATGGGCATTGGGCACTCTCCTCGCAGGCAAGAGGGTTTTACTAGGGATTTACATCATTACACACTACATTTTAATGCCTGGTTAATATCACCGAGTTTGCTTGCAAGTTCTGGTGCCGATTTAGCAGATCTCTGAGGTATGCCTGCAAATCATGATTATGCACCAACCACTCAGCAACTCATTCATGTATTCTATGTACAAAAGAATGGTTTCTCATATAAATATCTAACTATATGACTGCTTCAAAACATGGGGGAGGGGAGGAGCTATAGGTGGCTACAGGGCAACAATTTTGGCCTCCTCCCAGCCGCACCGATAATCGACCGTTTCGGTACAGGATATCATAATAATATATCGCAAGGGGTGCGGTGCACTAAATCTGGCCAACTATGCCAAGGTTTAGTGCCTACATACCCATACGGAGTGCACGATTATGTTACTCAGGCTTCAACCATGCTCTATCTTGCGCATTGTTCCTGGAGCCATCGACATTCTGTCACAAAGTGTACCTAAATCCCTTGTTGTCCAGCTCGGTGATGTCATGCATTCCGCTCTCGATAGCGTCCTTCTCGAGGTCTGCGTCAACGGTGCCAGCTGCCGCAGCTTCCCGATCGCGCTTTTTGTTGACAAGGTACATGTAGATATACAAGACAACAATGGCCAAGAGCTTGATGATGTATCCAATCATCTAGAACGGGGCGAGGTTAGTGTCAAGTCAAGGGATCGCTGCAAATATGCCTAGAGGGGGGCAGGACCGTTCGGTGATATTTTGATCCTTTCGAACGCGGGCGGGAAGAGGGCATGGAACCTACCATCGCGACATATGCGGAATGATACCCGGGTGCTTCCTTGTCTTTGAAAGTCTGGGGTCCTGAAATGATATGAAATAAAGTCAGATCAGTTCTCTCGTTTCCGGAAATCTCGACGCCCTTCATGTCACTCACCAATGATGTTTCCAACACAATAGCCTGTGAAAAGAATCGCTCCGGTAAGTTGCTTTTTCGTGTATCCGGCTATATTCGAGCTGACCATGGTCAAACTCATGCTGAACCCGAGGCCTTGGAAGTAGCACAACCACAGGCCGACCAGGCGGCCCCATTTGTTGCTGTTGGGAAGCCCAACGAGGAGTCCCGAGCCAATGATGCATATGGTATTTGCCGTGATCATGGTGATGCAGCGAATATTGGGATATCTGGAACAGACGAACCCGCCTCCCAGAAGGGCCAGGAATTGGACAGCTCCGCCCGGGATCTGGAGATACTGCGTGCCGAGGGTGTCCACATCGAAAGACTTTATCACAAGCGAGGTGAATTGTGTCAGGGCGGAATTTGGAACCTGCGCGCCAACTGCCATGACGAACAGAATCCAGGTTTTGGGGTCTCGGAATGTCTGCCACATTTGATACGACTTGAAATGTTTGTTTTTGATCCCCTGCCGATTCGCCGAAACTCGTTTCGCAGCAATGACTTTCTCCGGGTCGGACAAAAACCCCGCCGTAGAAGGCAGGTCTGGCAGCAGGAGTAACGCAGTGATGCCCAAGGCAATACTCACTGAACCGAAAATAATAAAGACGTACATCCAGCGGGGAAGGCCAGTCCTGATGTGTCCAACAGCATAGCCGATAAGTCTAAGATACTTAGTTCACGCACATAAAGTTGGCTGAATAGGCATACCCTCCAAACATCGTCGCAACTCCGTTTGTGCAGTAGTACGACTCCAATCTCAGCGGTTGTTCTGCCGCGGTGTACCAAATACTCATGATAAGTACGAAACCAGGGTTGACTACAGCTTCAAAGGAGCCCAGAAGAAATCTGTTCACGGCTATCCCTGCGAAACTTGAACATGCCTCAAGACCAGTTAGCAAGAATCAATGTTTCCTTTGGAGGTTCCTTCACATACCGGAGTCGTGATGAGAATGATGCCCCAAGCGACGGTGGTTGCTCCAATGACCTTGCCTATGCGGAATCTCTGAAGAAGATAGCCTGCAGGATATTGTGCCCACAGATAGCCTTTGCTGGTCAGCGTTCATTTCCAAGACAGCATCAGAAATTCGTACCAAAGTAGAATATCGACCCAAGCCACGAATAGTCCTGGTTGTGTAGATTCGTGCCCTTTTGTAATCCGTAAACGCTTGCGTAGTTGATGCCGTTTTTGTCCAGATATTGCATCATATAGATTAAAATTAGAATTGGGATGATTCGTCGATCGATTTTGCGGAGAACTCTTTTAGCTTCCTCATCGTCGACATCCTGTTCATCGCTCCGCTTGTACAAATGATACTCATCGTCCAGGTCGGCGGAGTTCGCAGGAGAGCTTGCACCAGAAGCTGGACTGTCTGGCGCGGCCGATATCTTGTCTTCGAGAGAAGCTTCTTTGGCAGCCATTCTTGGTGGATGTGGCGTATGGCAAAATCGGTGACTGGTGCATTTTGGAGGTGACACCGACATATAAGTCCTAAGCGTTTTGAAGAATGGTCTTGGATGGGTCAACCCTTGGCCCATGACGCCACCAAGGATAAGGTGATTCTTCGAGATAACACCCCCATTTCCTACGAGTAAGCAGAGAATCGATCTTACAGGTCATCCACAGCGGGAAAATACTGGAAATCCTGTTGGGTATGATTCCCATGATGCCATACACGTGACGGATCACGACATTCGTTGTCCATCAAATAGGTAAATGATCTCCACTGTCATTGCAATTCCGCCAATCGTCATAGATGAGCCAGACCTCGTCTGGCACGCGAAGTGGGAGTGTACAAGCATTCTCCATCCAGAGAATTGAAGAAGGAAGGTGGATAACTAGACTGGAGAATGTTCACAGATGGCTGAAGAGAATATTGAGGTGGATTCGGCAAAACTTCCTTGTAGGGACGAAGAAGTATTTGGCGACCTGGGCTGGAGGAGTTCGAGACCAGAGCTTGGTAACCGACGTGAGATTAATATGGTGAATCAGACGTCCCAATGTGGTTCCCTATTTAACCGTCTCTTCATCACATCTAGAAAATCATTGTAAAGGGCTAATTCTGCAGACCATCCATTCCAAGCACAGAGAGCCGAGCATTTCTGTTAAGACTAGCGGAGATGAGGATATGTATTCACAACAAGTGAGTCTGATCTCTGCCCAATCAATATAAGTGAGGGCATTCGGTCTTCCTTCGAAAGGGTATCGACGGCCGATCGATGAAGTTCGTGTCAAGGCAGAGGAGCTGGGCCTGCACTTAGGGTGTCTGAAGGGGTAGATCATTCAACAATCGAATACTTAGGCTGCGTTGATATATTTCGATTTCGCTCGCAATGGTTGAACTTGTCCCCGACAAGAGGCGGATCTCAGGGTCGGGGCTCCCTCCTTCGCAGCCATTGGGACTGGATCACTGGGTTCGATAGGCTACAACCAGCTTTGTGCTGGAGCGACCCTCAAGAGACCCATTGCTGAACGGGCTGATGGTGGTGAACGATGACAATAGGTGCAAGGTCGCAACAGAGGTCCGGGGGGTTGCGCCAAAGGAGGCCAATGTCACACCGCCGCGTGATCTCGTGCAACCTGCACCGGGAAAGGGGATTCCGTGGACAAGGGGATCAAGTGGACTTCCACTGCCACACGCTCCACTCGCAGAGGCCTTCATCGTCCCAACCATCATCATTGGCATGTTCTCTGCCCTCTAGAATGCATTCTAAACCCCCTGTCTCGAGAATTTCCCATATTTCTCGGATCTGCTCGAGATAAGCTACACGCATGGCCCAAGTCATGATTACGCGAGCCGAGGGATCAGGTGCCAGCCACCTGAATATAGCTTTGGACAACAATTCAGGGTGCTCTTCTGAATACATCGTGTCCGCTGCAAGGATAATTTGGGCTTTATCCTCATCGGCTGAGATCTTCCCCCCATCGCTAGTAAAGAGAAAGTCAGGTTCATTCCAGTCCAGAGATCCGCAGTTCACCAGGTTTTTGACGAGTGAAGAGTTCAGACTGATGTTGGCCGAAAGTGCGGGTACGATAGGAGCAAGATCGGTCAGATATACAGGTTGCTCCCATAAAGAAGCGGCCGTCAAGCCTACCAAGCCTGTACCCGCCCCGAGCTCCAAGACTGGAACCCTAGAGCGTAATGAGACGATGACATCAAGCTTGTGGAGGAGGCTAGCCAGAATGAAGCTCGAGGTCCATGTTACGAGAGTTAGATTCTGTGCTCGAAGTGCAGGTTCTTCAATCTGCACCTCGGTCACCGAACCATCGCGCGACGGGATCAAAAATGACCGTGTCATTGCCTGAATAGCCCTCTCGAAACAACTGCCCAAGGACCCTTGCCGCCAAAAAGCCTCGAGTCAAAAATTTCCAAGAGATATACATATCCTTGGCGCCAAGAATAGATCCCTGACTTACCGAGGGAGGCGCACAATGGGCCCTAGAGCTCCCTTTCACTGAAGCTTTGTTTCAACATGTGAAGAATTCCCCTCTTCGCTGAGAGTTCTCGCTTAACAACGGGCGATTATACTTTTCTCAACTCTCAACTACCTAGTCTCCGTACCCCAGAATATGCCCAAACCAAAGGAACGGTGGGTGTGTGGGGACATGGTGATTGCTCCCGTGAGGTCGTCGACACTCTTCTGTGCACGTACCTGAAACATGAGTTTCGCCCTCAAATAACTGTGCCGGAAGATCTCTCGATGCTACAGCAGTAGCATTCATTGATAATACAAACACGAGCAACCTTCGAACAACTGTTTCATATGGCAAGTCTCACTCCCACCACTTTCAGAAGCAGAAACCCTTTTTGAACACATGGCGCATTTGCTCGGACGAGGGCTTCCTGATTCAGCACAACGACCGCTCGGTCTCCACAATTTGACTCTTCTCTCAAAGGTGCCTGGCAGCCATGAATGTCGATCTGAGGAAATCCTCGGCAATTTCAGACACCCTCCCTGAAGTTCATATGCACTTCGGGCTGATGCTTTCGAGAGAAGATGATCCCAGAAGACTTGGTGGCATGGTGACCGACTCCAAACCTGGACGTACGTTTCGATCTCGAGAATGTGTGCAGTTGCAAGGAGTTGAACGAGGAGCTTGCTTCCGCAGGTTAATCTGCATAGTGAGACAACTCTTTGGTGTGGTGCTGCCGTTCATCGCCTATGCCCCTGGAAGGTTCTCATCCTTGCAATATTCTGAATCCAGACCTTGCTCTCTGGGCCTCTATCCCGAATCTAAGAGAAGCGGAGGAGGCCTCCAAGACTCCACAGGTATGGCAGAAGCAACGTAAGTAAAAACAGGGGAAAAGTGATTCTCGCACGAACAGTCTCTACCAAACTTGCGGGGTTGCACACGGAAAAAGTAATTATACCTGGATCGTTCCCCAGGTTTTCTTATCACTGATTTCAATCCATATATTCTGGAAAACTGCAATCTTATGGGCCTTGTGTCTCCATGTCCTCAATTGTGGAGTCGATATCAAACCCGCCGGCAAGTTGGCCGGCCCCTAACTACGAAAACCCGGAGACACGTGGAAAGGCATCTTTCTTTATCGTCACTTCGATTGTTACCACGGTCGTGGTTGCTCTCAGATTGTACTCTCGACATTACATCCTCAGGTCTGTGGGGATAGATGACGCATTGCTCCTTGCAGGCTATGTGAGTGCGGCTCGGCTCGTCTTCATCAAAACTAATATTGCTAGATATTCTCAATTGGACAGACTCATGCTGAGTACAAAGCTTTGACAGTATGGGGTTGGAACAAGCACCTTTGGGATATTCCGCCGAATCGTGTCCCATTTGTTCGGCTCGCAGTCTGGCTAATCGAGTTCTTCTTTCTGGCTGGAACTGCTTGCACGAAAATTTCCATCCTGCTAGTTTATCGAAAGATATCATCTGGTACTCACACATTTTGGTTCATCAGATTGACGTGGATCGCCATCGCATTCACAGTATTATATACTGTTGCGCTCTTATTGGAGATCTTCCTTGTCTGTCGACCTTTAGATTCCTATTGGAATTCCTACAATCCTGCATATTCCAAAAGCTTCCAATGTGGCAATGAACGTGTTCCTATCATTCTCGGCGCAGCTGCATCAGTTTTCTCCGACATTTATGCCTCCGCCCTGCCGATGTCGCTGACTGCACGGCTGTCACTCACAACCCGACAACGTATAGGTCTGTACGTTCTCTTCTCCGCTGGTCTACTGACTGCTGTCGTCGGATGCGGAAGGCTCTACGTCCTCTCCGTAGTCACCATTAATTATCAACCTGGTCCTGACACCTATGACACCACTTGGCTAGGCTGGCCAACTTTCGTAATGCCCCCTACCACCCTGAAGGATCAGTGCTGACTTTCTTCAGGCTCTCACAGATGTCGAGGCACATCTTGCCATAATCTGTGCGTCAGCTCCAGCCTTGAAGGCCCTTTTCAAACGCCGAGTTTCTCCTCAACTGTCCAATATGCATGCGTCCATACGGACGAATTCTTTTCGCCGCGCACCATCTCGCTCATACCGTACAAACGGTAGTAATCCTTCAAATTCGAACAAGCCACCAAATGCACGTACTTCACGAGTAACCTTCGAGTCCGAGTCGCCTGGCGTCAACGAGTGTGAGCAAGATATCGAGAGCCTATCTCTTCAAAGTTACAACTTTGATAAGCCCTTGGCATCTCGGGCAGTTCATATCGCCGAGCTACAGCGTTTCTAGGGAGGTCGATAAGTATGTTGATATCAAAACTGCTCCTTCTGCATAGCTCATGCTTCATAGTTCAAGGGCTCCATCCGTGAACGACTGGCGGGTCAAAGCCTGCTCTTACTCAAAATGTCAGCCACCAGAGGCATTGATATGGAGAATTTTAATTATATGCTTTCTTCTCACGTATCACAGTTGTTGGTGCTTTATTTTTGTGCCGGGTTCCAACGAGGATGAGTTTAGGGTAACGAGAAATCACAGCTTGATGACTTGGTGTGCTTAGTTTTCACTTATTTCGCAGTTTCCTACGGGCCTGCAAGAGACAACCTCTTGATGTACAATAACATCCAATTTTTCAACTTGAGTATTCAACCCCCAAGCCGTCCTCCTAACCCTGAATAAAATCTTGATTCAGTCTTTGTGCAAGCACCATCAATGCTGCCTATTATCAGAGTACTCCAACCTCGTGTAGCTCATAGAACTCCTAAGAATACGTCCGTGACCCATCAATCAAGCTTCTCGAACTCAGCTCACCATCACGCTTAGACCACCAGGTTATCATGGCAACCACCAATCAGGAGAATTGACATGAGGATCGACCCCCGCCTCTGATCTGGGACCTGCCAATTATCAACCTATCCATGAATAGTCAGCGATACAATACATCATCCCATGGTCTGGACACGCTTCTTCTGTCCGTGCGCAACAAATCTATCCCGGCAGCATCATGACAAAATTGATTTCACGGACCATCATAAGCCTTGTCCCCCAATGGCCAACGTAAGCACGTGTTTTGATCGTGGTGTTTATGAGCTTTCTACATCCCGAAGAAAATCTCAAGAAGTGTTTTCTCCCATTCTGGCATCCAAGAGGTCAAATTTATGGATTTTGCATGGCTGATCACTGCGAGCCTTACGCTCTTCATCGGCAAAGGCATCGCACAGTCAGTCACAAAATGTGGTAATTCCGGACCCGATAGCTACTACAATTCCACTACTCTGCCATATGTCTGTATGTTTGTATCCATTGTCAGAAACGGGTCGTGAGTCGGTTCTAACGCCAGTATCTAGTTTACAACAATCCATGGGGAAATGATGAATCTGGATTTTCCTGCATGACGGTAAGGAGGACTCGGCGACTTTCCTGCATAGCAAGACGTTAATGTCGGCTATAGGTCAAGAATAACGGCACCGCCTTCGATGCAACGTGGAGATGGCTCAACAATTCGGACAAAGTCCACGCCTATCCTCATTTTAAACTCGACTCCCCGTTATATCCCTTACCAGTCATGCAGCTATCATCGGTAGATTTTACAGGTGGCTGGGGTATCAATGTGACATCAGCCTTAAAGGAAGACACAAAGGCGCGGCAGCAGGCATTGAACGACAATAACGTCCAGTATAATGTGGCCTTGGACATGTTTCTCGACGCGAATGAGACGCAGGCACAGGCAGACGTACCCCATTACGAGATCATGGTGTGGCTATCATACTCATATGATGTCTATCCAGTCGGCATCGATACTTCCAGCCCGGACAAGGACCAGTTCATTGTGAATGGAACAAGATTGTGAGAATACCACCCCAAGCTCAACCTTCGAGGGCCTCTTCTTTTCCTTCCACCGGCAAACTAACATCTATCATCTGTCAGCTTCCTATACCACGGAAACAACACCCAGGGGCAGACGGTTTTCTCATGGCTCCCAGAAAACAACCTTACCCATACATCCAGCGACTTCTCGCCTCTCGTCCACTATCTCTGGCAGTTCAATTTCATGCCACAAGACGTGTACCTGGGCACGATCCAGTTTGGGACTGAGACTTTCCATGCGGCGAGCGAAGTCATATTCTCGGCGGGTAACTACAGTTTGAGCATCAGTGAGGATCCGAATCTGCAGGTGCCCAAACTCGAGGCTCCAGAGCTGGTCAAAGTCCCAGATCAGGTTCCAACGATGGCAAGATTTGAGAGTGGAGCGATTGTTGCGGCGGTATTCCGGCTGGGTTTGATCGTCTCCTTGAGTTTAATGACGTTCTTGGTGTTGCATTGTTAGCAGGGATTTAGTTGCTCGGGGGGCAATATAAACTAAGTGTCGTCGTTTCTGGGGGCCACTATGAGACATGGCGTCGTCATCTACTGACAATTCACAACTTCCAAGTCTTGTAATCCATGTTAGATTCCCTTGGTCTTGGTAGACTTTGGAGAAAGATTATTAAATTTATGCATTGCTAGGTTCCCAATTCCCCGGGACGGGGACTTTTGCCGAGCGGGATGACTGAAGCTCTCAATCCGCCCGTTATCTTTCGTCAAACCTGTCAATTATTCTTACTTGAATACTGAGGTATCCCAGCTCGTTTATAAATTGAAATTTAATTGTTCAAGCTCGGTATTGCGAAACTCTGTTCATATATTGATTGATAAATCAATAAACTAACTGACCATCTAGAACACTGATGGATACATGCAATTTACCTTGAGCGTCTAGATATGCATCTTCGAAAAGGTGTGGAGGACTCGCGAGCCTTTAAGGTTGGATCTTGTGTTCAGCGAGTGTCCTCCCATTGTTCCCCCCCGTGCTCATGCTGCCCCTCGAAGCATTTCTACTTTGGAAATGCTGCAGATTTTCACAGCTTGTGGACTATTAGAAGCGATTGACAAACCTATCGGTAACACTGGCACGACGTCCACCCTGAAGAGCCTCACTCTGGCGACGAATCGTCTCGACGAATTCCTTGTCGTTATCGACGTGACCGTCAAAGGACCATAACGAAGGACAAGGTCCAATCTTGCGGCGGAAGATGGTCTTCTTGATCCACCATGGGAGAACCGTGCCGACTTGGTGGCGCATGAATGTGCGCGTGGGGATTGCAAAGATGTAATCCAGTTCCTCCTATTCTCTGTGATTAGCAATTGAATGGAACATATCGTAAGACGATTGGCTCATACCAAGGTACGTTGCTTAGTTTCTGGAAGGAACAAGAAGATCATGATGAAAGCAACAATATTCAATCCGGCGTAGAAGCCAAAGGCACCAGTAGGAGTCATTGCTGAAAGCATACGAGGGAAGGTGATCGACAGTACAGCTGCCCAGAAAAGACATGTTGCCACTGCCCAGCTCATGCCGACTTCACGATGCGATAGCGGGAACACCTCTGCGGAGTACGTAAACGGTACTGGGCCTTCACCTGGAGAGTAAAAAGCCGCGAACTAAATTTCGGGTTAGTTGTGCCACTGAAAGTGTAGATTGTCAACGATGCTCACCAGGTAGACAAAGAGAGCCACAAGGCCCAGATGTGCCTTGTTACTTTCTGGAATCAGATAGCAAAGGCCAGCTGCCAAAAGAGTCCACGCCATTTGCGGGAAAGTGAACAGGAGTAAAGATCTCCGGCCAAAGGTATCAATGGTCCAGATCGCAGGCCATGCGAACACGAAGTTCACCAGCCCGAAGCCCCAACTGGCTAGAAGTGATTCTGTGACAGATGCGCCGGCCTGTTCAAAGACTGTGGAACTGTAGAAGGCGATAATGTTGACTAAAACTTGTTAGCTGCCGCGTAAACATAAGGCTGAAAGGCAGGCTTACTTCCGCACATTTGCTGGGCAATCATGACAGTAAATGATGCTAAAGTTGCCCGGCGTACACGAGGGATGGTGAACAGCTGGATAAATCGAGTAACGTAATTGCTTTGCTTCGAAACGAGGCTGGCTTCCATCTGCAGTTGAGCGTAGATATAGTATAAGTCACGTGCAGCCTGGAGCTCGGTATTGCGGAGGCGCTTGAGTGATTGGAAGGCCTTGCGGTAATAGCCCTTCTTGATGTACCAACGGGGAGATTCTAGTTAAGTTAGTTACCATACCCAAGCTCCAGAGGATGGTGCTCTCGCTTACCTGGGCAGAAGTATATTCCGATGAGAAGTGGCAAGGCTGGAAGCAGAGCAGATCCAAATTGAAGTCGCCAGGAGATAGCCCCAGTATCTTTGACCGCTAAGTTGGCACATGTGCCCAAGAAGATACCAAATGCGGTCCACATCTGCCAGCTCATAACTAACCCTCCTCGAACCGCTGCTGGCGCATTCTCGGCACTGAAAATTGGTACAGTTGAGCCTTTGCACCCCATACCAATACCGAGAAGCAGGCGTGTAACTAGAAGTTGTTCCCAAGCTTGTTCTGGGGTTAGATGATTGATCTTGACACTATGGAGGGCACTCACTTTGCGCAACAGCGCTGCCAATAGGTGAGAGGAGACAAAATACAGCGGAGACGAAAATTGTCCCACGTCGTCCGAAATAATTGTTCAAAGGGTCAGAGCACCAACAGCCACTGAAATATGATGAGCCTTTCTTCATCCATGTCGCATGGGGATCACTTACAGGAATGCAGATGCAATATATGGGCCTGCGTTGATCAATCCCTGATACCATTGGTTCCGAGCAGCATTAGGGTTGGGAACTCCGTCAATTTCATCACTAACGGGTATTCCTAGGGCATCGGGGAATGACAAGTTTGCGCCGTTAGAGCCGGTTTGATCCCAGCCTTGAACAGCAGCGCCGATAGAGCAGAGAATGATGGTAAAATATAGCGATTTTGGTTGACGCCACTTATGCAAGACCTCATTTCGAATGGCTTCCTTTTCAGGCTCAGTAAGACCAGGAACCGATTCAAAAGCCGGAGGGTCTTTGGCAACAAGCGCACCTCTCACCAAGAGAGGCGTCATGTCATGAAAGTCATTGGCTTTGGCGAAATCTTCCACATTATTGACCACTGCTTCGTTCGAAAGATGGGCTAGAGGGTTCTTGATTCTTGATTACGTTAGCTGCCTGGAATTTGACCACCACATGTATTACTCACTTTGCCGCGGTACTGTTTTCCAGATCTATATGAGCCGTGCCCTGCTTCTCACCAACATATTTTTCATCATCACTGCCAGATGTTAGCGTGCATCATCGGTTCAGCGCTGCTAGGCGTACTGGACGGGCGCGCCCTGGTCAATATCTTGATCTCTTGAATTCATGCTGAGCTGGTATCTGCTTGGAGATGGTTAAGGTATGATGAGACACAAGTGGGAAGGAATTTGACTTTTAATAGATCCAGCTCCAGCTCCAGGTCCAACTCCAGGTCCAACTCCAGGCGGGGCAACGCATGAAGCCTAGATGATTGCCTCCATCGAGCTCCTGCGTGAGCCCTTGATCATCATACATTAGGGACGTGGCACTCAACTCCCACACACCCTGTGAATGAGGTACTCCTTGGACCCACCGTGATCTTGAGAGTCTGCCCTGAGGTACCGTTCTGAGTGTGCACGAGACGTCATGGCGATTTACTCGCCGATATCAGTGCTTCCCCAGTCGAACGAGATATTCTGTTGGTGGATTGGATGTACGACTGACTGCCCTATTCCTTGGCTAACCATACAAAAAGGAGTATATCCGCTGATCAACGGGTCGTGTCCGGATCGACGTTGCAATGATGGAGTTTGTGGACTGATTAAGGCTCCTTGGCTGGAAGGCTTGACACCCTTGTCAGATCTTGTCTTTGCGCCAATCGTAGCCAAGCATGCAGATTGCGGTGCTCGACAAGGCCGCTATCATCTTTCTGCCTTGAGTAAAGCTTTTGTCGCTAAAGCTTGCAGACCGGCTGCCACGGCAGCCTCTTGTGTCGATCCCGTCCGCTGGATTGTCCTTCTCAAGTAATCCGGCTCTAGATCTCGCACCTGGTTTCATCTGTCCTTGCACAATCCACAAAACGGGGGTCGAGGTGTCGCTCGGCACGATGTTTGGTGATGTCACTGCTGCAGACTAACTAAGCATACTTCATACACTGGTTCAAAAAAGCTCTGATGAACGGTTTGCCTTGCCTTCCTACGCCTCTTGGTGGGGTGCATCATCGGCTCCAGATTGGTGGGGAATTTGTGGAGATTGTTTCGAATTTATTCTTCCCCGTCGCGCAACTCGTCCTGGTCCTACTGAATCAGTAAAGCATACCCGAACCTGCTACATACTCGTATGTATGTAAGATGCCGATGTCGTTTCTCATTGACTCAGCGTGTCGGCTATGATGGCCCCAACCACAGTCAATGCTACCTTCAGTGGCTTCTAGTTTATCACAGAGGGCTCTGTCGTGGTCCGTACATGGCACGAAGGAGTCCGCGCGTGATAAGTCGGATCACCTCCCCATCCCCCTTGTCAGCTCTGGGTACCCGCCGACGTCACAATTGAACCCCTCAGAGCCAGCATCCTAAGATCATCGATCACCTAGAAATGGATATCGTCGTCACATGATCTTCCAATGCCAACATGGCGTCTCGATGAGTCGAGACGACAATACCCGTGTCACGAAGTCTTCAGTCGCCATGATGGATAAAATACTTGTTCATACCTGTGTCGTTCTGGGAAACTATGTGCGGCTAGGTGGTGTGGTCGGGATCCCTTGGTCTGAATTGCTAGCGCTTTGTTGCCATAAAATAAGGGTGGTTCCAAGTGTGATGAATCCGATGGAGACAACCACCCACCATACTTCAGACGTCAACCTGTCGGAGGACAAGTCGGGCATCCACATTGCTCAAACTGTGCTCGGAAGGTGCACCTCCCATATATGGACGAAAGTTTCGATATGACTCCATGGAACGCGTACGAGTGGACAGGGGAAAGAAGGGGAGCTTTGTTGGTGCGGCGTTATATCTGTCACTACTCCAGAGCATCCCGGAATTTCTCTGCCTCTGGACTACTATATTCCTCATGTGTAATAGCGCCTGTTGCAACTTGCAGACCATTCACTGCCTTAGTCCTCCCTAAACGAGGGCAACCAACAGTACCGAGTACAAGGCGCTTACCCACTACTCTACTTTATATTGTACTAGGATCACTACCTCGAGCCTATCTTCGAATGTCTGTAGAAAATCCTGCATTACCTTCTACTTCGACACTATATATTCATTGAGCCTCGCTCCTCGTAGGATACTAATGTCACTGCTCTGGGCACTGAGTGATATCGCCTATGGATCCCGTCGAAAGAGATCGACTATTAGGGTAGGTACTTTAGAGAGAGAAATGGCATACTGATCAATAAGCCTACCGTAGACTAACTTCAGTTCTAAACACCCTCTCGATTCAGACGATTCTAGTTCTACTCAAAAGGTAGTCTCGAAATTTATATGACTAGAAGGTAAGACATCTCTTTGATGACTTATTCAGCCATTGAGACTTGCTTTGCGGCGGCTAGAGTATGGGACTAGAATTAAAATCGAGCAGCTAGTGAGGCGTCCGTCGAGTTTTCTCAGACGACGCTAGGAGCTGACCGGCATAACGGGAAGGACGCCATAGCTGAGGACGATAGGTATTAGGTAGAAAGCTGATATAGATAAGCGGGCTGCTCAAGGGAGGTCGAACAATGATTCGGCTGGAAGAGGACTAATGACATGACTGGCAAATGGATGTCTTCTACCTGGCGGTAAATTATCGCCAAAATCCGGGTACCCTGGCTTCGTTAGTCTCGACGATTACTACACACATATATATACAATTACAACCGAAGGTGCTGTTGAAAATAATAGATGGTCGCGGAGGTTTGTGAGGGTGAGAAGCCCCACGCTTTCAACCTCGTCGATGTCGAACGATGTTGGATCCTAGCCCTGGACTACTCTGACCTTTCATCTGACCAGCTGGTGTCGAGGAGGGCGGGACATTATGCCTCACCCTCTGCGGCCTTAGTCCCGCATATCGCTCGAGGATCTCCTCGAACCGTGGCATGAACCGATGGCCTCCCAACCCATAGCAGTTGATCATGTGGTGTGGTAGGATCGTCGAATCGTCGGGCCTCCATCGATGAGTCTCCCCAGTTTCTCAGAACCATGAGCCGGGTCGCTGGTCTCGAGGGAGTAGGAGCCATGACCCGCTCGGTTGCTCCAGATAAAGAGGAAAAGGCGGATAGACCGTACTGTGGAGAAGTACTTGGTTGAGACGCATATACTGGGCCACACTCCCTGATGCTACATGTTTGTTCATAATACCGTGTTGGGACCTGCAGTGGGACGAGCCAAGGGCGTCAATGCGTCTGGTGTGGATCTTTATCTCAAGAGTGTGGTACTGCTCCGCGGGAGTGTCGTAGACTCCTAGGTGGCCAATAGGTTGTAGACGAAGACGGAAGACACTGTAACGGGCCTCGGAGGGCTCCAGATGCATCGCAGATATCGTCGAGCCACCGGTAGTCCCCGGCTGGGGCTCTGGGGGCCGGGATACAGAGACCGGAGGGGATACCAAGCAGGGAGAAGTTGAGGGAGGATGGTTGATCAGGATTCTGAGACCCACGGAGTTCCCAGAAGGAGATATCATTGACTTTTTGCTCATGTATTTGACCATGGGAGGGTTAGCATGAACGGAAAGACTGTATACTTCCTAATTATACAGACCCTTCTCCACCAATAATAGCCATTTTTCCGGGCATATCAAATCGCAACACCCAATTGCGTGCCAACAAGATTCGTCGTTAGACATTAGAACGCCGACCCCATATATAGATAAATGCGCTCCACAACAGGAATCGTTCCAGCCTGGAAAATCATTGACCCTCGAGTTTATTCATGAAGCTCTTTCGCATGTTAGCATTGACAACGCCCCCAACTCCAAACGCAGGCTAGTGGGAAGTCAGTAGAGGTTCAATGGCAGGTGTTGAAGCTGGGTGAAGCCTTACTATTATCCTTCCCATTCTAGCAAAAGCACTAACGCCCCAGTCTCTAACAACTCTAGAGAATCGCTCGTTAAATCCCAAATGCCCCTGTCTGTTGTATAAGTCCAATCCATGAAGGTGAATAGGTGTAGATATTAATTGGATAGCAGCCGGAGCCAGAAATTGTGCAGTGTTTGCCCTTCCTGACTCGGTGCTGAGAACCTTAGAGAAGTTGGACTTGATACTGGGTGGGAGGTTGGCAAGTTGTGGTGCGATTAACGGAGGTAAGTTGAAGGAAGCAAAAATTGTCAGAGAATCTCGAATGGCAAATAAGGCATATGATAGTCTCGGAATCGCAGATGTAGGAGACGAGGATGCTGCACCAAACATCTTTGCGAATTGTGAATCCTTGTACACACATATGCTCATATTGACCGACGAAGTTGCCAGGAATTTTGTAGATCCGGAGGAAACGGCGGATGCTGATTTCGCTGAAACGGTGGAGGAGAGCGTGTCTACAATGTTTGCAGTCGTGTATGTAGAGAAATAAAGGGCGAATATAAGTAGAAATGGCTTCGAAACCAGGTAGGAATGGGGTCGGGTCAGGGCTGGACGCAAGGCACGACGAAGGCAGGACGAAAAGCCAGTGCCTGTGGCCGCTTTCTCGACTATCGAACTGAATGGTGTCAGTGATGGAGATCGCATACATAATAGCTACGACACCTACCGATCAATAATCGAAATGATGGGTGCTATCAAGGCTGAAGCAGTTGCAGCGGATGTGAGATCAGCGCCCAACCTGAGACCAAGATTGGCAGTATTCCATTGAACAACCTTTCCGGGTTCAAGGCGGCCATTCTTGACCGATGGAAGGGGAATATGAGGGCCGGACGAGGAGACTGTACTCGAAGCAGTAGCAACTCTCTTAGAGGCGATGTCGTCTCGAGCCATGGCAAGGGATGGCATGATAGCGAAAGATAAGGGCACAAGAGCACCGCATGGAAAAGATGTGGGAGGTCGGGTAATGAGTGAAGTGTCGGAGTAGTGAATCAAGGGGTTTCTAGTACCACTACCGATGCCATCATACACATCGAATGGTCGACGAGGTGTATGGGGTAGTTATGATACCTGGAGTAGCGAGAAAGTCGCGATCTGGGGATTTCGCGGACTTTTGGACTTTTGGAAATTAATTTAAAGTTCGGGGCATCAAAGGCCGAACCGGTGATAGCCGGAGGAAGGAGCCATTCGTATGGCAGCCTGTTGGTAAGAGGCTGGTGGGCAAAGAATAAGCTCAAGGCAGGTGCCACCGGGAGCTTATCTCGGGTGTGTTCGCCTACATGTCCTTCCCTAGATCTCATTCCCCGGGAGTCCCCTTCCCCAAACATATCCGGTTCTTTGATATTCAAACAGATATTCACACATAGATATTGGAATCAACTTGACAAGTGATATAATTGTTGTGGTTGTTGAGAAGCGTTAATCGTCAAACATATTAGCTTACAGGCCCCCTCCGTATGTACAACGCAAATAACCTTCTAAAATCCAACCAAGAAGTTGCGAGTTTGGTTCCCTTTCCCTTCTATTTTCATTTACAGATCTTTCTTTGCTTTGGCCGCCAGTCTCACTTCTTCTTGTAGGTCATGCTCTCTCCCTGTCGCATGCCTTTGGCCAACAGCATTCTCGCCGCCAATCGCTCGGAATGCCTGGTAGAACGTCCATTCCACAGCCTCTTCTACCGGTTTATCAAACATATATGGGAGAGCGGGGACGGCTGCTAGTCCAAGCTGCGACATTGTCAGTATATCAATACATAAATCATTTCAACATATTCGACTTACTCCTATAGGACCCCAAGTCCTCACCGTCGTATTGGCTGCGGTCTTCAACGCCTTGCCAGAATATTTGACAATGCTGTGGATCGTGAAGGCCGGCAGACCCATGGATGCAACACTCTGGAACACCGCTCTCTGGGCCATCACACTTCGATAGTCCTCAATTGCAGGTATATGTACCGGTACAGATTGTGGCTCTGCTTTTGAAGCTGGCATGGGTGCTTTCACCGCCGAAGCATCCTTATACTCGTCGCCTTCCGGGTATAATAGTCTCTGATTTCTTTTATACGCCTTCCATCCTTCATGACTAACATCGCCGAGAATATACGCCCAAGACACACCGTATGCACCTCTAACTAGCCATGGGTGTGCGACGGGTCTGAACGATTCCCCAATATCTGATGTGTAGGCAACATAGCGATGTGCACTCAACATAATAGTTCGCAATCGATTTGCGTATGCCGCATATCGAGCATTTGTCGCAGTCGTATCAGGTCCAAGACCTTCATAGAGACTGTCCATCCAGTCATCTTCACGATCCACTAGCTTTTGCAGGTCCTTGGGAAGTTGTTCTCGAGGGAAGGCAGAATTGCCTGGTTTGCTACCATTTGCGTCTCCATTTTGGGCAGCCATTGAGAGCGGATGGAGGATGAAGACGTAAGTCGAGGTAGAGAGCAGTACAAGTTCTAAGCTGGCCCAAAAATTAGGTAGCAGCCTGCTCTCATTTGTATGTGTGGTTGTGGCAATTTGTAGAAGTGTGCATGTGCTCTTGAAAACTGGGGATCAATCCCGGGGAGCTGCGGGCAACTCTAGACCTGGGATGGCAAGGAATGACGAAGAGCTTGGGATTTATTTAAGATGGGGCCTGGGAAATTGTGGCTATGATGGTGAGAGGTCCGCGATTGGGGGATCCGGAATGGGCTCTGGGAAAATCGCCCCTGGCTTGGGAGGTGCGAGAGACCACAAGAACTGACTGCACTACATGGATTTAAGATGCGCCGTACAAAACCGACCTGGCCGTTGTTATGATCCGCTGTAGCACTTATATTGCCGAAGATATACAATTTTTGTCAGGCAAGAATAATTGCCCTTTTGGAGTCGCCATCTCTCAGCTTGGGCGTTCCTGTCTGACCACGAATTTGTTTTAGCTAGTCGAGCTTTGGAGCTGTTCACTCACTCCTCCTTGAACGGCCGCAGTTAGACTTGATTCCATTGAAGCACCATCCTCCCTTAATACCACTCATTTCCACCTCAGAAACCCCGTTCAAACCGTCAAGATGGTTGCCATGTACAATGTCTTCGGCCGACAGGTTGGCTCACACTGGGTATGTCCGACAATACCTCTCCAACCGATGATCGCAACAAACATCTGGAAATCTCATATCTAATATATTATAGCTGTCCATGGCTACCTTAGGATCGGTATTCGCTATCCCATTCCTTATGACACGAGGCTCAACTCCCAAGCAAGCGGCCACCCCTCCCATCAACGCTTCAAGCAAGGAGGAGGGCAAGTTTATCGAGTAAGCAATTTTTCCACGAGCTACACACAAAAGACATCCGGATTTTGACCCTTCTCCGCTTTCCAGAGATTTCCTGAAGTCAGTTGAGCAAGAGGACAAGAAACATTAGATCTCGGGCAAGGAGTCGCATTAGAGAAGGTTGGGAACAAAAGTCGAATCACTTCCTTTGATCACGACCATGCTGGAGAGTCCTGAATACAACCCTACGACTCGCATAACGCATTGTACATAAGTTAGATGGATGAAAAATTCAACTGAGATTCGCCCCCGGACACATCCTTCCGTGGACAGGTTATTCCCCACGAGTATCTCCTTCCGATCCTCATGGTTTCAGTTCAAACATTTCCCCGCCCTCCGTCGGTCGTCCCATTTTGACCCTCGCCGAACGTGCTTGGAGATCCATAACAATAGAAAATAATGTCTGGCTGGTGCTCTTTTCTCCTACGGCTCGATTGATTGCTGTGGGGAAATTCTGCTCATCTTTCAAAGCTTCACTGATAGCATGGACTGACGGCTCTCCGATCTCCTTGATCAACTCCTGAATTCGATCCAATCGGGTGGGCGAGTCATTCAAAAATATTGTCCCCTCTACTTGATGTTTTTCCACCAAGTGATTCGTGTGAGTACAGATTCCATTTGCATCTTGCGGCATCTCCACGACGTCAAGAGCCGTGCATTCGAACCCATTCGCACCAGTCGAACCATCTGCAATAGTGATGTGGCAGGCGGAAGCCAGCCCGACCTTGCGGAGAGCATTTTCAGCCTCCGCTCTCGAAGCACTATTCAGCACCGTTCGGAGCGCGAGATGGCAAGGGATCTTGTTATATGAGACCCCTGGTGCTTGAATGGCGTTGAGAGTGACGCCAACTCCGGCGGAATTCAACCCAATTTTACCGATGAGGCCTGCTTCAGTCATCATGTGAATCGTCGGTTTATTGCCTTGTTCGATATGCAAGCTAATGATATTAGGCGTTTGCTCGAAATTCCAATCCCAATTCTGAGCCAGAAAACTGACGTCTGGCTCTTTCCAGGCCAGAGCAGTGCATCCATCGCTGAGCATACCATATGCAATCTCAGTGCGAACGTTGAGGGCGATGATTGATGCTAGATCATTTTCAGATCCATCCGCCACGCCTTGCATCTCCTCGATATATTCTGGATAAGACGACTCCAAGAGTGGAAGGAATCCTCTCGCGACATCACGTACCTCCGGCCAGGAGAGCTTGGTCCGCGACTTGAAAAAAGCCGAGTAGAAGGCTATACTGCCATGGACTTGGTCCTTTGCTTCTTGTCCATGTTGCTTACCAATCTGTAACATCGGTTAGCATACGTCAAGGATTCATCTGATGGAGGAGATGGGTACTTCATATGGTGTTCCTGAACAGCGAATATGCTTCATGGTGGCTGATATAACAGATTGTTTATGCCCGTACTTGGATGGTTGATTAAATGCTCTATCTGTCTTTGGATTCTACAAGAAAATATAAAGAATCGATCGTGTAAACCATGGGCTAAATTGAGTAAATGATATTCTCGTTACGGACATGAGCGCACTTGCTTGATTCCTGCTGGTCTCCATTTGTTCTCTACCAATATTCTCTCGTCTCAATCTCTCTAATGGTACAACCGAGGAACGGGAGATCCCCTCTCCAATTTTTGGCACATGGATTTTTCTCCACCTCGCATAATCGTATTTCCCTCCGTCGGCGCGCGCCTTTCGACCAACCTCCCTACGCGTTCTTCTCCTACATTGATACTCCATCTATTCGTTCCCTAATTATCCCTTCTCATTTTGATGCGGGTACCCTTCCCTCTAAGTCTGCGCGTTGGCACAGACATCATCGCCACTGGCCGGATACTCTGTCCAGTCAAACCTGACCAGAGAAGACTGGTACGGCTAACTAAGCGCTATCTCCACCCCAGTGAACTATACATTCTAGAGCGACGATTTCCTGCATGGAAGGCTTTAGAGTCGTCAAGTGAATCCCAGAGACGCCAGCTATCTGGCTGGCTGGCGGGACGCTGGGCCGCGAAAGAAGCAGCCAAAAAGGCATGGGGAGCGATTCATTTAAGCTTCACAGACCTCAAAGTCGAGACCGAAATCGGAGGCAGTGTGCAGATTGTCTGTGATGTCGGCCGTGGCAGTGAGGATGGATCGAAATCTTTACCCAATGACAGCAACAGGGTCACAGAGCAAATTGCGCAATTGAGCATCAGCCATGATGGCGATTATACCATCGCGACCGTGATTGCAACACCTCTGCACACTGATATTATGACCGAGCTCGCCGCTAGGAAGGCCAAAGCCGAAGCTAAGGTCTCGGACATGCACGATCTGGCTTAGGCTCGCTCGAAAGCCTTCTACTATATGAATGGTGGTTCCATACCAACACATTCGTACACTACTCGTATAGCCATCAGATGTGCGGTTCATTCCTGGACTTCATCAAACATGTCCCACAAGTTCACCGACACAGCCAGCTACGAGCAAGACGGGCGCTGGGGCGCCGTTGACGCCTACACATCTGCCCATCTCTTCCCAGCATCTCGCAATAAATACCACGATGCGCTAGAGTTCGCATACACAAACTCGATCTCGAAGGGATTACCGGATATCGCATCATACCCAGCGCAGGGGCGGTATCTGTCGCTGCAAGCACAGATCGCCGGTGCGACGAACGTCCTGGAAGTCGGAACCCTCGGCGGCTACTCGTCCATCTGGATCGCGTCGGGACTTCCGGCCGACGCGAACATCACCACCGTCGAGGTCGATCCGAAACACAAGCTGGTCGCGGAAGAGAACATCGCGAACGCGGGACTCAGCGACCGGATCAACGTCCATTTGGGCGCTGGGCTAGATGTGCTCCCGAGGCTGGTGGAGGAAGTAAAGGCCGGGAAACGTCAGCCGTTTGACTTCGTCTTCATCGATGCAGACAAGGAGAACAACCTGGCTTACTTCGAGCTGATCTTACCTGCTGTTCGGTCGCGGACACCGATTTTCGTGGACAATGTCGTGCGGCGGGGGAAGCTGGCGAGTGAAGAGCTCGCGAAGGATGATTCGCGGGTCGCGGGCGCGAGGAGGCTGGTCGAGGCTGTGGGCAGGAACGAACGGGTTGAAGCTGTTGTTATTCAGACGGTCTCCGAGAAAAATTATGATGGGTTCTTGCTCGCTGTTGTCAAGTGAGCGCAGATCTGGCAGACATCGAGGCTTGTAAAGTGGTCCTCACGCTGGAACTATTGGTATAGGTGGCGGCCGCGGACATGATCTTTCTCGGGTCTTGTTTCCCAGCTTGAAGGGGTATGTTTGCTCACTTGAGCTAGGCATTTCGCTTCTCTTTGATTTTCGTGGTCCTGTTCTCGATTCTCGAACCTTTAGATGTTGATCTACTATCATACTCCTTCCCTTACCTACTACGACTCTCTGTCCTGGCACGTTTGTCTTTTTCGTTACTGCTTCCGGAGGTGAATCTAGTCTTCCATCCCATACTATGTAACCGAAGTCCTTGATCCCCATATTTGTGCTGTCGCTTTTCCAATACCATCGGCCCTTTTCAACATGGAGATAGTATTATATTATACAGGCTGATAATTGGTAATAAAATACTCGCTACACTGTTTGGCGACACCCTACTCCACAGGGTCGCAAAGAAAGTATGCATCAGAAAAACGCGTGTGGCTAACTGCCATGCTTAATGGGGAGCATGACTCGCCGCCGACCTGGTTCTCTTCCTAAGTCTCTTGTTCTCCCATCATTGCTTGAACCTCGTTCAGATGCTTGATAGTGTCCAAGGTAATAGGTTTGTCTGAACCTATTTGCTCTGCGTACCCAACAGCTGCTCGCTGATGCATTTTCTGCTGGTGTATTAGCCTGTTTTGCCTCATAAACATGACTCAAATTCGTTGTCAATCTCAGAGCTGACATAGTCTCAAACAGGGAGGCCCCCTCGCAGTAATTCAGACCCGTAAGGAACTGTTCCGCTAGCTGTATAAGCCTCCGCCGGAAAACCATGGCGTTGAGGGTCTGTATATGCTCAAGGCCAACCAGCTTTTTGGAGCCAGCCAACGTTTTTGCCGCCAACACGGTCACCAACTCTGTTCGCCCCTGCTCGCAATACACGCATGGGAGATCACTAATAGATTGAAGCGTGCGAGGGTGCTTGGGACCCAACGTCTTAATGTAGCCGGTCATACCAGCGCAATAGCCATTGATCCTTTTTGGCCCCATGCGGTCGGGAGACTGTAGACACAAGGGAAGAGAGACTTCTCCGAGGCAGGAGCCTGCTTCCTAGCAGGGTATTATCACGGCTGACGTCTAAAATCTCGATATCCATGTCAACAACAGCATCCCTCCTTAGCCGGGCAGGAAGATTTATGACCCAACCCCTGGCGGCTGGCCAAACTCTTCCCAAGCCTAAGGTGCCGGTCTACCTATATATCGGTGACTGGTGGGTGCCTACGTCGACGGGACGGCAAAAGAGTCTGGAAAGGGAAGGAGAGTTGTGAATATAGATGTATATAGGTCCTGTCCCTTGTACACACCCTCTCCTGAGTCTTGACTCTTGTAAATATGGAGGTGTGTTTTGCTGGCGTCTCAGATCCATACTAGTATACTTTACCAGGCTTTCCTTCGTGAACTCGGTTGTGACTTTCTCTTCAAAAAACTCCTACCACATAAATATAGAACTTGAAAAAAGAATTCTAACTATTTTCTTGCATAGTATAGTATAAATCTAACATCTGGACTTCAGTAGATTGGTTCTTCTCCACCGACATCGACAGAATGTACCACACGTGCTTTCACCGCATTCTGCTTCTATACTCGTAATCCATCTCTCCCACATTTTAGGACCTGTCCTCTCCTTTATTATTTTATATTTATAAGCTATCCTCTCTCCATCGACTCCTGACGCGCTGCCAGGAATCCTTCTCGCCGAGACCACCCTTCTTCTCCAGGCCGAGACCGCGCTCCACCCACTCCTGGCTGCCCATCTCTGTGAGACGGGAGAGGGCACGTGCGAACGCGAATCGCTCCTCGTCGCCGCTAAACAGACTGCTTTGCTTCAACATGCTCATGCTCATGCCAAGGTCATCCATGAGGTTACGCATGACATCGTCGACGTCGTGACCCTCGCTTTCGTGGGATTCGGTTTTGGCAGTCTGGGCAGCGACTTTTTTGTCGTCGCTGCTGGCCGCTTCACCTTCTCGGGCGACTTTTCGGTTCACTCCTTCGAGGGACTCGTCGAGTTCTGTTTTGGAGAGGAAGAGCTGTGAGAGTGGAACGGCGGTTGTGAGAACTAATTTGGCTTGTGATTCGTAGACGGCGTCGATGAAGGTGATGAACCGTCGAGCCCAGTCGCGCTCACGGTGGGTCATGCCGGGTACGTCGGTGACGATGAAGGCATCAAAGGAACGCATCATCTCAATGTAATCGGCAGCTCCGGTGGCACGGCCGATGAGTTCTTTGAATGTGAAGCGTGCAGCGCGGCCAGAAACGAGAGGGATTTGAACGTCGCGTCCCCAGACCGTAATAGTGGCTGGGTGAGGTGGATCCGCTTCCGGGTCACCAAGGAAGGAGAACCACTTACTGGCGTGGGAGACGGCGGCCCGGTCGAGAGGGTGATGGTAAACTCCGGAAGGGGGCCGGGGGAGTTTTCGATAGTCGGTGGAGGAATCGAGATTTATAACGCGCAATTGTTTCTTAAGGAGGTTTATACAGGGAATGAAGGATTGGCGTTGGATGCCGTTCTTGTATAGATCGTCTGGGTGTCGGTTGGATGTAGTCACGAGGACGACGCCGTGGGACATGAGAGCCTCAAGCAAGCGACGCAGAATCATGGCGTCGGCAACATCGGTACACTGAAACTCGTCGAAGCATAAGATTTGTGCGGTTTCGGCAATATCGGCGGCGACAAAGGGGACTGCATCAAATTCGCTGCCGTGCTCCATTCGGATCTTGTGCAGGCGCTTATGGACATCCTGCATGAAATTGTGGAAGTGAATACGTGTCTTGGACGTCATATTTGGTGGGAGGGTGTCGTAGAAGAGATCCATCAACATGGTCTTGCCCGAACCCACGTCTCCATACATGTAGAGGCCCTTGGGGAGATTCTCGGGTATCTCATTGATGACCTTCTTTTTCTTGCTGGCGCCGAATATCCCGCCGAAAAGGGATTTCTTGACGGGTTGTAGGTCGTCAATGCTCGGGTGGACGACTTTGGGCGGATGGTAGTCTATAAGACTGTCGTGAAGGTCTTGAAGGTGTTCGACCAGAGCTGTACTAGGAAGTGGTTAGCCAAGGAACCGGCGCTGATTGGGGCTACATCGACGTTTGGGGAGTTCTTACTTCTCTGATGCTCATCATCACGTAATTTCCTTGAATGCACCCGGTCGTCGTACTCTTCCAAAGGTCCGTGTATCGCAGCATTGGTCACGGTAGCAAGCTGTCGGTGTTGACCCCGCAATCGCGAGGATGGCTTGGGGGTATGGGACGCAGTTACGGCGTAAGGTTGGTCTAATAATTTGCGACGGGAGGATTGGTGGAAGTGCCTCCTCTGTCTGCTCAAACAAGTAGAACAGAGTGATCTGCGGAACGGTTGTACCGAAGCAGGATCAAAACTAAAGGTTCTCAAGTATGCTTGGAAGGCATTCGGCACTGGCCGCGCCGAGGCCTTCATTATTTGATTTGGGTATTTGGTTGCTGAGCTTGGGAAGAGAACGAGAGGAGTGATGAGAAGCAGAATGGCAAAGTGGCAATCAGCGTAAGAGTATCGAGAATAAAAAATAAATACGGTGCTGGGTAAACGATGAGCTGTAAATTGGTTTAGCCCTTAGCAAACTCGAAAAAGCATTGGAAGCGAGACTCGGTGAAGGGTCGGGTATTTGGCATGGGTGTGAGTGGTTGGCAGATGGTGGAGGCTTGATATTAGAGATCTTAGAGATGGGGGCATCATCTAATCTAATCTTCGGGCAAAGAAATAAGATCCGAGTCACGTGGTAAAAATAAATTGCCGAGCAGCTGACGGTGAACAGATGTTCCCTTTCCCGCGTTACTATAGTAGAACCGCTCAGTCCAACATTAGCCAGCCCACGTCTCGCCCCGCGCCGCACTGCATTCCGACGTCATGCTCGTATCACTTCTGCTCCAGGCACGACGTTGAAAAGTGTATGATCCGACGGTCAAGGTGGAAACATGGGATTAAAAGAGTGCTACCAAGGCCGCAGCGGCAATGCCATATACATATAGGGACAAGAGGCGAGCAAATCATTCAGGCCTACAATCGTCCATCATCCAACATCCAACATCGTCATCTTCGTCTGCTGCTGCTCTGATATCCCCTTCTCCCCTTCATCCGGCTGGTTAGCTAATTGCAAGAAAAGAGTAGTCGTTCCCATGGTGAGCATGGTCCGTTCATCCATCACTCGGTCCTCGTAGGCTGGAGACAATCCCATTCTATCCCCATCCAAGTTCCCGCTTATCCCTTTCCGCCACCACCTGTACTTTTGTTGTCCACCCTGAGAGGTTGTAGGGAGGAGAGATAGAGAGGGAGACAACACAAGAGAGAGGGTATCCCGAAATCTGGACTTTGACCATAACAGCCCATCCTTTCCATTCCAACGCCCGAAATTTGAATTCGAACCCGGTTACGCCAAACGTTGACACATAAAAGCATTGATCATCCCTTGCATCAGGTCGCCCTGGTTCTTCGCCTGTATGAGAGCTTTGGTTCAAGACACACTTTTTGCCAGGTACGTTTTTGTCTGCTGAACATTCCACAATTTCAGCCTCAACCCACATTAAACGCCACATATAGTGTGAGCTTGGGGTTCCGCTGCAAAGCCACATCTAGATTGTCGTCGTTTTCCAGGTCGATGAAACTGTTCGTTGGCTCGTCTTTATACTGTACCAGGATGTTCTCGTTGACCTTTAGTCTTTCCATCAGTCTCTCTTTCAGTGCAGAAAATGAGACATCCTGTGGAACTCGGATCGCAATAATGTCGTCTTGGAAGAACACTTTGACCTTCATACCACCGCCAGCATTGTTTGCCTTCATACTCGAGGACGTTGAAGCCTGGGTCAAATTGCTTGCTTGTGAATGGAGATATGGGGGTCGATCCATCCCACCTCCTGCTGACATGGGCATTTGTCGTTGTTGCTGTGATACTCGACCGGATGGCGGTGGCATCCCTCCATATGCGTTGCCTGTTCCTATCTGGTTGGACGAAACTCGTGAAACTGGTTGCATCGATTGTTGTGACCCTCCAGACAATCGATAATCCTCTCCCAATGCACTGGGATCAATCTCAAAATCCTGGCCGGGCTTGGGTTTAAACAGGTTTCGCACCAACATGCTTCTGGAAATGTGTGGTGGCATCCCCACAATCTTCTTCATATACTCATCCAAATTTTGTCGTCGACCGTTAGATATAGCATCCGTAACATGGGCCACGGGCCCTGGCATGAATGGGAGGGTTCGAGGTTTGCCTGTGTTGCCCGCTTCTTCCGGGAACATCTCTAACAAGGCAATTTGGAAATCATAAAAGTCTGCATAATATCGCGATAGCTCCCACCACCGTCCGTCCTCCATCTGACATTCGATAATATACCAATACATGTCGTTGTCAAAACAATACCTCGGAACACATGCGCTGACGGGTGCAAGCGGCATGGACGATTGTTGTTGTGGCTGCTGAAATTGCTGCTGTGATTCCTTTCGCACAGATTAGCTTCGCCGTAGTAGAGACGTAACGATACGGGCTGGTACTTACGTAGTTCTGGCTGGTCAGAGATGCCTGTGATGAACCACCATTCTGCAAACTCATGCGAGCCATTTCGACGGTCATCTGGTTCGGAGGCTGTCCTCCGTCAAATTTGCCCAGGCTGATGCTACTGTTTTTATACTCGGCAGCAAATTTCTTCCACTCTTCGACGCGAGGCACACCAGCTTTGCGCACTGCTTCCAAGGGATCTGCTACCGATTGCATCGTGGCCATATCCTTAATATCGACAAATGACACCGGAATCAATCCCGGGCCCCCCAAACGCGAAACGGGCTTCGCAACAAACCATTCGGGGTTGGACTGTGCGACCACAATGATTGCTTCGCCCGCTTTGGCATCCAATTCATCTGCTCTTTCGGCATTGAAGTCGTACTGTACGACGCCGTATACCATGGCGCCAGTGGGCTTTCCTGCCATACTTGGGCCTCGGGTGTGATTTGGTGGTCTGGTAGTGGCAGTGGATTCGGATCTGGTATGGCCTGAGTTGGTGGAGCCTTTCTCAGAAAACCCAGAATCATGACCGTCGGGTTGCTCTCCTGGAGAAGATAGGGAAGTACCAGACTGTCTTTGTTGTTTGCCTACTACTTCGAAAAAGGCGACGGGAACGAGGCCCCTGGCGTTAGGCACAAGGGGGTTGCAAGCCTCATACCACTCGGTATCGTCCTCGCGGCTCAAAACGTGGAAGAAGTCACCCTTGTGAAATGCAAGCTGCTGCCCATCCTTATTCTGCGGCTCGAAATCGTATAGGGCTTTGATGACTTTCTTGGGGGGTAATGCCAGAGGGGATTTGGCAGAAATTGTAGCTCTGTTCCCAATGTTCCCGTTGCTCTCTGATTTCTCTGATTTTTTGGATGTACGATTAAGGCGCTAGAAAGACACCCAAGTCAGTACCAAGTCCAAGGCGGTTCTGGGGTCTGGGTGCGTGGCGAGAGGGAGCGGCAGAAGGGCAGCGCGTCGAGAGTGTGAACGAACCTTCATAGTCGCATGCACGACGTGATGGTGAGCTTGATGCCCCGCAGTTGGCGGTTGGTGTTGGCGTTCGCAGGCAAAAAGGCAGAGTGGCCTGAGATGGAACTTGGAAGTACGAAAACGGAGTAAAAGGGTGGCTTCGAGGATCTAGATCAATGGCCTACGGGCAGAAGCAGTCGCAGATTGGAACCTTGGAACTTGCAAAATTTCCAAATTCGTTGAAACTTGAGAAGAATTGTGTTTCAGGTAGACAGGGTGGACAGGGCAGATAGCGGACTGGAGGAGACTGGGAAGTGGACTGGTGGTCTTCGATGATGGGACTGGCCAGCAGGCCAGGGACACGCTTGGGTGACGTTCAGGCTCGTCGGGCGCTGGCTCAGGCTTAGGTTGGCGGCAGTGAAGCGTGGATGGCGCATGGATGGTGTGGATGTGGATGTGGATTGGATGTGGGTTCGAATGTGGATTGAAGGGTTGACCGGGGAATTGATTATTGGGAACAAAGGGTCGATGTGTTTGCTAAACAAGAACAAGGGCGATCGGGTTGTTGGTCCGTGGAAGAGGTTTTTTGGGGGGGCCAGTAGGGGTGGCAGAGCCTAAAAGGCCCCCCGTGGGTACGTATTTATTGGCACCGGTACGGAGCACTAATTAGTACGGAGTACCTAAGTAGGTAGAACGCGTGCAACGGAGTACCGAGCACTAACTCCCTAAGCAGAGTCTTTGCCATCGCGACGGAGAATGGGGACCACTGGATGGGATGAGGGCGTGAGTTGGAACGGCAAGCCCGTAGGATATCAACGGGTGACTCTTCAGCCGAGATTGATGGGCACAGGCACAGGCCACATGGCCCATGCACTCCGTACTTTGCACGAGCGCTAGAATCTCGGTCGGGTTGATGGACTAGTCAACTCAAAACAAGGGCACACATGAACAGGAGGGAAAACATCAGATTAAGATTGCTTCTCACGGTCCGCTTGTCCCCTCTCTTTTCAATAGGACAAGGTGCCTTTAGACCTCTGATACTACGGAGTGCAGTCGACCTACCAACCTACCTACCTAGATAGGTATGTATCTAGAGATACGATACTGGTACCAATGGACCAGCATGATGAGTGAGAATGACGATAATTACAAGAATAATTACGCCCACTTAACGCGTTTATACCATCCGTAGCGCGCCCTTGGATTGCCGATTTTCAAATGGTTTTTGCCGCGATCTGTCGATGACTAATTGCTTGGCGGCGTGTTATTACATCACCATTACGGAGAACTCCGTTCGGGGTGGGTGATACGGTGATACCAAGTACTCCGTACCTAGGTACATAGGTACCCAGGTACTCCGCGCCTCTAGATGAGCATTAGCGATGCTGCAAGCCTGCCACCTTGGTAGAACCTTTCAAACCCAGTCGCCTGTTGATAGAATAATTCCATCACTCGACTAATGTACCTCCTAGGCAATCCTGAGTTAGACTATCATCTACCTCGACGGAGTACCGAATCCTCCGTACACGTGGAAGAGAGTGCCTAACTTAGACTCGTCGAACTTCTTGGGTTGGCCTTGAGTCCCTTGTGGCACTGTGCGCTTACGAGGCCAGGGCCCTTTCTCAATTCATACAGCCGATGCTCTCCATCTCGTTCCCAGAAGGAGTATCCATATGTACGAGGTCCAGTATTAATTACCTGTGAGTAATTGTCCTTATGAATAACATTGGGTTTGTTTTGTTCTATTTGTATGAGCATTGTCTACTATACATTTGTGCCATGGTGTGACACAGTCGAAATGCTCGTACTCCAAACACAAATGCTGGTGATATCCATTCTGTCGCTTGATCGATGAAACCACTTGATCCAGTATGGAAATGGTAATCAACTCAAGAGAAATTGTGACTGTATCACTAAAACAATGCTGGCTCCATCTCCCAAGGTAATTCGCTTGTAAACAGTCAACGCCGAGCTAGTTTGGTGACACCGCGCTTTGTGACAACTAGCCTAATTCGCCAGCTTCAAGAGAAGACACAAGCAAAATGCAATTCCAATGTTATATTTGCCCCTTGATGTCGATTTGCCCGAACGCTTTCGTTTTGGCAGTTTGGAAGATGGCTCCCGCCTTGCCAGTTAAAAACCACACGTCACCATCGCGTTCCTCTAATAGACTTGGTGACTCTTCAGGGATATGCTCTAGGATGAATTGGCAAGCTTCTTCATCTGACTCGAACCCCAGCTCCTCAGTCACTAAACGGAGTCGCACGTCGGGTTTATACCTGTCACAATGTCAATCCAGCAACCTTCAGGAGATCGGGGGTGGGTACTTACGATTTGCACATGCACGCAAGTGCTGCGAGCCGTTCCCGTCCTACGAACATGTCCATCAAGTATGCACCCATATCAGGCACACTGAGATACAGCTTAAAGAACTTGTGGTAATTTCCAAGTGCTAGAGCAGATCGCACTTCAAGGGCATGCTTGATCGCTGGTTCTTTTTTGTCTGCTTCGGTTAGATCGGAAAGCACATCATTCATGTCAGTGCGGTTGCACGTATGGATAAAGTAGAGAATACGGTATGCTTTGAACTCCACCGGGTGACCTCCAAGATTCTGTCGGTACAGAGCTCTTAGTTGTGTTTGGCACTGATTATACTCACCCAGGTCACCCTTCTCCAAGGCTATCCGTGCATGGTACTCGTAAACACTCGTCGTGAATTCATTCTTGATATGTTGCACTGTCAGGTCCTGTCGAAGTGATTTGAACTGATCGCAAATGTAAACATAGTTGGCGTCAGCACGCCATTTCTTCTTCAGGAGTTCAAGAGTTTTCTTCAACACTTCCAATGGTCGAACATCATCAGGATTGGGTGCCGATGTTAGACGGAAATAATTCTTTTCCAGTTTCTGGGAACGCCCCACGATCGGTCCACTGGCTTTGGGTTCGGGCGAAACGCCCCGAGAGGACTCTTGTGTGCGTGGAGAATTGGATCCGGCTCTCGAGTCTTCAAATCGCTTCTTTCGTGATTCCAGGTTCGCATTTGACTTACTTACGGATTTGCTCATATCAAGCTTCGGTCGTTTCTCATTAGGTGCAAACGAGACACGATCCGCCAGAGATCCAGACCCTTGGCCATTCGTTCTCCAAGGGGGTATCGAGATCACATTCTCCATTTCGGTAGACTTGCGTTTACGAGGTCCGTCCGTTTGGAGGGGCTGATATGAGTTGGCTGGTCCATCCGTGCTTGATGGTGTGGGGATAGGAGGCGGGGACAAAGGGGCAAGTAATGCACGGATTCGCTCTTCCTGAATCATCTGTTGTGGTAGAGGTAGCTGGGCCCAGTTGGTGGTCTCTAGTCTACCATGTGTGGTAGCATCTGTTATTATTTGTTTCAATCTTGACTCAATCTCCGGCCCGGTAACTTCAGGTATTGAATTTTCCCGTGCAAATGAGCGATTGACATAATCACGGACTTCGGGGGACCAGTTTATCTTTTTCTTGGGTGGAACTGATGGGGCTGTAGAAGTGGGTGAAAGGCTAGCCGGAGGGACGTATGGCTGCTGGGAATTCAAAGGAGGTGGTACATAGTATGGTGGCGGGAGGGGGTTAGATTGGTGACCAAATGTCTGGCGAGCAGGAACTGATATGTAAGCATTTTGGCTGTTAATTGGCGCGTAAGAGTTTGAAGACTGCCACGGAGGGCGTCCAGAAGCAGAAGAGTACATGACTGTTTGAAAGCAAGGAAGAGAAAGAGAAAAGGCTGGAGGAAGTGCAGAGAAGTTGAAAAAGAGGGCGCCAGGCAAGGCAGCAGTGACTCTTTCAACGGAAGTCACACCAGTTACTGTGAGTAATACGTCCTTGACCACAGATGCTTGTGATCGGTAGGCCGTGTTTAGATGACAATTTGTGTGCTATAGAGAGACGGTGAGGCGGATGATGGCAGTTCGAGGTGAAGTCGAAAGTCCAAGAAACGAGTCCGTGGCCAGGCTTGGCGGGCTAACCACAAACGACCATTATAATCACGTGCCGACCCTTGCTGCCTTCAGCCTTCGGAAACCCGCTTTGGCTATCGATCTCGTTGGTAGGTCCTCGAACCACCCATTTGCTCCTCCACTTCAACCTTGCCCCTAAGGATGATGACTAAATCCTAATTTCAATGTCCAAAAATGATAATACGAAGATATAGTCATAAGCCGGATGTTCCTCAAAAAGCCAGAGCTGACGGCTGGCTCTCGACCCACTCTATCTCAAGATGAGACATTACTCTCTGTCCAAGATGGGGTTGGTCTTTACGAAGGGTAACGATTTCTCTCCTGTCCCGGAGGCGAATTGGATTGTACTAAGATGGCGACAGGAAATACAAGATAGATACGTGCCAGAAAGGCCATGCTTATCTGACTTCCCATCGAGTATGCTATGTCGATGATGCTGACCCACGAGCCAATTCCTGGGCTCTGGACCTGAAAGATGTCGAAAGACACGAGTTTCAGGTATGCCAGATATGATCTAAACAGATTTCTCTCTCACTAAAACTAAGGTTACCAGGCCAGCTTTCTCAAATCTTCAGCCAAAATCACCCTCTTTCCTAAACCCCTAAAGCGTGGATTTGGTACTCTACGAAAGGGAGCGGGAGGACAATCACCCTCCTTTCAAAGAGTCGCTTCCGCCTCTTCACCAAATTCCCGGTCTGCTAGTCCCTTCCGCTCATCGACGATCGTGGCTGTTGTTGTTGGAACTTGGGTTTGTCCAATATGCTCATTCTCAAATCCTGTTCCCTCCAATTTTGACCCGACCATCGCTACGGAAGCATTTCCACTACCGCCATGTCTTGCTTGTGGTATTAAGCCACCCTTTGCTCTTGTATTAAAGGCAGCCGTTGCAGCCAACGCAAACCGTGTTCCCGACAGTAGTCAGCACCTTGATTTCACCAATCAACCAGGCTCTCGACAGTCTTATCACGAAGAGCTCAATCCTTCTGGGGAGAACACCTGTCCTCGCTGTACGTTCCATAACGCCCCTGGAATGAGTATATGTGAGCTATGCTCTGCGCCCCTACCGAATGCAGTATCGGTGCACAGACTCTCCTTCCAGAATTCGAATCCGCGAGCTGATTCTCCTGGTCCTGAGATATCGGGGCGTTCGTTAGAAGTGGATCATGAGCCTCAGATGGTCAAATTCTCCTTCCGGACGGGCGGTGATCGTGTATTCTATGATCGATTAAAAAATGCTATGATTCAACGAAAATGGTTGTTACAGCAAGCGCCGCCCATACCGCAAGCAGATCAAGGCCGCTCCACTACACCTCTGGGCGGTCCAGAAATCAAGGCAACACCAGAATCTCAAGTTGTAGCTGCTGGAATTGCTGGGCTCGAACAGCGGGGATTGAGGACTCGCAAGAACAACGAGGCAGTGCTTGGTAGCGCCTTTGAGGACCTCGAGGCCTTGATGGCCTCAGCAAAAGATATTGTGGCGTTGGCTGAGCGGTTTGCGGCGGAGTCGGGGTCAAACAAAGAATCGCTCGGAACGTCATCCGATCCAGTACTATCGCAATCGGCTGTAGCCCTGGGAATGATCACCACAAAAGATGTTCTTGGAGACAGTTCAAATATGCTCTACATCAACGAGCTTGCACGCAATTTGGCAGAATACGCAACCGATGACAGAAGAGGAGTTCTTCGTCATCAGGGAGGAACAATGAGTCTGGTTGACCTTTGGGCGGTGTTTAACAAAAGTCGAAATGGAGTTGAACTAGTCAGTCCGGCAGATCTCCACAAGGCTGCCGAGGCCTGGGAGAGGCTTGGACTCCCAATCAAGCTCAGGCGTTATCGCAGCGGGCTTTTGGTTGTGCAACGAAAAGATGCTAGTGACGAGAAGACGATCAGACAACTCCAGGACTGGCTTAAATCACTAAAAACTACACAACCTGACCCGCCTGTGCCATGGAACTGCGAAACGTTTGGCATGGGAGTTACGGCTCAACAAGCAGCCGCAAAGTTTGGCTGGAGTTTAGGAGTTGCCAGTGAAGAACTAGAAATGGCTGAAGAAACAGGAGCACTGTGTCGGGAGGAAGGGGTGGAGGGACTGAAGTTCTGGCTTAATATCTTGATTGAAGATGATTAGCCCTGCGATCAATGTACAGTGAATTGGATAACATAAGATAAACTACCCAGGTAGTTCTCAATGCCGACAACTCAGTCTGTCCTTCAAGTTTGGACGAATGGCTACCGTGGTGGTGCACCCCTGACCGAGACCTGATACCCTGGCACGTGACGGGCCTAGAATAAGGTCCTCTCGGCTAACTTTCCTCTCGACTAAATTTTGTCTCCTGAACATCGCATCTCGTCCGCAGCCATGAAAGATTTGAAAGGGTGGAATTCTATACAAGACTATTGTCCACTGAGGTTCTCGTGCAGCACCATGAATTCTTCTCACTTCAGTCACTCCTTCCATTGATTTTCGGTTTCAAATGGCTCGACTCAGCCGCGGGGGCTTCCTGGCCCTGGCGGTTGTCTTCCACCTCGTGTACCTCCTGTCTATCTTCGATGTATACTTTGTCAGCCCCATCGTCCATGGTATGAGGCCATATGCCGCTCCTCGAGACCAAGCTCCGGCCAAAAGACTGGTCTTATATGTTGGCGATGGACTACGCGCAGACAAGGCCTTCCAATCCTTCCCAGATCCCTCACCTCCTGACCCAGCCAATGCCGATTTGACCCCTCGACCGTTGGCTCCGTTCCTTCGCTCTCGCATTCTAGAACATGGCACCTTTGGGGTTTCTCATACTAGGGTCCCTACTGAATCCAGACCCGGTCATGTGGCTCTTATCGCGGGCCTCTATGAAGATGTTTCTGCCGTCACAACTGGCTGGAAACTCAACCCCGTTAATTTTGACAGTGTCTTCAACCGGAGCCGGCATACATGGAGTTGGGGAAGCCCTGATATCCTTCCCATGTTCAAAGAAGGCGCAACTCCAGGTCGAGTGGATGCTGATCAATATGGCGAAGAATTTGAAGACTTCACTCAAGATGCAACCATGTTGGATACTTGGGTGTTTGACAAAGTCAAGAATTTGTTCCAGTCGGCAAGTACAAATTCTACATTGAATACTATGTTACGGCAAGATAAATCAGTATTTTTTTTGCATCTCTTGGGCTTGGATACTACGGGCCACTCCTATCGTCCTTATTCCAAAGAATATCTGCACAACATCAAAATCGTCGACCAGGGAGTGCAAGAAATCACAAAATTGATTGACGAATTCTATGACGATGGTGAAACTGCTTATGTGTTTACTGCAGACCATGGCATGAGTGATTGGGGTAGTCACGGAGATGGCCATCCAGACAATACAAGAACGCCCTTGATTGCATGGGGTGCGGGTGTGGCACCTCCTCAGCTTTTTCCCAACAATCAAGCCCCTGGCCACGAAGACGGCTTTTCCTCCGATTGGGGCTTGGATCATGTTCGTCGACATGATGTTGCCCAAGCTGATGTCGCTGCTTTGATGGCATACTTGGCTGGTCTAGAATTTCCTGTGAATTCAGTTGGCGAGTTGCCCTTGTCGTATCTTTCAGCCACCCCCAAAGAGAAGGCAAATGCAGCCCTTACCAACTCTAAACAAGTTCTGGAGATGTACAGGGTCAAAGAAGAGCAGAAAAAAGCCACGGCATTGAAGTTCCAACCTTATCCCCCCTTCTCAAGGACCAATTCTTCAGTTGTGGATCGAGTTGCAGCCATCGAATCGGCCATATCAACTCAGCATTATGAAGCAGCAATCGACATTTCGGCCGACCTATTGCATCATGCCATTCAAGGATTGCGTTATTTGCAAACTTATGACTGGCTCTTTCTTCGAGCCCTGATCACTCTAGGCTACCTGGGCTGGATCGTCTATGCTATTACTACCGTTATCGATTTGCATGTCCTGCAAGGTGCTGTATCAGAAGAAAGAACACCAGCCTCAACCATTGCATTCTCATCCATCCTAGTTACCCTGTATTCATCATTTGTCATCGATCGATCACCTCTGACATACTACGCATATGCTGCATTCCCGGTTTTCTTTTGGGAAGAAATCTTTGCTCGGAGAAAAGCGCTAGTTTCTGGCTTTAGAGCCCTTTTTGGGCATATTCAAGGGGTTTCCGGTTATTCGGCGCTGGCTTTTCAGTCACTACTTTATCTTGTTGCACTCGAGGCTTTTGTAAGTTATTCATTCTCCCTATCCATTCTACCAATTCTTCCTAACAGAGACCAGGTTCAATCATATTTTCACCGCACAATTCTAACTGTGTGTTATATTCTCGGTGCTGCTTACCCCATAATGTATGGAAAGAAATTTGTGCACGACAATGTTCTGCTCGTACTCGCATGGGCAGCCGGCTGTTTGGTCTTGAGCACATTCACTCTGCTACCTGCAAATAAGCTCGAAAACACGACCACCATCACGGCTGGAGGCTGCCTCATGGTTGGAGCGGGTCTCATCTATCTCCTCTTCGAACATCACATTACTTCCAAATCGAAATCCATGAACGCAACGAGCTCTCAGCCCAATCCGATTTCTCGGGTACTCATGGGGCTTCAAATCGGAGTTATCGTATTAACAATAATCGTCACACGCTCGAGTGCTGTCTCAATTCAAGCCAAGAAAGGTCTGCCTCTAGGAAATCAAGTCGTTGGATGGTCCGTCTTGATTGCATCGTTAATATTGCCATTTGTACATCGAATCTCTCCCAACAAGCACTACCTCCATCGATTGGTAATTATCTTTCTCACATTCTCACCATCGTTCATCCTTTTGACAATCTCATATGAGGGTTTGTTCTTCTTTGCCTTTTGTTCGACGCTGCTAGCATGGGTTCGGCTAGAGAATGTTATTCAACTACACAACACGACAACAGGTACTTCTGCGACACCCCGAGTACCTGGCAAGGTTCCCAATGGAGTTACAATCACTTCGATATCAGACCAACCTGCAAGTCCACGATCGGAAACCACTTTCCGAACCCTTGGTCTTCCTGATCTCCGCCGGGCGCTATTCTTCCTCTTCTTTCTACAATCCGGGTTCTTCTCCACCGGGAACATCGCATCGGTCTCTAGCTTCAGTCTTGATGCTGTCTATCGACTTATTCCAGTTTTTGACCCCTTTTCGCAGACTGCCCTCCTTCTCTTCAAAATCATGGTTCCGTTCGCTATTATCTCCGCGGCCTTGGGAATCCTCAATCTTCGTCTCGGTTTGCAATCATCAGCGCTATTCATGGTGGTTATGGCCATCAGTGATGTAATGACTTTGAACTTCTTCTGGATGGTCAAGGACGAAGGTAGCTGGCTAGATATCGGCACCACCATTAGTCACTTCGTCATTGGGAGTGGACTGTGTATTTTTGTTGCCGGGTTAGAGGGTGTAAGCGAAGCTCTCATCAAGGGCATCGAGGTAGATTCCTTTGGAACTAAAGCCAATGGAGAACGGAGTTAGGCACATAGGAATAAACACATACTTCACGCTGTCCTCATCTCATGAGAGTAGCCCTTCTCCCTCGTATGCTCTGTCCTCTTGCATCAGCTTTCATCCTACAGTCCTCTTTACCGCCTTCCATGTCCTATGAGGGACCCCATGACCGCTTACGAGAGATAAAAAGCTCTAGAGGAATATGAAGCGCGCCCAAATGACCTAAGCGGCTGGAAGACTTAAGAACCGCTCAAGGCGGCTCAGCGGAGACCTAGCAGCCGGCCAACCCCATGTACCGCTATTACTTACTTACACCCGCTGTTTACACCCGCTCCGCTCGCGCCCCAGCCCCATCGCCAAGTTAAGTCGACTTCACCCATCTACATTCTATGCATACCCAAATCTAAATTTACCAGTCAATCTCTTGTACCCACGCAGCTGGCACAAGGTGTCTCCACAGAAACATGACATGGAGTGCATGTCGTTTCCGCAGCGCCCAAGACACGCAGTTAAAAGTAGACCTCAGTCCTTAGTATTATCAACAAATTTACGACAAGTGATGGCTAGGGCAGGAAGATCTATCAGCAAGGAGGGAGCAAGTCCTCAATCCTCACGCACGTTCAGGGTGAATGACTTGGCTATAAAGGTGGCCCTTGGGAAGCCTGCCCAGATATTTGTCCAGGAAGCCTCAACTATCTGAAGGAAACATTCACAAACATAACTCTACAATAGAGAAGCATATTCCATTCCCCAATTCACTCGTTTATCTCCGCCCTGCCAACACAGCCGCAACCATGATAGCAACCAGCCTGCTAACAACCTGCCTCGCGCTACTGAGCATTCAGATGCTTGCAAACGCGTGCTTACTACACCCACAATAAGACGACGGGGCCGGCAATGGCGGCGCAGATTTCCTCACCGTCGGCAGCGACGGGCCGGCCGACTCAGAAACACTGGGGTTCGCGATCAACCACCTCTCGCTAACGGTGAAAAACCTCACGGCAACGTGCTGGGCATGCGACACCTGTTCACGGCACAGCTCAGCCCATCCTACAGCATCACGTACATGGGCCACACGCGCAGGGCGGGCGGAACGGGACGGGCTTCCACACGGGCGCCGAGCTGCTGCACGACAAGAACAACCTGGCCGGCCTGATTGAAATACTTCGCCAACTCTGTCGACGAGGGACACACCGCAAGCACACAGCGCCCGAATACGTTCAGCCACATCGGCCTCATCGTCCCGAGTCTGCAGGACGCACAGGACAGATTTGAGCGCCATGGCGTGAACATCACGAAGCGCGTTGCTGTCTCTGCGGAGGGGATTGCATCGCTCGAGAATGCGTTTAGCATTGGTCAGATGGCGACGTCGAACCAAACAGAGCGCGATTTGCTACTGGCTGGTCTAGAACTTACTGGATTCACGCAGCTACTCGGCATCCAGGATCCAGATAGCAATTTCATCGAGGTACAGCAATTGGTGCCTCCCCCTGGTGTCGTGTAAATGAGAGAGAGTCGAAATGGCCGGGAACGGGCTGGGATGGATGTAATGCATATATATATAAATATTATATATGCCCCAAACTATCCTTCACGAGTTACCCTTTTGCTTTGGGTGTTAAAAGCCACTTTTATGTTCGTTCAATTCGGCTCGGAATCACCACGGGCTTGATGAGTATCTCTGATAGATCTGAAATTTTACCATAGTTGTCATTACTCGTGATCATCAGTTGAATATTAAAACTCGCAGAATTGACGTTGGTATCTCAGAAAAGGCCTATTTCGTTACAACTTGGTGAGATTGTCACTGTCGAGACCTACACCTTTGACGCGTGGGACTTATAGATAGATTCAAACAATTCCAGGACAGGTCTTTATCATGGAGCGACTGATGCGTTGTTTTCAAAGAGCTGTAGGAAGCAATGTGGATATCTGTGTTTACTTTCAAAGCCCTCATTCCTGGCTTTGACAGCGCCGATCTTTCATTAAACAGCATGCACGGTATCGTTTGAGGAGGGCTCGTCTTCGTACTGGTAACCTCTCTCACTTAGATAGTAAGAAAGGTCGCCTCCGTTCATTTCCCGCATCGTCTTCCCAATTCCAAAGTAGTTGAATCTGTTGCTTTTGAGATATTGGAAATTGTAGTCTTCCCACCGTGGTCGGGCCATAATCTCCATGAAGTGGATTGATGATCCTGGCCATGGACCCCAGACTCTCCCGTCGACCTTCCCATTCTTGTACCTACGGGGTTTATAAATGATTAACTCTTTCAACCTAAGCCAACAGAATAGTCTCATTGACCATGATCTGCAAGTTGATGTCCACACCATATCCTTCATACCATCGTCTTTATGCTCCTGGAAGTCCTGTACTGCCTCCGCTTTCGGTTCAACGGATTTTATGCCTTCGGTTTAGATCTTCTCAATGGCGTCAAAGAAGTATTTGAAAGTAGCCTCAACGCAGGGAATGAAAATGCTGTTCGAAAGTGTAAAATTCGGTCCTGCAACAACTGTTCCTTGTCCTCAGCTTTCTTGATTTGTCAGGCATCGTTGGAAACCTTACGGAAATAATTTGGAAAGTCCGGGATTGCAATAGACAAATTAAGGCTCTGGCTCTTCTTTCCAGACATCTTGTAGATTCTTTCCACTGCACCCAATGAGAGGGAACGGAGGTCAGAATGACGTGTCCTGATCTCAGTCAGAACATCAACCGCACAATGAAAGCTTGACTTACGAAACCTGTAGCACGATTGTAATTAGTTATTTAGTTGAGACGGCGCCAAGGCAGGCAGAATTTAGACAAGTTGAGGCTGAGCGATAAGGCTGTGCCATGGAAATGACAACGCATACTTTTCATCGCTTCAATTCTTCAGGCACTGACCAGACACATGGTAAAGAACACAAATCTCTCAGAATACGATAGTTTTACCAGTACAATGCTGAAAAGGTACTATTTAACCTACTTGAATTCGTAGTTGAACTATTGCCCGACAGCGGTCGCAAAGCCTGTCTCCTGACTCTTCTACGACCTCAGATTACGAAAATGCACGAGAACAATGACAGCAACGTTAAATGGCAAACGGTGTTCTGGATTATCTCAACACTAGCCGTCAACAACATGCTTCAAGACACGGGCAAGATCTTCTACCGGTATCCTTCGAAATATCGCTTCGTCCTGCATAGCATGCCGTTCGTTTGCCTGGCAGACACCCTCCTGGTGATCTACAGCTTCGCTCAGGCACTTTCTTCAGACCATTCGCTGCGCAGAGCGATCCAAGCCGTTGCGGAGCTGAGGAGGGATGACGACGACGATGACGACGCCGCCCCGGCCCTCAGGACTGAAGAGCCACCCATGTCCTTATGGAGAATCGGTGCGCTATCTGTCGTGGGCTTCCTCGCTCTGGTCCAGTTTACAAAGCTTTGCGCCCTTCGTGGGGTGCCGTGGACACAAGCTTTCGGGGCGTCCTTCTTCGCTTCGTACCTCGTGCAAGGCGCTCTCAACCTCACCCATTATCTGCCTCGCAGCACTAATTACCCACTGGGCTCGCGGGTTGTTCGAAATCACAAACTCGATCACTGGATGGCGAAGGTGGCCATGCTCTTACAAGTCCTTCTCTGGGCCAAGGTATGTAGTGACTTTGGGTCCGAGATTCCAGATGGACAGATGCGGTTTCAGGTCACATTTATTGTATTTATTTACACAGAGACATACCTTCACCTTTATCTTCCTCTTCCAGAGATTTCTGGGGTCTCCGACGACATTTTGAATCCTGAGTTTGCTCTCGTCCTCAGTACGATGGGAATTAGGATATATAGCGCATTTTCCGGGGTGTGGTATTTTTCTCCCAGCCATGACGTTTACATGCGCTTATCCCTGGAATATCTCAGCGGTTTCCCAGTACTGCTGGTATTACTACTGGGCTTGATGGTCTGCTCGAAGGTACTGATTAAAATCTTCGTGTTGATTACGAAACCGCAGTCTGTTGGTTCGGACTCTACGAATGAAGTTCAGTTCTCCATGTCACTGCTGTCGTTGAACCTGGGCTTAACCATCTATTATTACGCAGCGCTTTACCATCCACAGGGGACTTACAGACCAGCGTGGCTTGATAAGTTACCTTGATGGATGCAACACTAGACCCTAAGACAAAATGAATGATGGAGGACACTCGATGCTCCCAAAGCCGTTTGGAAGATGTATGTTCGTGTACACTGTAGGAAGATATCAATGCCCAGTTTGGTGAGCCTGTTGCCATTTAGTTCTACAGCGCAACTGCTGAGGAGCAAACGGAACTTGAGAAGGCTGCCTTGGAAGATGAGGAGGAGGAACTTCATGGAGGCACTCGCGGGAAATTGGATGAGAAATCCGTTTCTACTCAACAAGAAGTCGTTTCAGTAGCGAAGGACTAGGCTCAAGTTCCGCAGTATCACGACCTTGGAGGCCCCGGGTATGATCTCTTTCAGGAGTCGGCAGTTGTCGACTGTAACACACTTTTGTAGGACCTAGCAGATGTCATGCAAGCCCACATGAGTCAAATAGCTTAAAGCTCGAGATTTATCTTCCAAGTTCATCTCTACGTAGTAAAGTCAGAGCAAAGTATTGTAGCTGGAAAAACTCCTCGGTAAACTTGATTGTGTACCTATGGATTTCTAGTTTCGACAACAACTTGGTGTTAAACCTCCACCAGTGATGTAAGCGTCCGGATGGTCTCATCAGTTCTCACGGCAGGCGTTTCCTTCGCCACTGCTCCTGGTCCTGGTATCCAACATCCCGGCACTCACAAGCGGATACTACGAAGTCACGAATAATGAGGATAGGGCACGGGTACTTATGGAAAGCTTCTTCCCTCCGAATGACTCGCCTTCGAGTGGCTCGAAACTGTGACAACCTGGATCTGAACAGAGAATGAGCGGGATGACCGACCATGAGCAGCCGTGCGTGTGATTCTCCGAGGAGTTATCAGTCCCATATAGACCATCTTGATCAGCATTTTTGCCCTACGCTTGGCTCTCGAGTTCGAGTTCCACATATCATGGAAATGGAAGTGCATCGGACGCGAAAACCATGCCTATTTCCCCGCTCCTCCGTAGACCGATGCGAATGTCTTCCAGAGCAGAGAGCGCGATTTGGTTTGGGACGCATCAAATTTCTCCATCTGAACTCTTGTCTTGTCGTCGATGCCACGAATGGGAGATAATCTGCGGCTTTTTATAAATTATTTCTGGCCACAGGCAGGTGTGTATGTATAACCACCGGCCCTTAGGGAAGCTGTTATTCGCACATCGATCCACTCATAGGACACCCTCATGCTTCTCGGCCTACTGGCTCACTGGCGTATTGCACCATAAAAATAGAAAATTGGCTGAACATCCAACACGGGGCGGGTCGTGGAAGTGGCTCGGGACAGTGGCTTCTGTTACGATCGTACCCAGTCAAATATCTGCACAGTTCGATCACGGGTTCCATGCGGCATATACCCACGTAGCCTCGCTGGGAGACCATAACGTTGCGCTCACGCATTATCTGAGAGTCATGTGGACCAAATCTCACCCTGAGACCCTATTTGATACACGTAAAAATCCATTTGTATGTGGATGCTCGTGAGTAGTCAAACTTTCGGCTAGGAAACCATATCGAACGTATGGGCATTGCAGCCTCGAAGGTGGCACGTAATCTTTCGTCAGATACAGTATTCTCTGTTTGTAAACCGGGTTTATACCATCGAGACTCATCCGATCTCCGGGTCGCAGTGAACTTAGGCCAAACCACATCCAGGTAATCTTCTCCTGTAATATAGCTCGACTTTTGTAGTGCTTCAGGGCCGATGTGTTGTATCAGGGTCTCAAGCCAACCAAATACATGGATCAATCCTATTGCTAGAGTGTATACTTCATACAAGCGAGCGCGATCCAAGGGTAGGTCAAGAGGTTTGCCCACAACATCGACAGTATCGATGGCTAAGCCCTGTATTGTACATTTGCCTTGAGACGAGAAGAACGGTTTGGCAGTGGAGTCACCAGTAGCATTGAATTGGCCTGAGGCTGCCAGTGAGGCGAAAACATCTGATTTGCCGAAAGCAGTCCAATCAATAACCCAGGTCGGCAGCGGATATTCTGCGAAAATGGCCCAAGAGTCTGCATTTGTATGCGGTAGCGAGCGGGCCACAGACACGTGGGATATTCCACGGCAGAACATTTTGAGCCCAGTGTAATCCTGCAGGGGTCTTCACTCGACAGCGCGTACAGGCGTTCTGCTACACCCCCCCC